>ERZ791720.68-NODE-68-length-81598-cov-3.9296_pt1 | contig 81598 bp, 61 predicted proteins | sample MGYA00510048_ERZ791720 | MGnify/ENA primary metagenome ERZ791720 (study PRJEB30046, sample SAMN00715142) | human gut metagenome | study: EMG produced TPA metagenomics assembly of the A metagenome-wide association study of gut microbiota in type 2... | reverse complement strand
TGGATAATGAACGGGCAGCATAACAAAAAAGAAGGTATCCTTTTCAGACACCTTCTTTTATTAACGGCTAATGAACAGCCAAGCATCTTTATACTTTTCTATTTTTCGAAGTGTCGCCATGTAGCTCTCGGCATCCGCCCGGTTATTAAACTTATCCGCATAAATACGATATTTACCATCACGAACCACCTTGCTTACATTTTTACATTGCGCACGGTCTACACCGGATATATACTCATTCGCCTGCTCCTCTGTCGGGAAACTTGCTATCACGATATGATACATCTTCTTCGGTGCCACGGATTTCACTTTCGGAGCGGGAGCAACAAGCTCTTTCTTTACCTCAGGAGCAGAAGCCGCTTTGGCAATCTCTGTCTCCTTAGTCGCTTCTATTTTGGGAGTTACCTCCGCTACCATCTCGTCCACTTGAGATATTTGAATTTCCTCCGGCTGAGAAATAGGTTCCTCGAACCTATAATTTATCATCTCCGTAGGAACAAAACTAGCTGTATAAGCGGACAGGTTTACTTCTTTCACCGGAGTTGAAACCACAAAGAATAATGCGACAGCAGCAGCTGATGCCGCGACAACCCGGATCAACTTACGACTAACCGGGATATAGAACACATCTTTCTTTTTCTTACCCGCAAGTAAAGCAACCTCTTCCCGCTCCTCCTCCAATGATCGCAAAACCGGAAAATGAAACGATGGTAAACCATACGAATCCGCATTGAATACCCCAGAATCGCCCGGCGTAAAACTGGTCTGCCCTTCCTCTCCTATAGAGAAAGTCCCGATTCGCCCCAATGTTATCCGCTTGTCTTGTTCCAAAGAAACATTCAAAGCCTCGATATCCTCTTCCAGCATCAACTGAGCTTTCCGGTAATCAACGCCATACGCCTGCATATACGACTCGGAAAGCAAGCCGTCTGTATGCTGTAGCGTGACATTAAACATAACCTCTTTACGCATCGGCCGGAACAAATGTTCCTCTTCCTGATACGTCGCCGGCAAAGTTTGCAGCACGAAACCACCAAACTTCGGCAAGATCACACAATCGTGCGTCAGCAACAAGCGTTCAATATGTGTTATTATCCTTAACATAGAGACAAAGGTAAATATCTTTATAGAAATAACAAAAAAAGAGCACTTTTTTCCTTTGAAATGACCCGGAAAATTATATGCATGACATTCTCATTTCAAAATCCACATGACACCCATATAGTCATCCGACCCTCCATACTGGTCGCTAATTGATTTTGAGACATTATCCATATTGTAATCCAACTCTTCCGATGGATACATCCATCTTAACGGCATTTTATCAGAAGGTATATTCCTATTCGATTTCGGATTTATCGGAATATTCGGTACACCTGTCCTACGATATTCAAAGAAAGCATTGTAAGGTGTTTGAAGAAACGTCAATATGTACTTTTGCCAAATAATCTGACTCAACTGTTCTTGAAAATCACTAGCGAATTTAACGCCTTGATTTCCGAGATATTCTTGAATATAGGCATCTGTTATTTTTCGATTATGATGGAACATAACATCATCGGGTGTATTATCCGCCACAAACCGCATTGAAGAACGAACGCCTTCCTCATAATACTCTTTGGGACTTTTTGAGATAAAACCTCTCAGAGCCATCTCAGCCAGTATAAAATTTTGTTCTTGATAACTCAAGAAAAATACAGGCTCGCCCTCCGGCAGTTCCTCGTAGCGATCATTTATTTGAGAAACAGTTCCCCCACTCACAAAAGTCAAGATCTCAGACTCCGGTAAGGTCGGGTCAACTCCACCATAAGCATCCCATTCCGAGGGATCCAACTTGGCCTCTTCTGAGCTCGGTGTCGGTTTCGCATAATAAAATAAACGATAATCTTTCAAGGCTTTCAATTTATCAACAAAAAGATTAGTCATCCTGTCATTATTCACAAAACTATTAATTTCCTTAAAATAAGGATATTTCTGTCCAGCCTTATTAGAGTACACAACTTGGAAATTATCCGCACTCGACTCAAAAACAGGTCTGTTATTGATAATCTCATTGATTCTTTCCCGAACCTTTAAATCCGGATCATCGACCTTTTTATACAAATTAAGAAGCAACTTCAATTGCATAACATTCACAGCCTTACGCCATTTCGTCACATCCCCTCCATAAATATAATCACCCTCAAAATTAGTGCCAGCACTAAAGAGACGGTCCGCCTCATCCAATTCATTCAATAACCCGAGAAAAACATCTTTTTGAGAGTCATATTTCGGGAAATACACCTCTTCATCCTCAGCTCTTAAAGCTTCAGAATAAGGTATGTCCCCCACTTGCATTGTCAAATTGAAGAAAAAGAAAACCCGTACGAAATGAGACAATGCCGTATAGGAGTTTTTCAACTCATCATTCGTCGCAAAATCAATCATCTTCGAGGCATTCCGCAAATCTCTCAAAGCATCATAATTCGCTCCACCCAACAAATTGAATGCCAGATCTATATCATTAGCCTCTGTCCACGACAAATACTTAGCTAACAATTCATCCCGGATAAAATCCTTTCCATTCCCATTTTTATAGGTGGTAATATCACGTAACAGTTCTGTTGCCAACATCGCAGATGTTACTTTGTTAGTTGAGTCGGGATTTGTATTTACGCTTTCGAAATCATCACATCCAACCATACCCAACAAAACCAGTCCGCATATCAATATATTTTTAATTTTCATACGTTTAGCTTTTAAAATTCAACTTTTAAGTTTACACCTACATACCTTATAGATGGAGAAGATATATCCTCGCCCTCAATATCCTCAAAGCCATCCGGATCCGAGAATCTAAAATCTTTGGTCAACACAAATAAGTTCTGTCCGATAAAGCCTACATAACAGCTATTCATACTTAACTTACTAATAAACTTCTTCGGCAAATTATATCCGATTGACATTTCCCTCAATTTCAAGAACGTCTTTTTCTGAACTAATTTATCTGGATTATTATGGCTGCTTCTTACAAAATCCTCATAAGAAGTCTCGATATCATTCGGAGCGAATACCCGCGTATCTGATGTAATCCTGCCATATTGATCATATTTGACCTCGCCTGATACAATCTTGACACCTTCACCCACATAATTTTTCTTGCCATTCACCACCTCATCATATCTCCATTGATTGTCCGTATCCGGATGAGCGCCGGTTTCCAACATGTGGAATTCCGTATTCGACCATGATTTTCCACCAATACGGCCATCAAAATTGAGTGTCAGCGTAAAGTTCTTATACTTGAATACATTTGCTAGACCATACTCTAAATCCGGATCCGTATAACCTATCAAAGAGCTATATTGGCTCCTAGACATCAAGCCATTCGTATTAATAATATAATTACCATCCGGATCTTTGTCATAGCCTTTATATGAATAAGAATCCGTACGAGCGCCCACGTATGTCCACAAATTATCCGGGCTGAAGCTCTCATCCAATTTAGCGTAATACCTCTTGCTCGTCGAAAGATTCAACGACACATCCCATGAGAAATCACGGACTTGCACCGGAGTAGCGTCAATAGAAATCTCCACCCCCCGACGAACATATTCTTCGTCAATATTCATCAATCTCGATTTATATCCCGTAGCGGAAGATATCCTTTGGCTGATCGTATTATTATAAGTCAACTTATTGAAATAACTCACATCTAATTTCAAGCGATGTCCTTGCAAGAAATGAATGCCCGTACCTATTTCCCATGTACGATTCGTGATAGGCTTTACGTCGCCACGCAAATAATCCGGATAACTAGCCGTATTCAAGCCATCCCAAACATTCTGTTTAATCGTATAGGCCCGATCTAAATCATAAATAGCTAAATCGGTTTTAGAGACAGTCCACGATCCTCTCAATTTCCAGAAGGGTATCCAATCCGGCAAGCTTATTATATTAGAAGGAATAATACTCACTCCCACGGAAGGATAAAAATATGATTTATCATTTGAAGGCAAAGTAGAAGACCAGTCATTACGCCCTGTAGCCTCCAGATAGTAAGTATCCTTATACCCCAATGTCAATGTGCCGAACAGACTATTTACTTTTTTCGTCTTAGTCTCCGCATCCACGATCGGACTTTCTACGGAAGCTTTTATCGAATAAAAACCGGGAACAGACAAGCCATTCTTCGTGGAAGCTTCCAGATTCTTTGTTTTCGTATAATAAAGAGAACCTCCCAATAAACCGTCAACACTAAAATCACTCAGCTTCTTATTAAACAGCAAGAAGAAATCATAATTCATGGTAAAACCAGTCTTCTTGCCCTCTTTATAATAACCCAGCGCTCCGTCTTCCCAGCCACCACGGCCTTTAGAGATCGTTCCCACCGAAGAACGAGTCACATTATTATTCGCATAAGCGACTCCTCCCGCACGCAATTGCAATTTCATCCAAGGGAGTATCTCGTACTTAAAAGACAATGAACCATTCGTCGTAAAATTATTTATCGACTTAATCTTCTCATAAGCCTCAAAATAAGGATTATCATACCAATCCGTATAATGCCAATTTTGCTTTTCATTTGGGACAAGCCAATAATCCTTGTAATCCCGCAGATCATACTCCGGACCAGTCCATAATAAAATATTGTACATATATCCGGTACCATATCCATACCCAGCCGTATTCGGCGCAGATTCCTGCGTAAAGTTCATACTACCTTCCACGCTCGCCTTATTGCCTAGTTTCAGCTCTCCACCAATATTATACCAGAATTTATTCTTACGTGAATTCGGATATTGATTCTTATCATACAAATAAGACAAAGAAGTGCGGATGCTTCCATTCTTACCAGAAGAGGATACACTGACCGTAGTATTACTGATCATACTAAACTCCAAGAAATTCTTAAAATTATTCTTACCCCTCGAAGTCAACTCCATTTCCCGATACTCTTTCTTAATAGGATCCCATTGCGTATAAACACGACCAATATCCAACTTATCGCCCCAGACATAATCTATATTATCAAATTTACCTCCAGACCCGGCGCTATAAGCCGTCTGCACCTCCGGTATTTTTAACTGTCCGGCATTAAACATATTACTGGTATTTACCTCTATAGAAAAGCCCTTATCACCCCCTTTCTTAGTGGTAATCATGATCGCTCCATTACCTCCTCGGGAACCATACAACGCAGAGGCCGTAGCCCCTTTCAACACAGTGATATTCTCAATCACATCCTGGTTGAAATCACTAAACGCTTGATTTGTAGGAACGCCATCCACGACGACCAAAGGCTCCTCTCCACGTAATTTTATCTTAGGAGCGACCCCAAATTCCGTAGAATTATACACTCGCATGCCCGAGATCCTACCACTTAAACTCGTCGCGATATTCACGCCCTTAACTTTCTCCAATTCATCTCCCTTGAACTTTTGTGTAGCATAACCTAACGCTTTCTCTGAACGAGTAATACCCAAAGCGGTAACGACAACTTCCTCCAAGGCTTTTGAATCTTCATCAAGCACTATCTGGAGAACTTTTTTATCCCCAACAGGAACCTCTTTTTCTTGAAAACCGACATAAGATACCATTAGCACATTCCCAGCGGAAACATCCAAGGAAAAGTTTCCATCCAGATCACTAATAGTGCCGTTAGTCGTTCCTTTTTCTACTACATTCGCACCAATCACTGGATCCCCGTGAGCATCTTTCACGACACCTGTTATTTTTACCTTTTTCGTCTGTTGATTAGCAATCGGTAAATCCTCTTTTTTCGTGTCTCGACGTACGATTATTTGACGATTATTAATAATATACTCAATATCCGTTCCGCTGAATAATTTATCTAATATTATCTCTACAGACTGATCCCGAACATCCAGATTAACTTTCCTATGCAAATCAATGTTAGAACCATGATACACAAAAATAAACTCACTGTTTTTCTCAATGTATTCAAATACATCTTCTACCGTACGATCATTCATTTGAATGCTTAGCATAGTCCGCTGCGCATATAGAGAAGACGCATATATCGCAGATCCTCCAAAACTTACCAGACATAAGGCTAAACCAAGACTTTTGAGAAAATGATTTGATTCTCGGCAGAAATCTTCTTTTTTCTTCATACCTTTGTAATGTTTTTTCTTTAGTACGTAATTATTGATTAAACAAAGCTCTTGAGCCGGAAGATATGGCAGTATCTTCTGGCTCTCTTGTAAATGCAAACACGCTTACAGATCATTCCTTTCCCATAGGCAAATTATTTTAATAAAATTATATTATTCTCCCCGTCTCTCTCTTGGCGTAGAAAAAGAGATTGACAAATAATCTCAACAACTTCCTCCAAGCTCTCTCTCAGGTCCAATTTTCCTGAAATAGGTATTTCACCTATCTCTTTGCCAAATAAAATAGTCCGGCCATAATAACGAGACAACCGATTTAAGACCTCTCCAACCTTACGATCATTTAACAGCATCAAGTTATCTTTCCAACAAATATGTTCAAAGACATCTACCTTTTTGATCGATATTTCTTTACCCTTTAACTCAAGCATATCATCAGGGCTCAGCACATTCTTACCATTATCGCCATTTTTCACCTCGACCTGTCCTTCCACTAATACAACGGAAGCCGCAGGTTCATCCCGATAAGCACACACATTGAATCGAGTGCCAAGCACTTTTACCTCGATCGTACTCGTTTTAACAATAAAAGGGCGAGAAGGGTCCGCAGCAACTTCCAAATAGACCTCTCCATCCACTAATATCTCCCGCTTATCTTTAGCAAAAACCGTAGGAAAAATCACCCGGGTCTCTGCATTGATATACATTTTAGTACCATCTGAAAATACGATATTCGCACGCCGTCCTTTCGGTACTATTATTTGATCCGGCTCATCAATTTTAGTTTCTTGCTCATTCTTTTCTATTTGGTGTTCCTCTACATTTGATTTGCCTACCGTATCATAAATTACCGTAGCTTCATCTTTCAGTTGAACCCAACCTTGATCCTTCACCAAGAGAATCTCATCCCCCGGCAAGGCGCCAACATTCTTTTCCTCCAACAAGGCCAAAGGCAATGAAGATTTATCATGCCCCATCATCCAAAAATAACATCCCACGGCAAGAAGCAACATGACGGCGGCCGCTACGGAAGAAACAAGATAGCGTATACGTAAAACAGAGGTCTTACGGGGAGCATTCAAACGTTCCTCCAGCTTCTGCCAAGAAGAAAGTGCCAGTCGCAAATCCACTCGCTCCTCTTCACGAACTTTACGCAACAAATCTTCTCCGGCTTGCCGAAATGACTCCTTCTCAACCATGTCCTGTTTCTTATTCACGAGATACCTGTTTACTCTTATTACGGATGGAATTCGTTTTGGTACTCACTTTTTACCGGGAAAAATAGCGAATCCGCCATTTTTTTCATTCTTACAACCTCTTTTGCCATCCCTAGGGCACGGCTGTGCCACCTTGATGGCACAACTATGCCACACCGATGGCACAGCTGTGCCACTTGGATGGCACGACTGTGCCATCAAGGTGAAAATTATTGGCACAATATATCTTTGATATACTGCGACATAAAGAGAGTCCAAGAATACATTAAAGCTCCAACGAGAACCACCGCCTTAACTTACGGAGTGTTCTAGACAATAAATTTTTACTGGATTGGTAATTTATGCCTAAAATACCAGCTATCTCATTATGCCCCAATTCATTTACATAATAAAGATAAATGATCTCTCGCTGATGGGGAGAAAGTTTTGTCAAGGCTTTCATCAAAAGTTTAACCCGGTCGTCCGTATCTGTCGTATCCAATGCGATACGGGAGAATAACTCATCCACTTGAAACACGTCCTCATATAAGGAGACATCCTCCATTTTCCTGTTTTTCTCGATCGTATCATACAGCTTATGTCTTAAAGCCTTAAGCAGATATCCTCTGACATTCGCCGTCGGAGAGAGGGAGGTATGGTTTTGAATCAAATTGATAAAAATATCCTGTACGCAATCTTCCACCAAGTTCTTGTCGGGAAGTAACTTGATTCCATAATTGCGCAGCAATGCGTAAAATCGGCAATAAAGCTCACGGAAGGCTTCCTTATCTCCCTTCAGACACGATTCCCATAGCTTCTCATCGGATATTCCCATATAAATAAACTCCCGAAGATTTCCCGCAAACATACACAAAAAACATTCAATTTCAGTTAAGAGCAATAAAAAAATACAAAAAAGCACGTACACCACCATGAATAACGATGTACGTGCTTCTAAAAAATCACATGGGAAAATCACTTATACCGTTTGCCTTGCCACGGTATCATACCTGTCTGACGGATATGCTCCATCAAGCCATTGAACAAGTTTTTATACGTATCCGAAGATCGTTCCCCGATCGGACTTTGTTCCTTCGGATCTTCCTTTATATTAAAGAATTGGATAGGCTCCCAAGGAGTATTTTGTAAAATCTTGAAATCCCGGTATTGAGATGCGTAATATGCCTGACCTCCATATCGGGAATTACCTTCCCTTCGTACCCAATGCACCATTCGATCTCCGGTATCTTGTTCCTCACCCCGTAAAAGAGGCAAGATACTGATACCGTCGATCTCATGCGATACAGGCACGGCTGTCAGATCGCATAAGGTCGGGAACATATCCGAAAGCATGACGAAATTATCACGTACCGCCGGACGGATCTGGTTCTTCCAATAAATACCTCCGGCTACCCGGATCCCTCCCTCATACATATCCTGCTTCGCGCCTCTGAACGGGCCGTTATTCGCACCCGCATCGTCCTGTCCTCCATTATCAGAGGTAAATATAATGATCGTATTCTCTAACTGGCCATTCTGTTCCAAGGCCTCATACACACGTCCGACGTTGTAATCCAAATGCTCAATCAAGGCGACAATCTTAGCACGCTTCTCCGGAAGTGACGGTTCACGCTTTTTCACCTTTTCCAGCCATTCCTGAGGAGGTTGTATCGGGGTATGTGGGGCATTATAAGCTAAATACAAGAAGAAAGGTTCTTGTTTTTGCTTCATATCCGACAGGTAACGGATCGCCCAATCAGAGAAAATCTCTGTAGCATGCCCTTGTGGATCGATCTCTTTCAAGTTCTCACGCATATAATTATTCCCGAAACGACGATGGGTATAATAATCATCCATCATATCCCCTAAAAATCCCCGATAGAAATCGAACCCCCTTTCCGTAGGGGTATTCGGAGACTCCAATCCTAGATTCCATTTTCCAACCATCGCATTATGATAGCCTCTTTTCTTCAACATCTGGGGTAATAATACGGCATCCTCCGACAGATACCCCCAACTATCCTCTTTATGCGTACGAATGACTCCCGGTACACCTACCATATCCGGATAACGCCCGGTTAATAACGAGGCTCTACTAGGAGAGGAGACCGGACAGTTCGCATGGAAATTCGTGAAACGAACTCCTTCTTTTAATAATTTATCGATATGTGGAGTTTGAATGTCCTTGGCGGCTCCTTGACAGGACAAATCGCCATATCCCAAATCATCCACCAAAATCAGCAGGATATTCGGGCTATCCGGCAAAGCCTTTGTTTGTGCGGAAGCTGCGGAAAAAGCCAATCCGCAAGCCGCTGTTAGTATATATTTATTCATCTAATCTAGTGTTTTTAAATGTCCCATTACATCATATCACATACGGAAGGCTTGATCTTCATTCCTTTCTTATGTTTCTCACCGGCCTCGATCAGTAATTTCACGATCTCCGGATGCTTATCCGCCTGATTGAATCGCTCTGAGATATCTGTCTCCACGTTATACAACAAGGGTTCTGCCGGAGTCTCGATCTTACAGGTACGCAGATATTGGTCCTTGATCGTCTTAAAATAATACTTCCACTCCCCTTTACGGATCGCCATCAACTCGCTTCCCCACCAATAATAAACTTCATCACGGGCGGAATGCTTTTCCTCAAACAATAATCCGGTTTGATTCACGCCATCCAATACAAGATCTTTCGGTTGCTCGATACCCGCCATCGAGAGGAAAGTCGGATATAAATCCATCGAGGTCATAATCTCATCGTTGATCGCCGGATTGATTTTTCCCGGCATCCAACAAATGGCCGGAACCCGGAAGCCACCTTCCCACCAAGTACCCTTGCCATCCTTCAACGGACCTGCGGAACCACCATTCTCATGCTCCGTCAGCCAAGGGCCGTTATCGCTGGTAAAAATAACAAACGTATTCTCGTCCAAGCCATTTTCACGCAGAGCCTTCAACACTTCCCCAACGCTCCAGTCTATTTCCTCAACCACATCTCCGTACAGGCCTCGTTTGCTCGTTCCCTCGAAACGGGCATTCGTGTACAATGGGATATGCGGGAAGGTATGAGCGAAATAAAGGAAGAAAGGTTCCTTTGAATGATCCTTGATGAACGATACCGCTTTCTCCGTATAGCGACGGGTTAATTCTCCCTGATCCGGTTCCGATTCGATTTCCTTACCATCCAATATCAATGGAGTCGGTGGAAAATTCCGGGCATGCGCGCCTTTATTCTGAACGGGGCTCATATCATTGGAATAAGGTATGCCGAAATAGGTATCAAAGCCATGATCCGTCGGTAAATAGGGAGAGAACGCTCCTAAATGCCATTTGCCTACACAGCCGGTCGCATACCCGTTTTGTTGTAAAACTTTGGCGATCGTAACCTCGTCTTGCCCTAACCCTGCCTTTGAGTTAGGGAAAAGTACGGCCACACGATCTCCATACAATCCATTTCGAACCGGCAAACGTCCGGTCATTAACGCGGCCCGACTTGGCGTAGAGACTCCGGCCCCCACATAAAACTGGGTCAGCTTCATTCCTTCACAAGCCATACGGTCTATATTCGGTGTGCGGATCGTGGGATTCCCATAGCAACTCAAATCCCCATATCCCATATCGTCACAGAATATGATTACAAAATTAGGCTTATTGGCCGCATCCGAGGCAGCGTTCAAACTCAAGCTGTTCGATAATACCGCCGCTGTTAAAACAGACAATGATTTCAGTGTTTTCATATGCGTATCTTTTTATTTAAGTAAACGGGGAAAAGGTTCATCTATAATACCGGCAGGACGCTGGTTCCGGCCTTCATATCCCCAATCTCCCATATCACTACGAACCTGTTCGATCCATTGATTCATCTTCGTCACTACTTCGGGATGTTTATCGATGACATTGGTTGTTTCCGACAAATCATTCGCCAAATTATATAAACGAGCTTCACCGACTTCCGTATCCGGGAAGTGAGGGCCTTTGATACGTTCCTTCAAAGGTAAATGATACTTCCAGTTTCCCCAACGTACCGCCTGTAATTGTTGTTTCTGGTAATAATAGAAAGTCTCCGTGGGCGATGCCATCGATTCTCCCTCCAAGATTCCAGACACATTATGCCCATCTATCACCCGGTCGGAAGGAACCGCATAACCGCAATAATGCGCCAATGTCGGTAAGAAATCCATCGAAGTCACCAGATTATCAGTTTCCTGTCCCGCCGGTATTTTAGCGGGCCATCTCATTATACAAGGCACCCTGAACCCACCTTCATACGTCGTACCCTTTTGGCCTCTCAACGGACGGTTCGTACCACCGAAGTGTTCATCCGCACCATTATCGGAAGTAAAGATAATCAAGGTATTTTGATCCAATCCTTCCTCCTTTAAAGTCTCAAGCAAGACTCCCATCGACCAATCCAATTCCTCGATCGCATCTCCATAGAGTCCATTCTGAGACTTTCCCTTGAAAGCGGGAGAAGCCGCTAACGGATTATGAGTCATATTATGGCACAAGTAAATAAAGAACGGAGATTCCTTATGAGACTTTATAAACTCCACAGTCTTATTGGTATAACGAATCGTCAAGGAATCATGACCGACAGGAGCCACTATTACCTCCTCCTGTTCCATCAAGGGTAACGGACAATACGGACGATCCATATCGTTACTATAAGGAATACCATAATAGTAGTCGAAACCCTGCCGGGTAGGAAGAAATGGCAATTGATCCCCTAGATGCCATTTCCCGATACAAGCCGTCGCATATCCCTGCTCCTTCATCAACTCGGCGATCGTTATCTCACCGGGATTCAAGCCTTTATGCGAAGCAGGAAATAGCACTTGCCTCCCTTTGGACATCAAAGGTGTAGGGTCCGCATTTACATGCATGGAGACTCGCCTTGGATAACACCCTGTCAATAAAGCCGATCTGGAAGGTGTGCTCACGCTCGAACCCACATAAAAATCGGTCAGTCGTATTCCCTCTTTAGCCATCTGGTCGATATGGGGAGTACGATGCTTCGTACTCCCGTAACAACCTAAATCCCCATATCCGAAATCATCGATAAATACGATGATCACATTTGGCCTTTCCGCCGCTTGAGTAGCCACGGCCGCTCCTGAAAAGGCTAATACCGATATTATGTTAGATATAAGTTTCATTTCATTTTTCTTTTAGTTGCACATTACCAACCCGGATTCTGATCCAAATTCGGATTCAAAGAACGCTCGCTATCAGGAATCGGTAATAAATCGTAATATTCCAAATAGCCATTTGGGAACTTCGTCTCGATCACGCTACCCTCATGATCCTTAATAATCATAGGGTAAAGTTCCTTACCGATTTTCCAACGTTTTACATCTGACCAATAACGTCCTTCTAATGCTAACTCAATCCGTCTCTCATGTCTCACTTTCTTACGAGCCTCCTCACGGCTCATAGATGTCGGCAGCAAAGAGATCTTAACGTCATCCCTTTCCGTACGGATCCGGTTGAGGATAGCGATCGCATCCGCTACATTTCCATTCGTCTCAATAATCGCCTCCGCTTTTGACAATAAGACATCCGCATATCTCAGTATGATATCATTGATATAAGACTGCCCGGAAGGAGGAAGCTTTGACTCATCCTGAATCCGATATTTACGGGTACTTAAATGTTTCAACCGATTACCGGCATGATTAAACGCACCTCCCGGATACAGGTAATTAGGGAAACGATAGCCCAAGAAATAAGAACCCGGAAGTACAGCCGTGAAACCTAAACGAGGATCCCGGTTCTCATAAGGATTCTCGGGATCTACAGGAGAGCCGTCGATCGTCTCATAAGCCGCTACCAAATCATCCGTAGGGACATAACGGCTTCCACGGGTCCAACTTCCGGTACCCGTTCCGCAATACTGGTCAATATAGGAACCTTGCGAATTCTCGCCTTCAATATATTGGATATCAAACAATACTTCCTTATTGTTCTCATTCGCCGGATCAAACAAACCCTCATAACTATGGAATAGACCATATTTCTTCAACGCATCAATTTGCTCGACACAAGACAGAACCTCCTTGTATTTACCTTGGTATAAGTAGGCTCGCATTTTCATACCTAAAGCCGCCCCCTTGGTAGCACGCCCCGGCTCGGGAGCATCCACTCCCAGATTGGTGATCGCAACCTCATAATCATCCAGCGCTTGTTGCCAAGTCTCCTCCAAACTCGCCCGCTTCAAGCTACGAGCTTCTTCCGTGGATATATCCGTCAATATAATAGGTACCCCACCATAGGTTTCCGCTAGCACGGAATAAGCCAGTCCCCGTAGAAAATGAGTCTCACCTGAATATTTGGCTTTCGCTTCTTCCGACAAATCCACTAAATCCATGCAGGCCAACAAATAGTTTGCCCGGGAGATTATCTCGTAACATCTTTTCCAACGATACGTTACGACTCCTCCGTCACTAGAGCTCAATCGCCCGGCACCCAGCTTATTAAAAACCTCATCCGTTCCCCAGTTAAATGCGTTAGGGGTAGCTCCATCCGTTATGCCAAAGCCAAACAAGCCTTGATTATAAACCTCTTTTTCCCTCAATTGAGCATAGACACCATTTAAAAGGAGTTTGATATCCGATTCATTTTCCGGGAAACTCGCCGAAGTAATCTTATCCTCAGGATACAAATCCAAATAATTCTCCATACATCCCGTGAAAGAGACACATAGTATAATTGATAAGCAATATGCTAATAACTGTTTCATACTTTTAGAAATTAAGATTTATACCAAATGTAAATATTCTCGGAGTCGGGTAATAATTGGTACCCGAATCAAACGTATTTCTTTCCGGATCATATCCTTCATACCCTTTTTTCCACATAATCGTAAACAGGTTCTGGGCATTCGCATATACGTACAACCGTTGCATTTTTAGCTTTGAGGTAATCCATTCAGGGAACGCATAACCTAATTGTAAGTTCTTCAATTTCAAGAAATCGATACGATGCACCCAAAATGAGGAGTCATACGTGTCCCATGAAGAGTCAAACCGAAGCATCGGTATATTTGAGTCCGGATTCTCTGGGCTCCACGCATCCCGCCATTTATCAGAAATAGTCAGCCATTCGTATTGCATACGGGTCATGCCGCTCTTCGTAAACGCATTCGCCTGTCCCAAACCTTGGAATAAGATATTTAAGTCAAACCCTTTATAGCGTAAGCCGGCAGTAAGTCCATACGTAATTTTAGGAATCGTATTACCAAGTACTTGTTTATCTTGATAGTCTAATTTTCCATCGTTATTAACATCCTCGTATTTCAGATTTCCCATTTCCGGCTTAAGCCCATTGCTATGCATATGTTGAGCGGCTTCTTCGTCCGATTGATAGATGCCAACCGCTTTATAGCCATACAAAGCCTTATACGGATATCCCTCACGAATCAAATAAAGCTGGTCCGGAGAGTTTCCTCCTTGAAATTTCGTTACTTTATTATCGATATACGTAAAGTTTAGTCCTACGTTAAATCCAAGGCGATCTCTGCTCGTCTCAAGATTATCATAATTCACGACTAACTCAAAACCATTATTTTTCATTTCGCCCACATTCTCAAACGGTGCGGTCTTATCCCCTAATACATTTGGTATTGGCAATTGAACGATAATATCGGTTGTCTTTTTATTGAAGTAATCAGCTTCAATATTCAACTTATTACCTAAGAAGCCCAAATCCACGCCAATATCCAAGGAAGAAGTAGTTTCCCAAGTAATATCCTCATCCACCAAAGCGGTTACGGCAGCACCCGGAGCCAATGAACCTCCATAATTATAACTCAAGTCATAATTTTGGGAGATCACTGTTAAATAAGGCCAATATCCTTCAATGGTTTGATTACCTAATTGTCCCCACGACGCACGTAGTTTCAAATTAGAAAACAGATTCAGGTTCTTAATAAACGCCTCTTCACTCAAACGCCATCCTGCAGAGAAACCCGGAAAAACACCCCAGCGATTTCCCCGTTTAAAACGAGAGGAGGCATCGGCACGGAGATTCATCTCAAATAAATATTTATCCGCAAAGGCATAATTCAATCGACCAAAATAAGATGCCATGCGTAGACCTTCAAAATTTCCCTCTCCCTTGATACCTTCCGTTCCCGCGTCCACTTGGGTTAATCCTTCTTTGGGTGGGTTGGTTCTTCGGGCAAATACGTTCTTTATACTGTAATTCTCCAATTGGGTACCAAGGATAGCGGCAACATAATGCTTATCCGCAAATCGCTTGCTATAGTTTAATGTCGCTTGGAAATTATTACGCATGGTCGATACTTGCTCTCTACTCAACACAATACCATCACGATTGTAATTTTTCGGTATCGTCTCTATGCCAGAATCCGTATATCCATAAAGGGTCTCATTATATTTATCAACCATTTTCCAATTGCCATTAGAGGCCCATGTTACTTGTAAGTTCAAGTCTTTCGTAAAATCCACGGTAGCGAAAGCATTTACAGCCATATAATCCTTGGATGTTTTAGTCGCCCCGTTCGAAGCGTCTATAACCGGCTGATAAGTCGTATACAATAAAGTGCCATCATCCTTAATCGCCTCTACTGAACCGAAACGGCCATCCCGGGTATATGGAGCGATGAAAGGAGCCGCGCCTTGTTGCTGTTCGAATACACGGAACAAATCAAAAGGCTCTTGGGAATTCCTACGAGTATAATTCAAACGAGCGCCAACTCTCAACCATGAATTCACTTTATACTCCACATTTGCCCGGATACCGAACCGCTCCGCCTTAGAGTTCATCAAAATACCTTCCTGACTCAAATAGTTCAAAGACAAGAAGGAAGATAGTTTCTCCGATCCACCGCGAATGGATAAATTATGCCCTGTTATTAAAGCATTCCGATAAAGAGAATCATACCAATCCGTATTCGGATATTTATAAGGATCTGTTCCGTTTGCGAAATTAGAGATCAATGTTTCCGAGAAAAGAGGGTTCTCTCCCCCATTCACCAAAGCTTGATTCGCCATAGTCATATGCTCGGCGCTATTCGTCACTAAATCAAAATGACGTCCGATCTGCTGCATTCCGACGTAAGAGTTCAACTCTACTTGGGTTTTCTCATTGTTCTTTCCCATCTTCGTCGTAACCAAAACGACACCGTTAGCGGCCTTTGATCCGTAAATAGCCGCACTAGCCGCATCCTTCAAGACTGTGATACTTTCGATGTCACTCGGGTTTACTTGGCTGAATACCCCTTCTACTCCGTCAATAATCACCAATGGGTCCGAATTATTCAATGTACCCCAGCCACGAATTCTCAATTGCGCTCCATCATCTCCCGGTTTACCCGAATTCTGGCTGATCCACACGCCGGAAACCTTTCCGGAAAGTGCTTGAGAAGCATCTGTGATCGGACGGTTCGCCAATTCCTCATCAAATTTGACTGAAGAAACAGAACCCGTCAAATTCACCTTCTTCTGGGTTCCATAACCAACAACCACAACCTCTTCCAAAGCCTGTGTATCCTCCCTTAAACGTACATTCAATGAAGTCTGTCCCGCAATAGCGACAGTTGTTGGCATAAAGCCGATATAAGAAAATTGAAGTGTCGCGTTATCCGATACCTCCAAAATAAATTTACCATCAAAGTCTGTTATCGTACCATTTGTAGTACCTTTCTCCACAACATTCGCTCCAATGATAGGTTCCCCTTTTGAATCGACAACAACACCCGTTATTTTTTTGGCTTGCTGGGTGACCGCATTCGCTAGAGGTTTTTCAAATAAGTAGATCTTTCCATTTTTAACTTCATAACTTAATGACGTGCCCTCCGTTATTTTATCCAATACATTTGTCAATTCTGCATTCGTAAAATTAACGCTCACTCTCCGATTCAAATCTACGATTTGTTTGCTATACGCAACACTCAACCCGGTTTGGTGGGTGATGGTAGCTAAAACTTTCTCCACTTTCGCATTGTCCAGCACAATAGAAACCCGCTGAGCCGAGGCGGTAGCCGTGAAACTCAGCAAGGATATGACTAAAAATAGAAAGGTTAACTTCATGGCATTCGGTATTTTCTCAATTAATATTAAAAGGCACCTACGCCGAGGGCTTTCTTGCTTTTCTTTCATATATTTGTATTGATTTTAATAGTTGGTATTAGAAATTTATTTTTAATACGACCGGCAGCCGAAAAGGGTAGGAGCTTTTCGGCTGTTCTTATGTTATCTATTTATGAGGAATCCATACGCATATCTATTTTAAGGTTAACACTCTGTTTCCTGCTCTCCTATCAAATAGACACACGACAAATCTAAAAGGATGAGTCGTTATAGCTAATTTTTTTATTTTTTCATCCGGACTTCTATCTTGCCCCCTTTTTCCTCGAATAGTACAGGCGTGATTTTTTCCAATTCTTTTAATACCGTGGTCAAATTGACGCTATCGGTCGTTATCGTATACGTATATCGCAAAGCGGCAGAATCCTTCACGTCAAAGGATATATCATAAGTTCGAGCCAATGTTTTCATTACGTCCGATAAAGGGGCGCTCTTAAATACGAGCACATTACGTCTCCATGCCGAATACATCTTGACATCGTGGGAACGGAGTACCTCACAACGTCCGGAAGCCTTGTTATAAACCGCTTTTTCTCCCGGGCGTAATTGATAAGATTTGAAGGATCTTGATTTCAACTCGATAGATCCTGTCTCTAAAGCGACGAATATAGCTTCTTCCTCCGGATAGGCTTTCACATCAAAGGTAGTACCCAACACTTTTATATCCATATAAGAAAGATCCACGATAAAAGGCCGATTCTTGTTCTTGGCGACCTCGAACCAAGCCTCTCCTTCCAAATAAACCTTACGTTCGGAGAGACCGAATTTTTTCGGATAACGAATACGGCTTCCCGAATTCAAATGGACCTTACTCCCATCTTGAAAAAGCACTTGCATGCGTTCCCCATTAGGTACGTACACCTCGTCATAGCCATCATCCGCCAACAAATCCACTTGTGAGTTTATGCGTATGAAAAGTCCTATAATTAAAGCGATCGGTATAAAGACCGCAGCCGCATACGCTATAAAACGGCGTATTTTTTGTCGGCGGAGTTGCCGCATAATATTCTGATACATTACGGCTGAGGGTATCGGATGGTCGATCCATGCCTCTTCCTCCCCCATATGAATCGTTTTCTCATCCTGATCGATACGCTCAGCAAGCCATGCCTGTCCTTCCGGGGTCTTAAACCAACGAACAACCTCACAAGACTCCTCGGAAGTTCCCTCATTATTTAGCGTTTTCTCTATGATCGATAGATCGGGTATTTTCATATTCATTTTCTTTTATCAATTGACACGCAAAGCCATCAATAGGATGAGTTCCACAAATATAAAAGAAATAAAAATAGTCTCTCGAAATGTGCCCGCAGTATTTTTATCGCTTGCGCATAATGTGTTTTTACCGTGGGGACCGAGATATTCATCTTATCGGCGATTTCTTGATTAGATAGATTCCCTTTCAGCTTATACAGACAGACTTGGCGTTTCTGCTCCGGCAAATGATCGATCGCTTGGTAAAAATGAGACATCATATCTTGTTCCTCTATCTTTATAAGCAGTTCATCCTCATATTCCGGCGCTGATTGTACGATCTCATAATTTTTCTCTACGGCGCTATTATTATTCCGGATCTCATTTAATACGTGATTCTTTAGCATTGTATAGAGATAGTTCCTTAAATTCACGTTCACCATCAGTAGGGAACGTGCCTCCCACAATTTCAGAAAAACTTGCTGTACGGCATCTTCCGAAGAATATGTACTTTTCAAATATTTATAGGCCAACACATACAATAATTTATGATACCGCTCATAAATAACAGTAAACGCATCCTCGCTCCCCTGCCTCAATGAGGTGAGCAGATCTTCATCGCTCCGTATGGATTTCTGAAAAAAAGACATTCGAGGAGACTATATAATATACGATTCGCTATTTAACAGACGTTCCGCTTCCTCCTTCATGGCATCCGGCACCTGTGTAACCGCACCTTCACTGATCGATCGGATAAATTCCGGATACTCTTTACGGTAAACATCCAACATCCGGTTCGCAAAAACAAACATCATCGTATATTGGATATTCGCCAGCCGATCACACATTTTTATAAAAGAAGCGAATTTAGTCTGCCGTATTCCTTGATAATACAGGTCATTCGCCCGTTCTCCCCGGTTTCGTCCTTTTTCATTCGTTAAGGCGTATACGATTTCCGGAACTTGGTCTTCCAAGTGCTGTCTCACGCCTTCTGGCAAGACAAAGCCTCCCCCCTTGAACTCTTTCAGGAATTTCACGACATCATTATAGGTCATCCGTGCATCTTCTATCGTATCATGCAGAAAAGCAGAGGCATACAAAATCAGTATATCCGCCTCGGTCTCAGCTACCAGATATCCGTAGCGAGAGACATACGATACCGTCATTTTCAGATGAAATCCATAAGGCAACACATGATCATATTTCTGATTCACATCATCATGTATACGAAAAGCAGCCTTCTCCATACTGCAGATCCAAGGATAATAACGCTTTACTAGAGCGATAAATGATTGTTTTTCCATTCTTTCGATACTAAAGATTAATCTTTACGCATGGCAATAATACACAGTTCCGAAACCGCTGTTTCCGAAACGGCGGTTTCTACAATGCGAAGATATATAAATAATCGAATTAAATCACTCTATATCAAATTATTTAATACGGACTCCCACACGTGCAAGTGAAACATACCGTTTCCTTTCTTTATTATGGATATAATTATTATATTTGCAATAAAATGTATTTATATTATGGAGACAATCGCAATGATGAATCCTTTTGTCGTGGGTAGATATGTATCAGACAAATATTTTTGTGACCGTGAGGGAGAGACAAGCTTCTTGATTAAACAGATTGAGAACGGACGTAATGTCGCATTGATTTCTCCACGCCGTTTGGGTAAGACCGGATTGATCCAACATCTTTTTCATCAAGAATCGATAGAAAAAAATTATCATGCGTTCTTTGTGGATATTTATGCCACTACTTCATTAACAGAGTTCGTATATCTATTAGGAAAAGCCATCTATGACGAATTGAAGCCTCAGAAAACGGTTTGGACGGAACGGTTCTTTCAAATCATAACCTCATTGCGTGCGGGTTTTAAACTGGATATGGTAACCGGAGAACCTTGTTTTGATATTGGGCTAGGAGACATTCAAGCACCACAAACAACACTTGATGAGATCTTCGCTTATCTAGAGACCGCAGATAAACCATGTATCGTGGCGATCGATGAGTTCCAACAAATTGGCGGCTATGAGGAGAAAAATGTAGAAGCGTTGTTGCGAACCAAGATTCAACAATGCAAGCAGACTATGTTTATCTTCTCCGGCAGTAAACGCCATTTGATGAGTAATATGTTTAATTCCTCTTCCAAGCCTTTTTATCAAAGCGCTATTAGTATAGGACTTAAGCCAATACCCATTCATATCTATGTGGAGTTCGCCAACCGGCTTTTTGAGCAAAGGGGAAAGCTTATCGACAAATCCGTAATAGAAGAAGTTTATCGGATGTTCGATGGCTATACTTGGTTTGTGCAAATGATAATGAACGAACTTTTCGCATTGACCGAAGAGGGTGAGCGTTGTAGTATGGATAAGATAGAAATAGCCCGCAAGAATGTGATTCTAACACAAGAAAGTAGTTACAAGGATCTACTTGCCAATCTTGCTCCCAAACAAAAACTTGTTTTACAAGCTATCGCCAAAGAGGGCAGAGCAGAAGGTCTCACGTCATCAGCATTTATCAAAAAATACAAGCTACCCTCAGCCAGTTCTGTACAATCTGCGGTCAAACCTCTGTTGAAAAATGATTTGATAACACAGGAAGATGGCTTTTATAGGGTATATGACTACTTTTTCGCGGATTGGATGGCTAGAATATATTGACTCTCTTGTATGTAAATGTCAGAAAATAAGCAAATCTTAGTAGGCACTATCCGTTACTGAAGTAAATAATTTACGACTTGAAATGTAAATTCCTTATGCGGTGAAAATGAATTATTTAGACAACATACTTAATCGCTTGCAAAAGGCTTCTCAAGTGATTAGTTATTCACTTCCCAAGCCGTTAGTTATTCACTTCAGAAGCCTATTACACCCTGCAAAACAGATAAAATTAGGGAGAAAAGAAGAGGAACCATCAAATAATATCCAGCCGTTCTCTCAGTTGTTTAAAATAGCGATGCGAGGCGATCCTCTCCTCCTCTTGGAAGGGGGGATAGAACTCGCATCGTAAGGTCTTATTCTCGATGAACATCAAATAAGTCAAGTTCACAATGCAATCTTGGCTTATTTGAACAAACGTATTATTGATAGACAACAAATCTTTCGCTGTCGTGCCCATTTTTAGTTTATGAGTAGTACGGGAAGTCAAGACAATCTGCCAGCAACGCTGATCTCCCAAGAACTGAAACAGGAATATCTCCTCACAACGGACTAGCAAAAGACCCGAAACGGTTTGGATCGCAAATCGACTATCCCGATTCAATATTTTCCGCAAGGATCTCTCCATGCAGGCAACATCCGCAGGTTCTGTCGTATGAAAACGTTCGATGAGTGCCGCTAACTCATCAATTAAATAAGGTTTTAACAAATAATCAAACGCAGAGGCACGTAGGGCATCCAATATATATTTATCGTATACCGTATAGAAAACGACTCTCAAGTTCGGAAGAATATCATCCCGTATATCATCCAGCAAATCAAAGCCAGACATGTCCGGAAGTTCCACATCCAAAAACACCAAATCCGGTTGATACTTAAGGATATGCCTCTTGCCTAATTCCGCCGTTGTCGCTGTATCTAATATCCTTACCTCCGAGAAGGCCAATAGATCGTTTTGCAATTTCTGGATCGATCCAAGGTCATCATCTATGATTATTACTGTTATTTCCGGTTCCATACACGCTTCCATTTTCCAACAAAGTAAAATATTTATTGTTAAGATAAAAAATTAACGGCTTACCATAAATAGTGCTTTTTACGTATAAGTTGCAATATTCACGTTTATCCTATCGTTTTTCATGCTTATCTGTCATTTTTTATTTTATGATCTTGGTTAATTACCATTGATTGATAAACCCTATCTTTGCAAATACAGTTATAAAATAGAAACAATATATTTATGTCTCGAAAAATAAATCTTATTATATTCCTCTGTTTCATTTTATGCGAGGTATATGCCCAATACGTACCCGATGTATTGGGAGATGGCTATTTACGCCGTACCTTCCAGATGCCGGATGATTATGAGGGGAAGGTAGTTTGCACACTGGTCAAGAAACCTCAACTGGATAGCGTAAAACAGGCCGTGCTGTATATCCATGGCTATAATGACTATTTTTTCCAGAAACAATTAGGGGATAGCGTAAACGCTCACGGATATAATTTCTATGCGATGGACTTGCGGAAATACGGACGTTCGATATTACCCAATCAAAACCCGTTCTTTTGCAAGAGCCTAAAAGAGTATTTCGCTGATATCGATACCGCTTTAGCCACCATCCGGTCTGAAGGCAACGAGCGGATATTATTAATGGCGCATTCTACGGGCGGGTTGATCACACCTTATTATTTGAATAGCAAGAAAGGGGAGTTACCGGTAGACGGACTTATCTTGAACAGCCCTTTTCTGGATTGGAATTTCGGATGGTTTATGGAGAAAGTCGTACTGCCAACCGTTGCGTTTGTCGGGAGGCTATTCCCGAATCTTACTGTACAAGGACTGGGTGACCCGAATTACGCTTATAGCTTGCTTAAGCAATATAAAGGAGAATGGGAGTTTGACACGAACTGGAAAATGATATTCGGGCATCCGAAAAAAGCCGGATGGATCAAAGCTATACAAGAAGCACAACAGACGGTACAAAAAGGGTTAAAACTGGATTGTCCGATACTAGTGATGTCTTCCAACAAATCTTTTCCGGAAACAGAGACATGGCACGAGGAATACATGACCTCCGACATCGTCTTGGATGTTCAAGACATTCAAAAATACGGGCAGAAACTAGGAGACAAAGTCACGAGAGATACCATTCCAAACGGCATCCACGATCTGATCCTATCTCAAAAGCCCTATCGGAACGATGCCTATCAAACTATATTCGAGTGGTTAAAGAAACAGAAATGGTTGCACCAAACATATAAATCCTTACCTTTGCGCCCAGACAAACATTTATATATACATGAAATCAGTGCGATCAATTTTTATAGGTCTGACTTGTCTGGGGATGGCAACGGCTAGTTTCGCTCAAGAAGAAGAGACAACTCCGGAAGCGACTACCTATAAGGCCGAGATATTCGGATCGGTAGCTAGTGGCGACAATACCCCTTTCTGGATGGTTAGCAATCGATACGGAATTGTTCCTTTGGAAGCGAATAACGGATATTTGAATGCGGGAGTATTCCATAATCAAACTTTTGGCAAAGGTTTTCGCTGGGGAGCCGGATTAGACGTAGTGGCCGCAGTTCCTCGTCATCGCAATTTCTTTATCCAACAAATATATGCCGAGTTAGGTTACAAATGCTTGCTATTGAGTGTAGGAAGCAAGGAACGCTATAATTCACTTTGGGATCGTTGGCTTAGCTCGGGCGATATCGTACAATCCGCCAATGCCCGCCCGATTCCGGAAGTGAACATCAGTATTCCGGAATTTACCGTCGTTCCTTTAACGAAAGGCTGGATGCAAGTCAAAGGAGACTTTGCCGTCGGTCGTTCTTTCGACAAGGATTATCTGGCTAACTTCACAAACAATAAGCAGACTTATGTAGATAACGTTTTATGGCATCATAAATCATTATTTGTACAGATTAAGGATACACGCAATGACTTCCCGTTATCCGGTGTAATCGGAGTACAGCATTGGGCACAATGGGGAGGAACCTCAACCAATCCTAAGATCGGAAAGCAGCCTCAATCCATCAAGGACCTTATCCGGGTTATTTGCGGCAGCGAAGGTGGTGGCGACGCAACAGTCTCCGATCAGATCAATGTATTGGGTAATCATTACGGTTCTTACGATTTCAAATTGGCTTTTACACAACCAAACTGGCAAGTATCCGCCTATTACCAACATTTCTTCGAGGATAAATCCGGTATGATATTCGTAAACAATACCGACGGATTATGGGGAGGACAATTGGATTTACCAAAATTTCCGTGGTTGCGTAAGGTGGTCGTGGAGTATCTGGTTACAAGAGACCAAAGCGGACAGTTCCACTTCATCGATTTTGATCACGACCTACATCCCGGCGTAGGTGGCGGTGGTGATGATTATTATAACAACGGAGAATACACTACCGGAGCCTCTTATTTTAACAGGGCGATAGGTTCTCCTCTGATCACAAGCCCAGAGTATAACGAGGCCGGTTCATTAGGATTCAAGAACAACCGTGTTCGTGACTGGCATTTCGGTGCGGAAGGCGCTATCTCCTCACAAGTATCTTATCGGGTATTAGTCACCGTGATGAATAGTTGGGGTAGACATGTCACCCCTTTCCTTAGCAAGAAAAGAGGAGCTTCCGGACTTTTAGATATCTCTTATCAACATCCCCGTTTATCGGGATGGGAATTTACAGGATCTTTGGCTGCTGATGCCGGTTCCATGTTCGGCGATAACTTCGGATTCAGCCTGAAAGTAGCGAAACGTGGCATCTTGAAAAGCTGGAAATAATAACCTAAATTATTTATATTCTTCCCACAAGGCAGATGCTATGATTTCTTGAGTCTGATCAGCGAACGCTTGCATTCCTTTGTGGGAAGTGTCTATATTCTCGGTAGAAACCGCCGGATGGATCACCATCTCCATCCGATGACGATGGACATTCAACGACCCGATCGGCAAAACATCAAACGGCCCGTTTAAGGTGATCGGAATAATAGGCAAATGCTGATCCAGAGCCATTTGGTAAGCCCCTTTCTTGAAACGAATCATTTTTCCGGTATACGTACGCGAACCTTCCGGGAAAACAACCACGGAAGCCCCGTTCCGAAGACAACGCTCCGCCTCCAAAACACTACGAGCGGCAGCCTTCGGCGTAGAATTATCGACAAAGATAAAACCGGCCGCACGGCAGGCGGTCCCGACAAATGGAATTTTAGCGATACCCGCCTTCATCACCCACTTAATGGGAACGCCTAAGAAACCATATATCAAGAAAATATCAAACGCACCTTGATGATTTGCTACGAAAACATACGATTGTTTCCGGTCTATATGCTCACGCCCTTTTACCTTCACCGGACAAAGCGCCAGATAGCAAGTCAATCGAGACCAGATCATACCCGGATAATAAGCGAAGATTTTCTCTCCCCCCAATAGACAACCGATGATAACCGTCACAGCCGTAAGTATAGTCAGTACCAGAAATACAGGTACAAAAAACAGCCACAAATAAACTATGTAAAGTATTCTTCCCATACGTAACTATATTATAACACAAATATAGAAGCTAATTTCAATCGTTTCATTATTTTTCTCCGAAAATATTTTCACGATCGGGTTATTATTGCTTTATTTGCGGTAGAAAAGAAAATAATTATAAAATATCTATAACCATGAATGAGTTAATTAAAAATCTAGGAGTGATCGTACTCATTATTGGTGCGGCAGTTTTGGCTGTACCGTTTTTTACCGGTGGTATGACAAATAGTATTCTACTTACAGGTCTGGGATTGGTTCTCCTTGGCTATTTTGGTCATATCGTAATCAACAAACGAGTAGAATAATACACGCTACTTAGATTTAAAAGGAAATGAAAAAGGATGTGCCTCATTGTTTCGCACATCCTTTTTTTGAATCATCATGCAAATTGAGAGATATGCCCAAATCGTTATTGAGTTCCCCATTCCTTGTTTGGTTTATCGCTAAGCCATAATTCCAAAAGGCCACCTTGCTCAAATACGGTATGCGGCAATTGATATTTATGATACATCTCTCCGTTCAAAGAAGCTTTCTGGATATAACAATTCTCAGGGGAGTTATCATGTACTTTAATCTTAAACTCGTTCCCTTTATAATACCGAGAATCCAATCGAATCGTAATCTCATTGAAAACAGGGCTTGTAATATCATACATCGGATTATAGGCAGAGCCTCCATCCAAACTGAATAATCCCATAGCCATCAGTGCACTTATTCCAGCCATCTGTCCTTGATCTTCATCATTTTCGCCGTAGCCTCGCTCTGGCGTAATATCACCATAGGTCTGTTTAGCGACCTGACGCACCCAATATTGAGTCAGCCAAGGCTTTCCTATATGTGAGAAAATGTGCGCATTCGAGCAACCGGGTTGATTGGCATAACTAACATAACTAGACAGGAATCTTGCATTTTTCGACATCTCAAACACATAATTCAATTGAGTAGCTAAGCTGTCATTACCTCCCATCAAACGAGCCAATGTTTCAATGTCATGAGATAATCCAAAAGTAGCCTGCCAAGCATTGGCTTGTACAAACCCACGCTCGGACAAAGGATCCAAATGGACCCACTCTCCTGTTTCTTTTCTAGGCATCATCAACCTCAAATCCGGATGCCAAGACGCAGGCCAGCCCAAGGAACGATTTCTATAATAATTATAATCCTTGAGTTTTCCCATAGCTTTCGCCATTTCTCCCAAAGCCCAATCCTCAAAGGCCCATTGAATAGTCAAGCCTGCCTCTTCTGGGCAATATCCGTGTTTAATATAGAACTCCAACTCTTTATCCATATCAAAGGCAAGCATACCACCTTTCTCATGATTCCTTTTCATAGCCGCATATCCCTCCTTGGGCGACCATTTATGAAACACCCCCCGCTGATAAGCGGAAGTAATCAAGGAGGTAGCCGGACAGCCCGTCATAATATAAGTATAAGACCCTATGGACGGCCCACGAGGTAATAGACCTCCATTCTTGTCATATTCGATAAAAGAAGCGGAAAACTCGTCTAAAACAGAAGGATACGCCAGTCCCCACAACGTGTTTAAATTCCACTGTGTCAACCATAGAGCATCTGAATTATACATATGAAACCTTGATTTTCCTGTTTTATCTTTAGGCAAAGTCCGTACTTGGAATTTAGGAGCAATCGTATGTATCCTTGTTTGTTTTCCAATACGTTCTCCTCCGGACAAATAATCCGGATACTCGCCATTGCTATCATCTATCTTATGGCGCCCCAACAATATGTGCCACAAATCGGTATAAAACTTGGTCTTTTGCTGAAAAGAACCACCTTGCACATCAATTTTTCCCAACCACTCATTCCAAATACGCTCGGACGCACTCTTAACTTGATCAAAATCCCAATGTTTACATTCCCGCTCTATATTCTCACGGGCGTTTTCCTCACTCACATAAGAGATAGCGGTCTTCAACAACAGCTCATCACCAGCCTTAAAAGATCCAAAACAAGCTTCTACGCCAGAAGAAGGAGATTGTTTAAAAGAGGACTTAGGCACGGTAATTAATTCGGAAGAACCCGTAAAATGTCCAACTCCCATTTCCTTCTTATCGCCCACCCAACCATTCAATGCCTCGATTGGCTTATTGAATTGAACGACAAAATACACTTTCGCAACATCCACACCGCCCCATACACGACCGGCTGTATCAAAATATCCGGAGATCTCCGTATCACTCACTTTAGTCACATGAGCATTCAACAAAGTAGAAGTAGCGATATGACCTCCCAAGTTCACCAAGACCTTCGCCAAACCATCTTCCGCATACGTAAGACGATAAAGCCCCACTCGATCCGTAACGGTCTGTTCCACCCATATCTTGTAGGAATCCAAAAATAAACGATGATAGCCGGGTTGAACGATCTCACCCTCATGGGAGAAAGAAGAACGCCAAGCCTTATCCCCCCCACAGACATCTACCTCGTCTTTTACTGGCATCAGAGACAAGCCAGAAATCATCCAATTATGAATTTGCGGAAAACCTAATACCGTTGTAGAGTTATAATTATAACCTCCTCCTCCCTGATTGATATTACGGGTTAACGGAGCGGAACTGATCATTCCAAAAGGCAAGCTTCCTGTAACAAAGAAAAAATACCGCCCCTTAGCCGTCTCGATATACGGATTAACCCATGAGACATAATCTGTATAAGATTCCGGTGCGGGATAAACCTCTATCTCAGACAAACCTAAATCTCGTCCTTCCCCATCTGTCGCCTGAAAACGAAGCCATTCTATTTTTTTAGTCTCAAACGTCACCACTTTCGGTGCTCCATCATTAGGAATCTGGTTGACCGTGATTGAGCTTCCATCGCTAAAGAACAACGTACCGGCCGCCGTATGGCTGTCCTTATCTACCCGATCATATAATATGACTTGATTCGTATAAATGGGCTCTTCCCAATCCAATTGAATCCAAGGATAGGGATACACCCGCCCCCGGAAGTCCAACTTTGTTTTAGCGACCCACTCTCCTTTTCCTGCAATACGAATCACCTGATCCACTACATTCTCACAACCTTGTTCCTGCGTTAACGCAGAAGAGCAAGAGACTTTCGCCAAAGAAGCGATATTATGGGGAGTCGCAGATAGCTCACAGCAAACAACCCAACTCAACAGATATAAAAGAAATCTCAATTGTTTCATCTCTATACAAAAATAATAAAAAAGGCAGCCCCAAACGGGCACTGCCTTTTCTTTCAACCATTCATAAAACTTTAATAACCCGGATTCTGTTTCATTACCTCAGCACCACAAATATCTATAACAGATTGAGGTATAGGAAAATACTCATGCTTTCCTTTTACAAAGCGAGCATTCTGCAAGTGGGAACGGAATGTTTTTTCTTTCTCAAAATACACATTGAGAACCTCATCCGCAATACCCCAACGCACTAAATCAAAGAAGCGGATACCCTCATGAGCCATCTCTAAACGTCTTTCCATACGCAATGCTTGCACAGCCTCATTTTTCGACTTAAATGGCTCGGTATAAATCTCCACCTTATAATTAGCGGCATCTTGCGACTGATCATCCCACAGCTTGACATGCTGTGTATTCTTTGCACGCTCCCTAATTTTATTAATATACTTACGTCCAGTCTCCAAATCACCGGTCTCGATAGCGGCCTCAGCTCTCCACAACAGCAAATCCGCATAACGAATCACGTAAAAATTCAACGCATTCACATATGGCCATATTGGAGAGTAATGGGTAGAGTTCAACGATACCAAACGTTTCTTCGGACTATACGGGCCATATACGCTAGCCTCTCTTGGAGTCCAATCATACACCTGTACATCCATAAACGGAATATTTGGCCGAGCCAAGGTATGATCCAAACGAACATCCACATAGTCGCTTTCCGCTACATCCTTACCATCATTATAAGGCAAGCCGTTTTCATTCGTCTTATAAGCATTTACCAAATTCTGAGTCGGCCGCAAGAATCCATAAGTTGGATAAGGACCTCCCGGCGGTAACAAACGATCGCCATAACTTCCGTTTTGATTACTGGACGCTCCATCGTTAATAGATAACTGAACCGCAAAAATAATTTCTGAGTTGTTATCATTCTCCGGCAAGAACACTTCCCTGAAATCAGGATACAGCGTATATTTCCCGGACTGGATCACCTCATCACAAGCACTTAGGCACTCTTTCCATTTCGACTGATATAAATACACCTTAGCCATATAAGCTTTTGCCGCCATTTTGGTAGGACGTCCATAATCTGATTGGCTTTCTGGCAAGACTTGATAAGCGGCAGAGAATTCCCCCAAAATCTTTTCCCATAGCTGGTCGGACGTAAACTCCATATTCGATTTCGTATGATACTCATTCGGATCAACCACCGTCTCATCAATCCAAGGGATCAAATTATAGATGACTTTCAAGTTGAAATAATAGTGTCCTCTCAAGAAACGCATTTCCGCCAAACGTTGCTCTTTGTTCTTTACCGTACTATTGCTCAACAAACGAATCGCTTGATTACAACGCTTTACACCCTCATAAAGAGCAGCCCAACGAGCCTCAAAATCGATACCCGTCGGATTGGCATTAAAGATTTCCATCAAGTGAATCTGGTTTTGGTCACCGGTACCTCCACCCCCTTTATAGGCATCGTCAGATACGACATCCCCAAACTGCCAATTCGAACAACCGGAGTTGATCGCATCCGAAGCATAATATCCATCCAATACCGCATAAGCACCTATCACGATTCCCTCTATGTTTTCCTCACTTTCTACCTGCTCGGGCATAAATTCCCCTACAGGCTCCTCAGAAAGAAAAGAATCGGCACAAGAGCACATCACTAAAGCCGCAACAACTAAACTAACTATCTTTTTCATCGTACATCAGATTTTCAATTAAAAATTAACATTAACTCCTAAGGTGAATGTCCTTGGCAACGGGTATACGCCACGATCAACACCCATATCCAAATTTCGGTTCTCGGAAGAATAGCTCTGTAAACCCACCTCCGGATCAATACCATTATAGCCCGTTATCGTAAACAGGTTCTGTCCTTGTAAATAAATATAGGTACGTTTCAATTTCAATTTAGATGCGATCCGATCCGGCAAGGTATAACCAATCTTCAAATTCTTCAAACGAACGAAGGAAGCGTTATGAATATAATAAGTAGAAGGCCGGATATTATTATTCGGGTCATCCAATGTTACACGTGGTATATCCGTATTCGTATGATCCGGTCTCCAAGCATCCAGAATCGTAGAGTTTTTATTATACTGAGCTTGATTATAGAACTCACCCAAATAATTTGTCAAATTATAAACCTCGTTACCAAATACCCCTTGGAAGAACGCACTTATATCAAAGTTCTTATAATTGAACCCAAGCGTTAGACCCATACTGCAATCAGGCAGCGGGCTACCTACAAAATCACGATCCTCGCTATTGATTACTCCATCACCGTTCAAGTCCTTAAAGCGAATATCGCCAGGTTTAGCGTTCGGTTGCAACAGCTCGCCCTTATCATTCTTATAGTTTTGGATCTCTGCGTCGTTTTGAAACAAGCCATCTGCCTCATACACGAAGAAAGAGCCGATCGGTTGTCCTACCGCCGAACGAGAGGTCTCTTGGTCAAAGTTTCGTCCATGAAGTTCGCTGCTGGAAAGACCAATATAATCCACGCCATTCAGCTCTGTCATCTTATTCTTGATGATAGAGAAATTATATGCTACAGAGAAGCCAAAATCTTGATTGATCTGTTTCTGATAATTCACCTCCATCTCAAAACCCTTGTTATTCATCTTTCCGACGTTATCCCAAACCGTCATGTTCGTTCCTCCGATCGAAGCAGGTAAGGCTCTACGCCACAACAAATCCTTGGTGTCCTTATTAAAGAAGTCCAATGTCAAATTCAAGTCACCGCTTAAGAAACCTAAGTCCAAGCCAACATTGGTTTGAGTGGTCGTCTCCCACTTCAAATTAGCGTTACCATTACGAGTCTGCACAAATCCTAAATCCACAGAGCTTTGACTTCCATCAATCGGATAATTCGAGGTAGATGAACTACTCTTATAGGAATCGATCGTTGCGTAAGAAGGAACATCAGAGTTACCATTTTGTCCCCAACCGACACGAAGCTTCAAGTTATTGATAGCCTCCACATCAAAGAATGGCTCATTACTGATACGCCATCCCACCGAAGCGGCCGGGAAGTTACCCCACTTATTATTCCCCAAACGGGAAGATCCATCCCGACGCAAAGTGAAAGCGACCAAATAACGATCGTGATAATTGTAATCGATCTTGCCGAAATAAGAGACCATGCTATACTCCGTGGCAGACCCTGAGTTCTTTTGGGTTCCTACATCGCCCGCATCCAAGAAATGGAAGTTAGGATCATCCGAAGGGAAACCATCTCTCGAAGCCGTAAAATACTCATACCGGTTTCTCAACGACTCCAGACCCAACAATGCATTGATCGTATGATCGCCAAATGTCTTGGTATAGTTCAAGGTATTCGTGAACACCCAGTTGAAGTTCCATGCATTCCGGTTAGACAAACCACTTAATTTCTCAGAAGCGTTGATCTCATCATATTTAGGGCTAAAAGAACGTCTGTATAGATTATTATAGTCTGCACCAAAAGAAGTCTTGAACATAAATCCGTCAAACAAGTGCAGCTCTGCGTACAAATTACCCACCAAGCGGCTCTTCTTATCCTTGTTATCCTTATTTCTATGCAACTTTCCCATCGGGTTAGGAATATCCGAAAAGACATTTCCCGCATATTCATCCTCCAAGTTCTTCACCGGTGTGATCGACTGGAACTTATAGGCCTCATACAAAGTTCCTCCCAACGCCGCATTATTGGAGACACTAGTACCCCAAGAATGAGAAAGAGAAATATTCTCCCCGATACGAAGATGGTCATCGAACAATTTATACTCGGAATTAAAGCGACCGCTCACACGCTTGAAATCGCTTAACTTCACCAATCCCTGCTGATCATAATACCCCAAAGAAAACAATTGATTGGATTTCTTATCGGCTTTCGTGAAGGAAAGGTTATAGGATTGAACGATAGCGGCACGCAAAATCTCATCTACCCAATCCACGTCATCAGAAGGAATTTTATGATCTTTATCCAGATATTCGGGCACAACCGCTTGATCACCGTTTCCATAAACATCGTGTGAAGGTGTCTTTCCGTCGTTTTTCATCGCTTGCCACAACATATCGCCAAATTGCTGCGCATTCAACATCTTCAATTGTTTAGCCGCTTTTTGTACACCGAAGTACGCATCTAAATTCACATTGAATTGTCCTTCTTTTCCCTTTTTCGTATTAATGATAACAACACCATTGGCGGCACGCGCTCCATAAATAGAAGCAGAGGAAGCATCTTTCAATACTTGCATGGACTCTATATCATTCGGATTCAAGAAATTGATTCCCCCATCCACGGGAATACCGTCAATGATATAAAGAGGGTCATTGTTACGAATCGTACTATAACCACGGATACGGACAGCGACACCACCACCCGGCATATTATCCGGCATCACGTTCACGCCAGATAACTTACCTTGCATCATTTGGTCTACGCTGGATACCGGTGTATCTTTCAAGTCATCGATCTTCAAGACCGAAACCGCACCCGTCAAGTCCTTTTTACGAGAAACGCCATAACCTACCACTACAACCTCGTCCAAGTTTTGCGAATCCTCTTTCAAAGATATCGTCAGATCCGTCTTCGAGCCCGGAGTCAGCTCCATAGACAAATAACCGATATAAGAAACGACCAGTACCGCATTATCAGGTACTTCCAACGTGAAACGACCATCAATATCCGTGATTGTACCAATAGAGGTTCCTTTCACCAAGACATTCGCACCAATGATCGGTTCTTGACTCGGATCCAATACGACACCCTGTACCTTACGGCCTTGTTGCTGTACGACAGGAGCGGACTCCACCTTACGCGACAAAATGATTTGCCTATCCACAATCTTGTATTCGACCCCCATATTGTCGAAAACCTGTGACAAGACCACACTTATATCCTTATTGCTAGCATTCAAACTGATAAGACGGTTCGTGTCTAGGACATGATTGGAATACAAGAAAGAATAACCAGTCTCCTGTTCGATCCGATCAATCGCTTGTTCTACCGTTGCGTTCTTCAACGACAAGGAAAGTGTCATTCCTTGCGAAGAAGATGTTCCCGCATATAGCTGGAAAGCTGTCAAAAATGTAAATGCCGTACTAAGTTTCAGTATACGGCCCGAATTAGGTAAACACCGCGCAAGATTTCTCTTACGTAAATGAAATGTGCTCATGAGCATACAGATTTAATGATTACACAATATATTAGTATAGATTTCCAATTATCTTTGATAAACATCGATCCTCCGGCGAACAAACGAGGAATCCAGACGTTGCGAAGGCTCTCGTGATGTCCATTCGATAGGAGCAGTCTGTTTCAAATAATCCAAGATCTGTTCCAAAGTCTCCGTAGTAAAGGTCGCCCGATATTTATACTCCGCATTCCCGCTCTTATGCAATACGATCTCCACGTTATATCGTTTCTCCAATCGTTTCAACACCTTATCCAAAGAAGTATTCCGGAAAACTATCCGTCCTCCTTTCCAATCCATTTTCTCCTCCAGGTTGGCCGCAGAAACACTGAAAGTACCGCTCTCCTTATCCAATACCGCCTGTTTGTTCGGCTCCAATCGGATACGTTCATCATTCCGGATCACGTCAATCTTTCCTTTTTCCAACACGGCCTCTATAAAAGGTTCGTCAGCATAGGCATTGACATTAAATTTTGTTCCATAGGCCACCACCCGTAAACCTTCGGAAGTTGATACACAAAAGGGATGTTCCGGATCGGCCTCCACCTCGAAATATCCTTCGCCGGAAAGTAACACCTTGCGCTCTTTCTCCTCGAACACCGACGGATAGGTCAATTTACTACCCGAGTTCAACCATACGACAGACTGGTCTGGCAACACAAACCGAGTAATCGTTCCGGGCAGGGAGTTAACCTCAGCATAAACGACAGGCTGGGACTTCTCGTCATATCTTGTGGCATAATACAAATAGGAGAAAAGTAACGAAGAAAATAACAACGGAAGCACCAATATAACTGCCGCACGAGTAAAAAGCAGCGACAAAGTTCGTCTGACAGCTTGCCGCCCTACCCGACGTTCCATTCGTAGCCATGCCTTTTGCACGTCAATCGATCGATACTCTAATATGTCCTCAGACAAGGCTTTAATTTCCTCTACCTGACGTGACACACTTTTATGTTCTACCTTTCTTTCCATATATTTTCTTCCTTTACTTATAGAGACACACTCTAAAGAAAAACACGACAGCGAAAATGAGTTTTTTTAATTTTGTTCTCTTCAAAAAATATATACCTTTGCCCCATCATGGAAAGAAATCATACCAAGGCTATTAATGTCGATTTACTTTTAGAACAAATTACGACTGAAGATAATAGGCTCGCCTTCCACCGCTTATTCGAGTTATATTATCCGGCACTTTGTATGTACGCCAAACGCTTTATCACAGATAAGGAAACAAGAGAAGATATCGTGCAGGACGTGTTTTTCGCTATTTGGGAAAATCGCAGCCGTATCTCAGTAAAGACCTCCGCACGTAGCTATCTCGTCACTTGCGCCAGAAATCACTGCTTAAATTATCTGCAACGCAACCATGAAAGATATTACGAATCGCTCATCCAAGAACAAATCCCGATCTATGCGGAAAGTAGTGAGGAACTCTACACATGGGAAGAACTGCAAACGTTATTAAGACAAGCCCTTGACAAGCTACCGGAGAACTATCGGCTCGCATTCGAGAAGAATCGTTTCGAGAATAAGAGCTATGGAGAAATCGCAGAGGAAATGCAAATATCCATACGAACCGTGGAAAGATACAAGAACAAGGCAACAGAACTTCTAAAGACAGAGCTAAAAGATTACCTACCTCTATTTATCGGCTGGCTTTTTTAACAGGAAGGGGTTCCCCCCTCCCCTTCATAGTCGTTTATCGTTGGTCCAACCAAATCTTTACCCCCTCAAGTAAAAGCTGGTTCTCATCAGCTTTCTGGGTAGAGAGCCGTAGATAAGTCTCATCCAAGCCCCGGAAATTCGAAGCGTCACGGATCAAGATTCCGTAATTATCTAAAAGGAATTGCTTTAAATCAGCGGCTGTACCCTTCTTCAAACGGACAAGGAAGAAAGTCGTAGAGGTCGGGATTACCTCCAAGCCATCCAATTTACTTAATTGGTAAATAAAATCCGCGGTCTCACGCTGCCATTTACGGATCGGCAACGTAAATTGCGCCGGATGGATCAAGATATATTTACTTGCCTCGATAGCGATAGCATTTACCGACCAAGGTATGATATACTTGTTCACTTTCTCCGCGATCTCCGGAGAAGCGACCAGATAACCGATACGCAAGCCGGGGATATTATAAGCCTTCGAGATAGACTGGACAAGGATTAAGTTCTTATGCGTTTTCACGTCACTCGGCTTTAGCATGTCTTCCGTCGTAAAAGCCACGTATGCCTGATCAATAATGAAGGTAGTCTGCGGATTCGCCGAGATCAAACGGAGAAGCTCCGTACGGTGGATCAGCTTTCCATCCGGATTATTCGGATTACAAATCCAACAGAAATCCTGTCCCTCCAAGGAAAACTCTGATAAATCGTCCGATGTCGGGAAGAAAGAGATCTCATGCTCATGCAAACGGCAAGCGTCCTCATATTCAGAGAAAGAAGGAATAGCGATCATGGATTTCGCACCTCGCCAAGCTTGCGCTAACAAATAAAAAGCGGTGATCGAACCATTCGTCACTACGATATTCTCCTCCTTGATCTCATACCGGCGGGCCAACAATCTTTTCAAAGTTGCGGCATCCGGCTCCGGATAACGAGTCAACTTTTCAAAATGCTCGATCAAATGTTCCTTCAGTTTATCTAAATTAGCTCCGTGCCACACATTCGAGCTAAAGTTTATCTTTACCTCGTTCTTTGCGTTATAAAAATCATCACCGTGTCCGTATAACATATACCTGCTTTTTAATTAATACCTATCTGTTAAAACTGTCACAAAATTACGAATCTTTTTGGCTTTTCCTATCAATCGCCTTATAGATCGCATCCTGTATGCGAGTACGTATATCAAGCGATCCCAGTTTATTATTTGCCCGGCTAGGATTCACCCGGTTACTCAAAAATATATAAATAAGCTGGTTATCCGGATCTATCCAAAAACAAGTACCCGTAAATCCTGTATGTCCATAGACCGAGGCGGGAGCCAAAGCCCCACAAGGCGAGGCTTTCGGATTACCAATCACCGGCTTATCAAATCCTAGCCCTCTACGGCAAGTCGGGCTCTTGCTTTGTGTAAACAAACGGCTGGTTTCCAAAGAAAGATAGAGCTCGCCGCCATAAGTCCCTTGGTTTAGCATCAATTGGAGCACCTTCGCCAGATCATTCGCGTTCGAAAATAATCCAGCGTTTCCAGAAACACCCCCTTGAAAAGCGGCCGCCTCATCATGCACATATCCGCGAAGCAATTGACGGCGGACAAACCCATCTTGTTCCGTAGGTACAATTTGCAAGGTGTCCATTCGCTTCAACGGATTATAAGTGGTATGCCAAGCCCCTAACCCGCTGTAGAAATCATCCCGAAGAAGCTGGTCCATCGGAGATTTCATCAGATTTTCCACCATCATTTTCAGCATAATGAAATTCACGCAACTATATACGTACCTACCTCTCGTACCCAAACGGGATTTCTTGATATCTTGAAGGATCGTATCTTTAAAGGAATCACTCACATAGAAATTACGGGCTACCTCAGTCGTAAATCCGGGTTTCCGGATATCCGAAACTACATCTGGAAGATATTTAAAATCATTCCGGACATACGTTTTAGCGTCAAAACGAACCGGATGCGTAGCGTTCTTCGCCGAACTATATAAACTGCCTTTATAACTATCCTTATCAATGGCATCCAAATAGAAATTAATAGTTGGAGTCACTCCCGATTGATGGTACAGTAACTCTTTTATCGATAAATCCTTTTTATTAGACTCCTTCAACTCCGGTATAAAATCGGAGATCTTATTGTTCAAGGTGAATTTCTTCTCATCATACGCTTTCATGACCGCCAATAAAGTTCCCGCCGCCTTTGACGCCGAGGCCAAGTCATAGACCGATGACTCCGTGACCGGCTGCCTACTTTCGTAATCAAAATAACCGAACGATTTATTATAGATAATCACGCCGTCCTTCGCCACCAACACTTGGCATCCAGGATAAGCCTTCTCATCCAATCCCTCTTTAACGATCGACTCAATTACATCCAGACGGTCCGGATTCGCTCCCACCTCTTCCGGCTGGTGATACCCCAAACGAGTCTTTTCCGTAAAAATACCAGTACCCGCATAATACAATCCCGGAATCGAAACCGGAAGTTTCCCTTTCGCCGCAATACCACCGAATATCACTTGGGCCGCATATTCCTGCGCTAAGGGAGTGCCCTCGTAAGCCAACACGACCGCCTTCGCCTTCTCGATCGACTTCTTATATTCCTTACAAGCATATGGTAAGGTAAAGAAAGCATAGACCAACTCTTTCTTCGCGGCCAACTGCCTCAACGCTAAACTCTCGGGAATGCGAATCGTATGTACGCCACAAATGATCACGTCGTATTTTTGCAATTTATTATAAACCTGCTGGACTTGGGCAGCCGTAGAACGCCGTCCGATGCTAAAGCAAGCGATCGAATCATATTCGCCCAGCATTTTCTGGAATTCATTACCAACCCCGTCTCCAATCGAGAGTGCCGCGATCTTTTTCTTATTCAACTGTTTAAGAGGTAAGATTGTATCCTCATTCTTCAAAACGGTAATAGCCTCCGAATTCAATTTCGCCGCCATCCATGCCGCATGCGGAGAGTTCAAACGTTTCGATAAGCCTTTTGTTTCGACCGGCTTATAGGCATTCAATCCAGCGATATATTTGTACCTTAATATTTTCAAGCACTTGGCCTCGATCGCTTCCAGATCCAATACCCCTTCCTCGATAGCCTCTTTCACGGCCGTAAAATCATTGATTGGAGCGGCCGGAGCGAGCAAGATATCATTCCCCGCAAGCAAAGCCTTCACCGAAGGATTATCCGTTTTCTTTGTGGAAGCCCCTTTCATCGCTAAAGCATCCGTAAAGCACAGACCTTGAAAACCGAGTTCTTTCTGTAATAGATCCGTCACTACCGCCTTAGAGAAAGAAGCCGGCTTATGACTTTTGTCCAATGCCGGAACATAAAGATGTCCCGTCATTATCCCGGCGAACCCATCATATATATAACGTTTAAAAGGAAGAAGTTCCACGCTATCCAAGCGGGCCCGGTTATGGCGCACGACGGGTAATGTCTCGTGCGAGTCCTCAGAAGTATCTCCATGTCCGGGGAAATGTTTGGAGACAGACAAGATGCCCGTACTTTCCAATCCTCTTGCGTAAGCAATACCTTTCTCCGACACAGCCTCCGGATTCTCGCCAAACGAACGCAGGCCGATCACGGGATTATCCACATTGCTATTCACGTCCATATCCGGAGCGAAATTTATATGAATTCCCATTTCCCGGCACTGCCGTCCCACCTCTTTTCCATATTCCTCGATCAAGGCATTGTCCTCGATAGCGCCTAGCATCATATTTTTCGGGAAACGGGTGGTTCCGCTTAATCGCATGGAAAGTCCCCACTCCCCATCCAAAGAGACCAACATCGGAATCCGGGAAGCCTTTTGCAAACGATTGGTCACCTCCGCCTGCGTCACCGGATCCCCTTTATGGAACAAGATACCCCCGATCTTGATCTCGTTCACGTAACGCATGAGCCGTTGCATATTCCGGTTATCGGATTTAGGATTCGCTATAACCATAAATAACTGCCCGATCCGTTCATCATAACTCATAGCGTCAAACACGGAATCAACCCAATGATTCATCTTTTCCTGATCCACCTCACGATAAAGGTTCGGGACTGTTTGCGCCCCACTCGATAAAAGGGAAATACAACACAAAAGCAAGATACCAATCTGTCTCATCACAACATTATCATTATTACTCTCCAAAAATAAGAAAATATCGCAATAGTAACGTGAATTGTGATAGGGGTTTTTACTATCTTTCCTGTCTCGTAATAAAAAATGAAGTACTTCATGAAGCTAATACTACTCATAATCTTGATTATCTTCGGCTTTCAATCAAGCGCTTGGGGACAAGCGCCGACTCTCAGTATCGAGGCTAAACAAGAGCCGATCCAAGAAATCATGAAAAAAATAGAGCATCAAACAGGCATGACATTCTCCTACGATCCTTCTATTCTCAAAGGCATTTCCCGGATTACATTCAAATCTGATAACCAATCCATATCGGAATGCCTTACCCGGCTATTCCAAAAGCTCCCTCTGTCTTATCAGATAAACGGTACCCACATCATCTTGAAGAAACGCCCCCGCTCAGTAACCATCAGCGGATTCGTACGGGATAAAGCGACTACGGAGTATCTAATCGGGGCCTCCGTTTATGACTCCCGCACACAAAGGGGCACGGCTACCAATAACCACGGTTTCTTCAGTCTAACCTTACCGGTCGGGGTAGTCCGTCTGGAGACTTCCTACATCGGATACGGACGTTTCTCACATACATTCCAACCGCTCGAACGGGATACCGTGATGGAAATTCTGCTGGAAAGCGGTGAAGCATTGGCCGAAGTTGTCGTTACCGGTAGTAATGACACACAAAACCCGATACAAGCCCCTCAGATGGGAACGATTAAAATAACCCGGAAGATGATCAAGACCATCCCGACCTTATTCGGTGAGGCCGATGTGATCAAAGCCCTGCAAACCCAACCCGGCGTATCAGCCGGAACGGAAGGATTAGCCGGGATGTATGTCCGTGGGGGGAATGGAGACGAGAACCTGTATATGATAGACGGAATCCAACTGTATCAGGTCAATCATCTCGGAGGACTTTTCTCCGCTTTCAACGCCGAGGCTTTGAAAGATGTGGATTTTTATAAATCCGCTTTCCCCGCCCGCTATGGGGGAAGGCTTTCCAGCGTAGTGGATGTGCATACTAAAGATGGCAATATGAAAGAGTACCATGGTAGCGCCATGCTGGGATTGACCTCCGGTAACTTAAATTTCGAAGGGCCGATCATTAAAAACCGGACTTCGTTCAACGCCTCCTTCCGTCGCTCTTGGCTGGATGGCTTGTCCGCACCGGGTTTGGCGATCTACAATAAAATTCAGAAAAAGAATGGGGAGAAATTCAGCGCACGCTATGCTTTTACCGATCTGAACCTAAAAGTAAACCACCATATCAATGACCGGAGCCAAGCTTACGTTAATTTCTATTTCGGACAGGATTTCCTAAAAGGAGGAAGTTCCGAGTTCTCCGTAGGTGATGATATAACCCCTTTCGAGAACAAGGACTTTGGAAAGATGCGCTGGGGTAACATCGCATTGTCTTCCGGCTGGTCGTATGTGTTTAACAACAAGATGTTCGGTACCGTCACCTTGGCTTATTCCCATTATCAATCCAAACTAAAACAAGAGACTTCACAATACTACGGAACCGAGGGTGACAAAGATTATTCTTCACGTTTTATCGAGACCTCAACCCGAAACGGTATCAATGATTTCGGAGTCCATGCGAACTTCGACTATATTCCTACCCCGGCACATCATATCCGTTATGGCACCGACTATCTTTATCATCGTTTCAGCCCGGAATATATCGAGGAAAAGACCTCCGAGAATTTGTCTCCGACCAAACGAACTACCGGAGACGAGCGCCTTTCAGCGAATGAGTTGGCTGTTTTCGCCGAAGATGACTGGGCGATATCTTCCATTGTCCGGGCTAACGCCGGATTACGCCTGAACATGTATAATATACAAAAGAAGACATATGTCTCCTTAGACCCTCGTTTATCCGTACGCTTCCTGCTCACGAGGAATCTAAGCCTTAAGACCTCATACGCCCGGATGAATCAATACGTACATCAGATCAGCGAAAGTTATATGAGTCTCCCTACCGATATGTGGATGCCGGTCAGCAAGAAGCTGAAGCCATTGGAGAGTGATCAAGTATCCGTCGGCGCTTATTACAATTTACACAAAGACTATTCCTTCTCGGTGGAAGGTTATCATAAATGGATGAATCACCTACTGGATTATAAAGATGGTTACAACTTCTTATCCTCGTTCGTCGGTTGGGAGGAGAAACTGCGCGCTAAAGCTGGCCGCCGGTAAGGGGTGGGCCTACGGAGCGGAGTTTATCGCCCGGAAAGAGACGGGGCGTATAACAGGATGGATCGGATACGGACTAATGTGGAGCGACCGGCAGTTCGACGAGATTAATAATGGCAAACGTTTCCCCGCGAAATACGATAACCGCCATAAGCTGAATATCGTCGCAAACTGGAAGATCAACGAGAAATTGGAACTAACAGGAAGCTGGACTTTCATGACCGGAAACCGGGTTACGGTGGCATTCGAGAATTACGAGGATTTGGGCCTCACTCCTGTCCCTCCGCTCTTACCGGAAGGAGGCTTGGACTATTTCACGGAGCGTAATAACGTACGTCTCCCCGCTTACCACCGCTTAGATCTGGGGATTAATATTTATCGACCTAAAAAGAACGGCCATCTCGGTATCTGGAATATCAGCGTATATAACGCTTATTGCCAGATGAACCCGATAACTATCCATAAGCGGTCTTGGATAAACTACAGCCATTATTTCGAGACGTTATCGCTCTTACCGATCATTCCGTCTATATCATATACTTATAAATTCTAAAGAACATGAAACCTATATTCTATTTATCAATCTTATTATCCAGCCTGCTCCTAACCTCCTGCTACAGGAAGTTTGACCTAGAGGAATATCGTACTACACCGAAAATGGTGATCAACTCGGCCTTCTCGCCAGATACAGTCGTAATGGCCAGCATATCCCGCACATGGTTTCACTCAGAGAGCAAGCCGGACGTGACGATTCGAAACGCCAAGGTGGAATTATACATAGACGGGATCTTCAAGGAGGAGATGCCTTGGAAAGAATATTCCTATTGGAAATCTTCTCGTTGGCTCGGAGAGGATCGAGGTGGATGGGTAACAGATACGCTTTATATATCGAATACGGTTCCACAGCCCGGACAAACCGTAAAGATAGTAGCTTCTACCCCGGAATATGGAACAGCCTCGGCGGAAGATAAGATTCCTTCCAAGACCGAAATCAAAGGCCTGCGCATAATTCCCCGTAAAGAAGCTACCGGCAACGGCGGTACCCTTGTCGATGGAGATGGGAATATCTCCTACATAGAAGAAAACGATGTACTTATCTATCAAATCACTTTCCAAGATACCCCGGGTAAATCAAATTACTATTCTCTACAGATATGGGGAGATGACGACCATCTTGGTGTCCTGTTGGACTTCTCCGTAGATCCCGTATTCACGCAACAACAAGGTATCTTGGATGAGGTTTTCGGCTCCTCGATGGTAAATTGGCGGGGACGGGTATTTTCCGACGAGCTGTTCGACGGAAAGGAATACACATTGCAAGTAAAAGAACAACTCAGGTCCGATACTAAATATTATACCAAACGCCATATTCGTTTATATTCCCTGTCCGAACCCTATTACCAATATCTGCTATCTTTACAAAACATCGAGAATGAAGGTATCATGGGCGGACTTACGAATGTAGGTCTGGCCGAGCCTGTCCGGATCTACAGCAATGTGGAAGGAGGAACGGGAATCGCTGGTGGATGTCAATGGTTTGAATCCTTGGTAGACATAAAAGATTTAATCAAATAGCGAGCAAAAAAGCATCTATCTATTGCGAATCAAATATTTATTTCGTTACTTTGCACCCGCTTTACGTAATCTCTGTCGGGAAATGTAGCCCGTTAAATTGCGTTTCATTATAAATTACAATTAAAAAGCTATAAACAATGGATTTAATTAAGATTGCAGAAGAAGCGTTCGCTACGAAGAAGGAACTTCCTTCATTCAAGAGTGGTGATACGATCACGGTAGCTTACCGTATCAAAGAGGGTAACAAAGAGCGTATCCAGCAGTATCGCGGTGTTGTTATCCGTATCTCCGGTCACGGCGACAAAAAACGTTTCACAGTTCGTAAGATGTCTGAGAACGTAGGTGTAGAGAGAATTTTCCCGATCGAATCTCCGTTTATCGAAAGCATCACGGTTAACAAAGTCGGTAAAGTACGTCGTGCTAAATTGTACTACTTGCGTGCCCTTACCGGTAAGAAAGCAAGAATCAAAGAAAAGAGAGTGTAATCTCTCCGATTCTATTGCCATACAAAAAGCCATCCAGCGGAATGCCGGATGGCTTTTTGTTTATCGTTTCTTACAATGCCCATCGTAAGCATCTAACAATGCCCATTCAAAGGAGCTTACGATGGGCATTATAAGAACCTTAGAATGGGCATTGAAAGAATCATATATCCAAATTGCGCCACGGACTACCGTCCGGAGGATAATTTACAGACGATACGAGTACCATCCGTTGCCTCGATAACGAGAAGTAAGGGGCTACGTATGGATAAGCGATAGATATCACCTTGTTCCATTTGGCCGTTAGTACCTAATAAGTCCCCCTCGAACGAATAAACCATCAATCTACGAATCGCTTGGCGAGCAGTCACGCAGAGTTGGTTCCCGGAGAAAGCGATCGTGACTAGTTCCTCTCTAGCGATCGTCTCATTGGCTACCGTACCTTTGGTATACACCGCACGAATAGCGGGCAAGGCCGCACGTAGGATATTGACATCAAAATCATAATTCAACGCTTTCGACAATAACTGATCTAGCAAGTACCATCCCATAAAGGTATGGTCTACGATCGGTTCAGCCTTCAAGTTAATGACATCACCTCGATAGCGAGTCACTTCCGCCCAACCGTTCTCTCCACCCTCTACTTCCAAGTCAACGGGTAATTCCCGGAATTTAGCCTCTAGCTTACCCATATCTTTACCGATCAAGATCTCATGGCTCATCTCCGCCTCCGGGATAAACACGCCATCCAAATACCAACCTTCAAAAGCATAACCCGGTTTCGGCATCGCGATGATCTCGACCGTTTGGCCGGGAATGGCTTCGCCTATCACTTCCACCTCGCCGCCTTTCTCCGTAGATGAAGGATCATCCGGATTCGGCCCGGGTACGATCTCCACCTCATCCACCGGTGCCTCTCTCTTCTTGAAACAAGCCTCGATCGTAGTGGTTCGCTTACTAATAGTCAACGTATAAGAGATGTCGGTAGACAGGCACATACCCGCCTCATCACCCCAGCCGATAAAGTCATAGTCTTTCGTAGGCGAGGCGATCACGGTCACCTCATCCCCTAACTCATAGATACCGTTTCCGCTTTGCGATACATAGCCGGCCTCCGGATCGGAAGTGTTTACGTAAAGGCAATACCCGATCTCCGGCTCGATAGGACTTTGCGGCTTCCAGTCGTACACGGCCCGCAGGTACACATGCTTGCCCGGCATGGTGAAGCGATAGGTTGTCTCTTCCGATACATTCTTCCCATCGCTCTCCCAATGGTCGAACACATAATCGGGATAAGCATGGGCGATAAGTGTCACCTCTTTGCCATTCTCATAAATACCTTGGCCACTCTGTTCTACCCATCCGGCCATGGAAGGAGCGACGGTCGTAATCAGATTATAATAACCATCTCCCGGCTCCGATGGATTCTCCTTCGGGTTAAAACGTAGCTTGGCAATCAAGCGAGCGTTTTTCTCCGTAAGGGTGAAGGTATATTCCGAGAGGCCGGACAATTCTTCTCCATCAGCGGACTGCCAAGCCACAAACTCATAATCCGTATGCGGATAGGCCCGTACCGTTACTTCCGTACCCGTATCATAAATGCCGGAGGGATTCGTTTGCTCCAAATAAGCGGATCCGTGGGGATCCGTGGAGAGTAAGAGCGTTAGTTTCCCCGGCTCCGGTGGAGGAGTCGGATTGAACTCATCCTGCGCATAGGCTTGCCCGATGGATCCTCCGAGGAAGATCCAAAGAGACAAAATCATCGTAATAGATCGAAACAATCGTTTTCTCATAGCGATTACCATTTAATGGAACGAGTCTGACGCTCGCCCGCTTTTGTCGTCCATGTCATGTAATAAATACCAGACTGAGGTAGGGCCATACGTACCTCACCATCCGTCACTTTACCAGCGAAATGAATACGACCCGCCGCATCGCATACACTCAAAGTTTCCACATCACGCAAGCCGGACACGATCAACAAGCCTTCTCGCACGTTCCAGCGAATCGGCACATCGATTGCCTCAACAGAAGTCACCACATCGCTTCTCAACTCTAAGCGACCTGAGAGGGTTCCGGCCTCGGCCTCGAAAGTATAAGCCTCCTTATTTAGGTCGCATACGGCACCCGTCTGCTTATCTACCAACTGAATACCTTCGCCAATCTTCTCTTTCAATGAGATCGTATAGCTTCCCTTGACAGGCAGGACACATCCAAGGCGTACCACGCCATCCGCTACCGGACGCTCGTTGATAGCCAACCGGTTTCCCTCCTTATCTAGGCTATAGAAAGATGCGGCATCCGCATTCGGACTGCCGAACTTGGCGACATCAAGACCGATCTCATACTCCAGCGAGGCAGCCTCGTTGAATACCACACGGGTACGGTCGCTTGCCTTCTCGCCTGCCAGCAGCAGGTTGACAACCTGACGGTTATCCACGCCACGTAACGCTGAAGCCGCTTGCGTTTCCCTCGGCAGGGCGGCCACACGACCCTCCGGATTGAATACCAAGCCGGAAGTCTTCTTTTGTACGAAGAAGGCCGTAAGCGGTGCCAGATAAACACCCTTATCATCCTGCGTATAATACTCGTAATTATTCAAATTGCGAGACCAAACCGTCACCGTAGCGTCCAATCCATCAGCGAACAATCGCTCCACGCTATAATAGGCAGGATACGGATTCCCCACGAAGTTCCAATTGGCATTCATGGCATTATCCGAGGCGTATGTGTTCAATGGTATCGTCACGCTCGCCCGATTAAGGAGGGCTTTCATATCGCCGGTCTTGGTGGTAAATCCATCGGGTAACCCATCGTTACTGTTGAACTGGATGATATATCCCGTATTCGCCTTCAAGGTCTCCGAATCGGAAAGCTGTCTCCACGACTCGCCCACTCCCTTGTCCGCACGAGACTTGCTATCGTATTCCCGTACCACGAAACGAGTGTCGCTGCTCGTCAGCTTGATTTCAGACATCTTCAAGTTATAAGGGAAAGATATGAAATGCCAATAATTACTCCAAGCATCCCAATTGCAGGTAATCGATTCTGTTTGTATATCGGAATCAACCAGCAAGGAAGCATCCCGATAGTAAGCAAAGTTTTTCGGTTTCCAAACTTCGTTGCCTTCAACGGCCAAGCTACCATTATATAAAAGGACAGCAGAGCCGTCTACCTTATTCTCATCATTTATTAGATTTCCTTCTCCACGAAAAGCCATAACCTCACTGTAGAAACGAGCTTCCAAAAAACGATCGGCCTCACCCATCACAAAAGTAAACTCCGGATCGATAGAGATCTTCTTGTTATTCTCGTACCAGCCATCGAAACAGCCGGCCTCATAAACATCACCACCATAGGCAATCGCCTTTAGCGTCACAATCTCGCCGGTCTCGTAAGCACCGGCACCTTCTACCCGGCCATTGCCTTTGTAAGAAGTCGTAACCAGATATCCGAACTCTTCGATATTCTTGAAAGCAGACCAATATTTGTCAGCTTTGTAAGTCTCATTCAAGCCTTTCGGGACATAGACCTTGCAGGTAGTCTTATCTACGGATTCGAAAGCATTCTCACTCAAGTAAACCATATCGGGGGACTTCAACTTGATGGAAGAAACCTTGGCAGAAGCGAAAGCGGAATGACCAATAGATCGTAATGTCCCGGGGAATGATAACGCACCAGTGATCGGACATTCACCGAACGCATTGTCACTTATATTATACAAGGACGCATTCGAGAAGTCCACAGAAGTGACACCTGTATTAGAAAAAGCAAAACTACCGATAGTCTCTAATCCATCCGGAAGTTTCAGTGAAATAGGCACGCATGAACTGGAAGAGAAAGCATTGTTACTGATTTCTATCAAATGAGACAATGAAGATAAATCGATCTTTTGCAAGCAGGAACAACCTGAGAACGAAGAATTTCCGATCCGTTCTACAGACTCGGGTATATTCACTTTCTTTAATGCTGGTAAAGATCTAAAAGCAGCCCATCCTATCTCCTTTATCGTATTAGGAAGAACCACCTCCTCCAAATACGATAACGTAATTATATTCCCATTACGATCTTGATAAAACGCCCCACCCGGTAAGATATTATCTTCCATTACCGTGCTACTCAAATCAACCTTTTGTAATAACTCCATTTGCTTAATGATCTCGAAGTCACTTGCGTTCATCGGGCCGTTGATATTCAATTCCAATATGGTAGCCACCGGGATATTTTGCTCTGCCAATTTCGTTCCAAGCGTACCTGCCGCCTCCAAGACCACGGCTACCGGATCCGCATCAATCTCCACGATCTTGCTCTCGCTCCAAACCGAGGCTTTGCGATAGGCTTCCGCTGAGCCTTTCGGAACATACACAAAGGCATTCTTCAAACCAATCGATTGGGAAAGGCCGATCGGAGTAGCCGACTGCATGATTACTTTCGCACCATTTCTAGAGAATGATTCGTGATCGTACTCTGAATTACCTCTAAAAGCATTTCCCTTAATCGTCTGTACAGATTCCGGGATGGTTAATTCTTTTAATGACTCATTGGAAGGAAACGAACCCTCTCCCAAAGTCTTTACCGTAGAGGGAATCGCATAAGCCAACTCCTTCTTTCCTGCCGGATAAAACAACAAGCTCGCCTTATCTACCACGAACAATACTCCATCAATAGAGGTATAGAAACCATTATCGATTACGACTTCTTCCAAAGCTGGGCAGTTGTCAAAAGCTCCTATATTCAGCGTATTCAAGGAGGCACAATTACTAAAATCTACCTTTTTTAGATTTCGACAAGAACTAAACGTTCCCGAAGATACAACTGTGAGCTGTGTACTTTTACTAAAATCGATACTGGTTATAGCATCATTGCCATAAAACGCACTCTCTCCTATTTGCTGGATACTTGAAGCAAAAACAATGTCACCAGCCAAAGCACAACCTCTAAAAGCACTTTCGCCTATTCCTTTCAATTCAAGCAGTTTAGAAAAATCAAAATTAGATAATTTACTACAGTTCATAAACGCTCCACCGGAAATCCAAGTCAAGGCCGTGCAGCCCTCCATATTGATAGATGTCAAGTTTTCACAAAATCCAAAACCATCTATATTTTCTAATGCCGAACAGCAGGATAAATCCACTGTCTTTAAAGAAGAACAAGAATAAAATGCCTCACCATCTATCCTCATCAATTTATTACATCCCGACAAATCCAACATCTGCAAATTGCAACAATTAGAAAAAGCAGATCTTAATATCAGCTCCAACACTGTACAGGCCGACAAATCCAACATTTTCAATCCAGAGCACTCCTGAAAAGCATTATTCCATATCATTATCAATTGCGTAGCCTGCGAGAAATCCACCTCCGTCAGATTGTTGCAACCTTTAAAAGCCTTGTCATTTATCTGTTGAAGCACCTCCGGGAATATCACCATCTGAAGTGTCAGCTTATTTTGAAATGCCTCTTCCTGAATACTTTGAAGCTCTACATGTTCTTTTCCATTCCAATACTTAGTCTTCGGCAGTTCCGTCACCCCACTCATATCCAACACTTGAAGCATCGCCATCTGCTTCTTCATCGTCTGAAAGTCCTCCGCTCCCAGCGGGCCATTTACTTTCAAGGTCGTAACCTTCCCCACATCCGTACCTAGCTCGGATGCCAGCGTATTGGCCGAGGTCAGTGTTACCTCCTTCACCAATTGCGCATATACACTACTACTTATCCCAAGTCCTACGAGAAAAGCAAAAAGAAAGAAAAGTTTTTTCATACTCATTCTATTTGAATTAATAATTGATTTACCCTACAATCATCAACCGCTCCTTATCATCCACACAAAGAAAAAGCGCGAGGCTTAGCCATTGTCACCCACCTCTAGGTATCCCCATACCCTGCCCGGATAACAAACAGCAGCCCCACGCTTCATTATAAGATGCTCCTCTCGAAGTAACTATAACAAGCATGGGCGTCTGTTGTTATTATTCCCGGGCACGAAATTGGGGATTTCAGAAGTGGGAATAATATCTTTTAACGCCTTTTCCACGAAAACGAACCCGCCGAGCTTCCACTCTAACGGCTCGGTACAAAGTACGGAATTTCCCATGAATCCCGCAAACATCCATGCGAATATTTAGAATTCCTCATCCAATCCATAAGGACAAAAGCCGAAACAAACCAAAACAAATGTTTCTTGAACCCTATGTAAATTTCCGCACTACCTAATATATACTTTATTCGGCGGCAGTGAATATATATTCGGCGGCAGCGAATGATCGTTCGCCGCCGCCAAACGAAGAATACAAGCTTATCTTTTAGAGAATAAGAAGGTTATAAAGAAAGAATACGAACAAGTGTCCTTTTGTATAGAAGGAACCGCACGCAAGTTAAGACACTAGCCCTGTTTATCCTGCAGCTCTCGTATGATTTCGTCAAGAATGTAGAGATCGCTTTTTAAAAGCAAATCTCCGTTCTGTAATGTCAGGCATTTATAAGTATCACTATTATAAAAAAGGTCTAATGCTTTATCGGTAGAAATACGCAAACGAGACGCAAGCAGTTCGATAACTCCCCTATATTTACCCTGCATAACCGTATCAGCCGCACCAGGGACAACAAGTGGAGCAGGTGTTTTAGGTAAAAGAAACGCTTCCGTAAAGCAGAAGCAACGATGAAACATAAATAGCGATATGGCAAGACACGACAGACATCCATATCCAAAGAATAAACATTCAGCCAAGCCTCATCCTTATGACGTACCTCTGCTGTACGAAGTGCCCAACGAACCGCCTGTTCTTTCAAGTCCGTAACATAGAACCCGATTCCAAAATCCAGATTAGGCCGGCAAACCCCAGCCAAAGGCTCCTCTATGCGGCAAGTGGAACCATGATAAACCGTCAACATAGTGTTTTCCCTTTTTCTTCAATACTCCGGAAGGGTTTATATCCGTCCGGGAGCCATTGAGGATCACGATAGTAAATATATTCTAGGATGGAGTCTACGATATATGATTTCCCTTGCGTATGCAAGGTATCGTAATAAGAGCGGATATAGCCATTGATCGCTCCTAGTTCCTTCAGTTTATTATATACATCCGAACCATAACGCCCTAATCGTTCCGCGGTACTCTCTATGCAATAAATCATAAATTCCAGTTGCTTCTCCTCTATAGTCATAACCCTATCCTTTTTCTGGTTATAGATAACAAAGTTAGCAAATACTTTCAGTTATACAAAGACATCAAAAGTCATTTTCGTAATATAACACTCCCTTCCCTATAGGAGATATACTTCAATACCTCACGTATGAATGTACAGTAACTTACTTCCGACTATTCAATATACCCGATTCATTATCTGAATTATACAACTTACGATCCACGGATTTGTATTTGCGACCGAAATCTAAGTGGTAAGAGAATCCAATCTCGAAGCCCGGATAGATATCACCAAAACGCTGATCGGTCACATAGGGAGCGATCGCTGAATGGTTCTTACTCCGGTAACGGGCGGATGAGGTAAATTGAGTAGAGAAAGAAGCGCTTAACTGAACCTTCCCGATCCTATAACCGATACCCAACCTATTAAAACGATCGGCCTCACGACTGGTCTCACCCGAAAAGCTATAGCTTCTCTTATAAATCAACAGGTTAAAATTAAAGTTCTTCACATCGCTATTCAAAGAGATCACATAGAAGGGATCCGTGTATGTATGCGAATAGCTATTTCCATTCGATTGGAAATGGTTCAAGCCTCCGGAGATATTCATGCGCAGATAATCGCCGAAGGGTGAATAATTCAAATACAGTTCCGGCGTAAAACGATGGAAACTCCGTTGGTTATCGTAGGTACGGATAAAAAGTCCCCGGCTAACGTCATACAGGGTCTCTTCCATGACCATGCGGGGCTGGTATTGGTAAGAGAAAGTAAAGCCGGCCTTGACCTTTGCCGTATTCACATGAAATTCCACGGCGTTGTTATGATATAAGAAAGGGGATAGACCCGGATTACCTCTACGAACCTGTAAGGAATCAATCCATTGCTCCACATTACTCAACTCAGACAAGGATGGGTTTACATTGCGCAGGGTATACCGATAACGAGCGGATAATACCTCATTGATAGTATAAGTAAGTGTTACCTGCGGGCGGAAATACCACCGATTATAAGAGCCCGAGTTTTCTTGCGATAGATAATTACGGGAGGCGCCCAAACCTACGTTATAAACCAACTTCTTCCAAGTTCCTACGTATTGCGCATACATATACGATTCAGATTCCGTCATATGGGTCGTATAATCACCGGAACCGGAATATACGTTGTCCGTATAAGCCTGCGTATGTTTCAAACCGGCGGAAATACGACCGGTCTCTAGCTCTTTCTCGTAGATACCCTCTCCGATTACCGAATAGCGCTTTCCATCTACTTTCGTATAAATATCTGTCAAAGGAATACTTTCCAGTTCTTCCCGGTAGGTATGACGGCTATCGGTATTCGAATAAGTTCCCACGACATTGACAGCCAATGATTGTTTACGTGGTAATTTCCGGAAATAATACAAGTCGAGCGAGGGACGGGTATTCAAGGATTTATTATTATCGATAAGATCGGTCGTCATCTTGCTCTCGCTATTCCTTAAAAGGGCACTGCTATAGTTATGCGGATAGTCATAATAATAAAAATTCAGCTTAGCGTTCAAGAAATAATCATCATCCTTCGTGTAGTTATAATTCGCCGTCGTAGTCCAATACATCTCATAATCCCTCCCGGGGATTCCTTCCTGTGTTCGCTGGAAGGTACCATCTGGGGTATGAAAGATTTCCGTCCGGTCTTGCCATGCCTCTTTATACCGGTGTCCGTTCGCAAAGCTGGATAAAGAGAATTCCGAACGTCCTCGGTTATACTTACCATATATATAATCTGCCATCCAAAACGTGTTTAATTGATGGCTTAAATCCACGCCGAGATTTCCTCCGGAAGTCCGCTTGATCGTTATATAATCCAAGACGATATCGATTCCTTCCCCATATCGCAAGCCGGGGTTATCGTGATATTCCACCCGTTTGATATCCTCCGGCGAGAGGGCCGCGACTTCTAAGGAAGAAGCCAACACGCCATTTATACGCAACTGAACGTTTCCATTCGCCATAGAGATACTTTTCGTATTCGGATCTACCCATAGACGAGGTAAAGACATCCGCCTTGTCAAATCCAAGCCATCCATCGAGCGCTGCATTTGGTCTTTAGAGGGGAATATAAGTTGACGGTCTTTCTTCCTTATAATCGAAGAGGCTTGAATGGTAACCTCATCCAAATCGATCGTTTTCTCCTCTTGCGCGTTTACCAAAAAGGCAACGCAAATCAATCCCACAAATAATACTTGTTTTCTCATAAAATTCAAATTTGATTCGAGACAAATGTAAGGAGGTAAACAGCTAAAATCGATTTATACAGGCAAGAAACTAAAGTGCAAGGCATTATGCGCACATACTGATTTACAAAGTATTAGCGAACGACTTAGAGAGAAAAGTTTATATTTGCCGTTTGAGCACTTATATTGCCGATGATATCCTCTTTCTCGTCCATACCCAGCTTATGGCGGATGTCCGTCTTGCGCTGATAGATCGTACGGACGCTTTGCTGGGTAACCACACTGATTTCTTTGGTAGAGAAGCCGGCGCATAACAAGCAGCAAAGCTGGATTTCTTTTTCCAGCAAACGCCCATCAGACAATCGGACCAGATGCGTATGGAAATTATCATAGACCGCATCGATAATCGGATACAGGTCATCCCATACCAAAAGCGTATCTACCGGGACATCCTCATTCGTGATACGAGTCATTTGCTGGAGCAATTCCTTATTTTGTTGCGTGGGAGTAGTCGCCATCAAGCGGATAACACCCAATTGCTGCAACAAGACCTTACGGAAAAAGGCACTATCGGGTTTCTCCTCCTCCGCTACGGATTGCCTCGATTCGTCCAAGAGCTGACGCAAGGCCTCCAAACGCTCCTCCATATCGATCAAACGGTTCCTTCGGTTACGGATATAGATGGAAACTCCACCAGCGACCAATAGAGAAAACAAGGAGACGATCACCAAGATAGAGAACGTGCGCTGCCGGCTCATCTCCAGACGAAGGTTCGCTTGGCGCAAACGGTTTTGGTCGATCAAGCGTTCTCGCTCCGCCTTCTCCGTTTGCGATTTCACGATATACAAAGAATCACAATATTGCCCTAATCGGGAAATATCCACCGGTTTATTTTCCTTTACGTCCAATATAAATTGATAGGCATAATTCAGCGCATGCGAGGCTATATCATCGCTGTGACTACGCTCCAAGTCTAACGTATTCTTCTCGATATACTTCCGGGCAGAATCCAGCTCCCCAAGATTGATCCAAGGCATAACATAGGATCCCAAGATTTCTCGTTCCGGATAACGTTCCTTCAGCAAACGCAAATAGCTGATAGAAGCCTTGGGATTAAAGTCATACAAGAAATCCGCATAATTGCGGGCAAAATGATGGGCATACCATTTTATATCCTTAGCCAAGGACGAATCCACCGCCAAACGAAGATAATAATCCGCCGAATCCCTCATTTGCAAGCGGCTATAACTCAACCCGGCCATATAATAGGCCATCTCCTTAAATCCGGCTTTTGGCGAAGCTTCCCATTCCTTCGAGTCCGCGATCGTTTCCCGATACAACCCCTCACCGAAAGTCATAGAAGTTAATTTGTCATAAAAACGCACAAGGTAGGTCGAATCCGAACGGGAAAAAGCGGAATCTATCGCCTCCCGGTACAAGGAACGCCTTTGTTCCAATCCCTTCCGGGAATCACCCATATAAATAGCCTTTACGAAATAAGCGGAAAGTAAAGGCTCCGAGGCATGCTCCTTATAATAATCCACGGAGTAGTCGATGAGTGAGTCGTTCACCAAGCTGCGATCCTGCAAAAGATGAAGCCAAGCAAGCCTCCATCCATACTCCGCCTTATCGCTATCCGAAAGAGCGGAAAGCGTTATTTGCTCCTCCAGCAGCCAAGCGGCACTATCTAAGTTATTCTCGTTTACCAACCGGTCCGCCTCCGCAAATTTTTCCCGGACGGATTTACCGCCACAGGAAAGCAACAGGCAGACACTGGCCAGAAATATGTAGACAAACCATTTCGTCATAGCGACAGAGATCCTAATTTCCGGCAAAGGTACATTATTTTCGGAAGCCCGGGCGATTCACCGATATTTTTATCCGTTTCGTCGATTCCTTTTCCCGCTCGGATAAGGAAGCCCTATCTTTGTAAGCAGACAAAGGGTTTATCTATGTTACAATTAAAAAGAAACGACTTATTGATCGGCTTCACGATATCCGTCTTGCTTAGTATTTTCGTGAACTTCGCCCTTCTGATGCGTAAATATGAGTTCGAGACCGGAAACCCGAGCATGGGTATCCAGCCTCCGGATCGCACCATGTATTATTTGCTAATCTGGTTCTTCGTGTTCTCCTTCATCTTATTTATTGTCAACAGCTTGATGTATAAGCTCGGGGACAAGCTTTTCCGCAGGAAAGAGTATAAAAGGGTATTGCTGGTTTGCGTAACTTGTATCAGCATCGCCTACGGCATGTTTCATCTATCGCCGGTTTTGTACACGGCCATTTTCGTAGAATGGCTTGGGGAAGATGGGCCCCAGCCAGCTACCCAGGATATCATGATCCGCATCGACCGGGGCAGGATGGCTACGCAAACCATCAGGTCTGCCGAACGCCGGGGCATACCGGTACCTCCCAAGCCTTTCACGGTCCCTAACTCTTTCATGACGGAGCATCTTTTCGTCTTCCTTACGGTTATGCTAAGTTCCGTACTAATCCGCCTGTTAAGCAGCAAGCAACAAATGAAACTGGAATATGAACAATTGAAGACCGAGAAGTTACAGAATTCCTATAACGCCTTGATGGGACAAATCAACCCACATTTCTTCTTCAACTCCTTAAATGGATTGAACGCCTTGATACAGAGCGGAGAAAAACAACAGACGTTGGCTTATCTGGATGAGCTATCCAACGTCTTCCGGTATATCTTGCAAAGCAACAAGAAAGAGCTGGTTACGCTAGCGGAAGAACTTCAATTCGTAAAGGCGTATACCTATCTGCTGAGCGTGCGCTACGAGGGAAAACTATTCTTCTCCATCCAAGCGGATACCCCTTACTTACTTTGGTATCTGCCGATATTGAGCGTACTCCCCTTGATCGAGAACGCCGTAAAGCACAACGTTATCAGCAAGCAATACCCGCTACAGATCGATATCTATACCACCCATGAGGACAAACTAATCATATCCAATAAAATACATCCTAAGTCGGAAGATAGCAAAGGTAGCGGTATCGGATTGAAGAACCTATGGGGGCGCTACCGGATGCTTACCGGAAAGGACATCCAGATCTCCAACCGCAAGGAATATTTCAAGGTCACGCTTCCTTTACTTAATAAACCCATTCACTCATGAAAGCAGTTATTATAGAAGATGAGACTACCGCCGTTAATAGCTTAAAGGCGATCCTAGCGCAAAATACGGTTACCCCGATCGAGGTGATCGCCGAGCTGGAGAGTATCGAAGAGAGCGTGGAGTTTTTCCGGACATCGCCTCATCCGGATATCATCTTCATGGATATCCATTTAGCGGATGGATCGGCGTTCAAGATATTCGAGCAGGTGGAGATAGATGCCCCGGTAGTCTTCACGACCGCTTACGATGAGTATGCGTTACAGGCTTTTCAAGTAAGCAGTATCGATTATTTACTGAAACCTGTCACGCTGGCCTCGCTGGAAAGGGCCTTGAATAAATTACGGCTGTTCGATACCGAGGAAAGGCTGGCGCATATCCGGCAAACGAACCGTACAATCCAGAGTCGCCACACGATCAAGAGCTTATTGATCATGCTGGCCGATAAATTCTATCCGTTACCAGTTGAGGAGATCCTTTATTTCTATACGGCCAACGAGAAAGTTACCGCCTATACCTTCGACGGAAAACAACATCCCGTAGACCGTACCCTCGACGCGTTGGGAGAGCAACTGGACGAGAGGCTTTTCTTCCGGGCCAACCGTCAATTCATCATTTCACGCAATGCCATCAAGGATATAGATCTTTGGTTCGGGAGCCGCCTGTCCGTCAACCTCACTTTACCTGTCCCCGAACGTATTATCATTAGCAAAACCAAGACCCCGGTCTTCAAGAAATGGATTCTGAGGGAAGAGGAATAATGTCTTTTCACCCCCTCCCGTAAGGCGATTCACCGACCCGATTATACCACTAATCGGCGCTTAACCTTTCTTTACCGAACTTTCCTGTTATTTTGCGGTACAACAAATAAAGATAAAAACACTATGCTGAAATGTATCACTTTCGACGGAGACACCTCGACCCTGAACACGCTCATGGGATATTTCGAGAAACTGGACAAGGCTTTGGCCGATGTTCACCAAGCGCTGAGCAAGGAGCAAACAGAACGCCCCATCTTCGTCCGGGAGGGCAGCAAGATCATCCGCCTCCGCCGGGAAGAGATCCTTTTCCTCGAGGGGTACGGCGATTATGTAAAGGTACACCGTATCAATGGCAAGCCCCTGCTCACGCAAGTCAGCTTGAAGCGGTTCGAGGAGTTTCTGGACAGGAATCGTTTTTGCCGGGTACATCGCTCTTACATCGTATCCCTCTCCCACATTAATTATATCGAGCGCAAGCGGATACGTATCGGCGAGGAACTGATCCCTATCAGCGATTCGTACCTGCCCGCCTTGATGAATAATCTGGCTCTCCAAGAGTAACCAAGAGTTTCATGCGGAAGAAACTTTTGTTTCTCCGTGACAAAACTTTTGTTTCCTAGTGAAGAAACTTTAGTTTCATAGGCAGAAACAAAGTATTTTTAAAAGATGCGCAAAGATAACGCAACCATGCTAAAAATCAAATAGTTATAAAACATATTTTTTAGCGAGGTCGAAAAAGGAAGCAAAGAAAAGCACATTTGGAAGTGAGTTGCGTTACCAAATCGTAACTCACTCCAAATAACCTCTACTCGCAATGTAATAGATTAATTTACAGCTGTTTGCCTACTTTTGCATAACATTAAATAACTCAACAGTAATTAAATTTGTAACTAAAAAAAGTTGAGTTATGAGAAGTACCTTCAAAGTGTTATTTTACACAAAGAACCAGTCGGTAAAAAACGGTAAGGCACCGATTATGGGCCGTATCACCATTAACGGAACCCAAGCAGGTTTCAGTTGCAAGAAAGAAGTGTCCCTAAACCTTTGGGAAGTCAAATCCAACCGGGCCAAAGGAAAATCAGAAGAAGCCCGTACACTCAATCAGGAGCTTGATAATATCAAAGCTCAAATCACGAAGCACTATCAATACATTTGCGACCATGACAGTTTTGTCACGGCCAAGAAAGTCTATAACCGTTACGTCGGTTTCGGGGATGATTACCACACCCTTATGGGACTTTTCAAAGAACAGCTTGAATCGTATAAGGAAAAGATAGGCAAAGGAAAGGCGGAAAGCACTTATCGTGGGCTGGTTGCCGACTACAAAAGTCTTCTGCTTTTCATGAAAACCAAGAAGAATATTGAAGATATAGCTATTGATGAACTTGAAAAACCGTTCATTGAGGATTATTACACATGGATGCTCGGAACGGCAGGAAATGCAAATGCCACAGCCTTCAATCGTGTCAATACCTTGAAATGGCTATTGTATATCGCACAGGAAAGAGGCTGGATACGGGTTCATCCGTTCGTATCCTTCGAGTGTGTCCCCGAATACAAAAGACGCTCCTTCCTTTCCGAAGAGGAACTGCAAAGAATAATTCATGTAGAACTGAAATACAAGCGTCAGCGTGCCATGCGCGATATGTTCCTGTTTATGTGCTTCACCGGTCTTGCCTATGCCGATCTGAAAGCCATAACCTATGACAATATCCATACCGATACCGACGGCGGCACGTGGCTTATGGGAAACCGTATAAAGACGGGAGTTGCCTATGTCGTAAAATTATTGCCTATTGCCATCGAACTGATTGAAAAATACAGAGGTGTGGATGAAAAGAAAGACTCCCCCGATTGTGTTTTCCCCGTAGGTGAATACAATACCATGTTCCTCAGCCTCAAAATCATAGGTAAAAAATGCGATTGCCGAACCGAAGTCACCCCGCATATCGGGCGTCACACGTTTGCTGTCCTTGCCATTCTCAAAGGGATGCCGCTGGAAACTCTGCAAAAGGTTTTAGGGCATAATTCCATTCTCTCCACACAGATATATGCCGAACTAATCAACCCGAAAGTAGGTGAGGATACGGATAAACTGTGCGAGAAAATCGGACATGTTTACAAACTTGCCATGTAGCATATCGGCAAAAAGAAACGTCCCCAAACCGGAGGACGTTTCTTTTCTTATTATTACCTTACTTTATTTTCTGAACCGCCTGAAGTCCCTATAATTCTTCTTCAGCACTTCATACAGTCCGCTTTCGGGATACAGCAGTTTCCCCCCGATAGTGGTATAGGGTACCGCCTTTTCATCCCTCAATGTTTGCAGCGTGCGCCGTGAAATGTGCAGCATGGCGCATACATCGTCACCCGTCAGATAATGCTCGTCCGCAATCGTTGGGCGTATCCGTGCCGTAGCATCCTCCACCGCTTTTCCCGTTCTCCTGATCCATCCGGTCAGTTCCTTGAACTCTTCCGAATCCCTTGTGATAATCTCCGCCATGTCTTTACTTTTTTCTAATCAGTCCGCTTTCCAATATCTCCTGAATATCTATTTCCCGGTAGAAGAATTTCCCTCCTACATTCGAGTAAGGGATAAACCCGTTATCCCGGTAGTTTTGGAGGCATCTTTTCGATATGCCCAGGGCCAGACATACGTCCTGCGCGTCCATTCATTTGTCCGGAACGGACGGAGCTATCTTTTTTTGAAAATCACTCATTTGAACGGCCAGCGTACTGACCAGCCTTCTCAATTCCTGATACGCGCTTGTTTCAATAATCGTCAGTTCCATATTAAAATCATTTTTAAGTTTCTGAATATGCGGCAAAGTAAAGCACATCTTACCTGTCTTCCAAACACCCGGAATCAGAGTCGCCCGTTGGCGTGCATTGTCCAGACAACACAAAAGCCCGTCCCTGCATCCACGCAGCAACGGGCCTTCCATCCTTTTAGTTGTCTTTCATTATCTTACATCTTTCTACCTTTACTCTTTTTCGGTATTTCTTTTCCAATCTTCATTTTCGGAACAGCATCTTCTTTCTGCCGTGTATCGGGAAATTGTTCACGCAATAGTTTTCCGGCCAGTTTCTTCGCCTGTTCCTGCATCTCATCATACACAGCCCATCTGTCCCGACCCAGCAGCTTCTTTTCAATCCTTTCAAACTTCTCGTAAAAACTGAAATTGTCCGGGTATTCATCTATTAGTCCATCCCTCGGATAACCTTTATCCATGATATACAGTAATGTCATCCGGTCGTAGTTATCCACGCTCCGGGCTAAGCCAAGCCCCTTCTCATTATCCGTCAACCGGGCATAATTCTCCCATGCAGGTGCAAGGTCATAGGTTTCAGAATCCGTCACATTCTTCAGTTCCGACTTGTTCCGGTACACCCATTGTTTCATAATGTCCTCCGGTTCCCATTCCCCGAAACAGTTACGGCAGCGGTTCACCTTCTCATCCATAATGGAAGGCCATCCTCTACATTCATGCACTGTCAGCCGTTTTATATCCAATCCGGGGTCAAAGAAACGATTTGCAATAAATTCATTCAAATAATCTTCACACTGCTTTTGTCCCTCCATATCCCGACTGAAGAAAAGTATTCCTTTGTCTGTTTCTATGGCAGTATAATAACGGTTCCCGTTTTTCAAATCATCCAGCATATCCTCAACGGCTTTCGGATTTTCTTTCATCACCTGCCACTCTGCTTCCAGAAGCATATCTTTCACCTTGTCTTTAGTCCCTGTTTTCAATATGTCCTCTTCATTCCATAACCGTTTGATTACCTGCGGAATCCAAAGTAATCTTTCAGGCATTATATCATGATACTCATACAGCACTTTATCCGCCCGTTGGTAGTAATCCTCGTTATGGTCTTTCATGATTGCAGGCAGAAGATACATCTCCGGCACATTATAATGCACTATTCATCCCGAAGGCATTTCTGTTCCCTTTAAAGCTCTTTCCACATCTTCCTGCATGAACTCTACCAGACCTTCCTTGCCTTTCCCTTTCATACTGATATGATAGGTACTGAAATTCTGATCCATTGCAATATACAGGCTGCCGCTCTCCTGCCAATTCCTGTCTTCTTTCTTTTCTATCTTCATCATATCATGTTTTTATAAGTTTATACTCTGTCCTTTCTTTTTCAACGGTATCCTCGTCTTCGCTTCCATATCGGGGAACCGCACATTATCCGGTCGTGTAACCAGCAGCGAAACAATCCGTTCCTGGTCCTTTGTCAGCGGAGCACTCATCAGCCGCAGGTTTCTCAGCCTGTTGAAGTTTCTCAGTGTCGGTGCCATGTCGCACCGCCCCGTGCAAATCCCGTATCGAAGTATAACCGGTGAAACCGTCTTGCAGTCCCCAATCTCCGCCCGGAGCTTCGCATCCAGCGGTGCCACCTCATGGAATCTCAATTCGTCAGGTTTCTTCTTCCCGTCAAAAAAATGTCCGGTCAGGTCGTTCAGAAACTCTTCCAACGCCTTGTCCCCTTTATCCGTTTTTCCCAGCAGCAATACTTTCTGCCCGTATTCCACTGCCGTACACGTAGGAAAAGCCGCCAGTCCGTTCCTTATTACGTCCCCGTCCATTCCGAAACGGTGGCCCAGCCGCTTGTAATCCTCGTTTTCCAGTAAAGCCGTATGTTCTGCCGATGATGACAGTTGCACGATACCCCTTTCCTCGCAGAATGCCGCATCCCTCAGTCTTACCACACCCGAAGGATGAATCCTTTCCCATTCCAATACCGGCGTGAGCCGTTCCAGATAATCCGCATTGTCCGTACCGAGTATGGCAGGAATCATCCCCTTGTCCTCGAAGTCGAAACGGAACATTCAGTGATCGGGTACAAACTCCCTGCCTGCGGTATGGAACCGCACATTGTTGCTGATATAACGGGAGAACCCTTCTTCCCCTTGTCCCCTCATACTTAAATACACGGGACGGTAAAAAGCATCCAGCGTCATATACAGACTGCCGCTTTCCGCCGTTTGCATTTTCTTCTCTTCCATAAATTCTATATGATTAGTTGTTTCTTCTCTTTCTTGTCAGGAGTAACGGAGGGCACATGCCTTGCCTGCCGCTGTCCGTTGCCTTCCTTCCTGCCCGGTGCCTCACGTTTGGAGGCGTAGTCAGGTGAATTGCCGGTCTTGCACTGTTCCGAATGCCGTTCTGCCGGGAGTTGCATCTGTACGCTGCGGCTCACGCCCGTACCCAGCCTGAACTCCCCGTCCGCGATATGGAACTCCGATTGCAGAATATCCCTTGCCGTTACCTTCGCTTCCATCTGCAAGGCCGCATAGCCGAAATCATGTAACGACATCGGTGCCGATTGCCGTGCCTTAATGCTGTCCCCCAGCTTCTGTGCCAAATCCCTGAACTCATATTCATAACTGAACGGATGAAAATAGTCGGCCGTCACATGCCCGGCATACCCGTTTTCAGAGATATAGAGCAGTGAAGCCACATCATAATTGCGTGGCGAAATACCCAGACTGAAGTCTTTTGTCAGGCGGTCAAAGTTATTATAATCCGGACGCAGGTCGTATTTGTCCGTACAGACGGCACCTTGCAGCATCTCTTTTCCGGCCATCTTTTCCGGAGTGAAACTGAACTCCGATTTTCGCAGTTGCGCATCGGCACTTCGCAAATCGCTTTTCGCCAGCTTATCGATGCAGTTATCCGCCAGTTTCGCCACTTGGCGCATGGGAGCCTCTATCTCATACAGTTTCAATGTTTCCGCCCCTTTGGAGAAATTGAAGAATCCATCTGCCAGATGTTGCAGGTAACTGTTACGTGCTTTCATTCCCTTTTCACTGTCCGAGAAGAACAGCACGCCCTCATCCGTCGCCACAGCATACATCCGCTGTTTTTCGCCCGACAGTTTTTCATTGTTCCAGCCTTCCGCCTCGTTGTGCCGGATGAACTCTTTGTATTGCTTGTCTTTTTGCAGCGCCGCAGGCGATGTCCGGCGGCTGAACAGTTTCAATCCCGCTTTCAGCGTATAGGCCGCATCCTGCAAAGGAATCTGCCTTCCCGTCACCACCTTGTGTTTATGGATAGCAGGAACCAGCGTGTGGAAATACCAGTCTGTCAATCCCCCCTGTCGGGAAGGAATTTTCCCTTTGTCCGCAAAATCCGCTTTCAGAACCGTTCAGCCGGGCAGGTAGCCCCGTTTGTCGAAATTCTTCACCATCTTTTTGATATAGTCTTCATACGCTTTCGGCGTGGCATCCCCCGTGCGTACATCCACCGGAGTATTTTTTTCGTCCAGTGTAATGAACACGCTGCCCGGCCCTTCCGCTGCCTGCCTGGATAAACGGGCCATCCAGCGGGCCGCCCAATCTTTCAGTAGTCCCATAACTTTGATTTATTTACAGAAGTTTTATAGCTGCAAAGAAAACACTTTGACTGCCAAACCGCAACACCGGAGTCATGCAAGTCGCCCGTTGGCGGCTGTTGGCGTGCAACATTTCCTTACGCCAGCCGTTTGTCCAGCATCCGGTTGTAGCTATTACGCAGGGAGTCAATGAAGGGAGTAGTGTCCGTGCAGCGGTCAAATACTTTGCCGCGCTTGGTGTACAATGCGTTTATTTTCAGGTGGAACACATCTTCGAACACCCGGACAACATCTATCACCGTCAGCTTCCGTCCCTCTTCCGTTCCTACCGCGCCGGCAGCCATCAGTGCCGCCACCAGTTCTATCAGATCGCTGTCTGTGCCGTTCCAAGTCAGCGTTACGGCAGTTTTCCTGCCATTGTTTTCCTGCACCGCTTCCGTCTTGAACCCTGCCTGCATCCCGCCATGACGAAACGAATCCTTTATCATTTCCGCCTCCGCATCCAGCAGTGCCAGTGTCTTGCTTGCGAACACGTCATACAGCACGTGCCGCCCCTCATCGGGCATCCCGTTGCAGATACGCTGCATGAAAGCCAGTTCTATCCTTGTGTAGTTCAGCCGTCTTAGCCGTTTCATTAAGTCTTCATCCTGCGGAAGTTCCGCAAGAAGGTCTGCAAAGTTCTCGTAGGCGACAGGAAGTTCCCCTGCCGCTTGTTCCGTGCCGTTCATGTAAGCGGCCAACAGATTGAAAAGAGGTGTTTCTATCAACGTCTTCATTGTATCGCATTTTAGGTTTTACAGATTGTTCGCTCCGCCACTACTCATCCTGACTATCACAAAAACAAGCGTTATGCCATAAAACCAACGACTATAAATCGTTGAAAATAAATAATTTACAAAGTGGCTAAAAATGGTGTGTACGGAAAACCGTTGTGGACTGTCCGGCCAGTGTCCGTATTTCGGACATATTTTATCCTATCCGGTACTTCTCCATTTTTAGGTAAAGCGTACTCCTGCTTATCCCCAATAGCGTTGCCGCCGCCTTCTTGTCGCCTCCTGTGGCTTCCAATGCCCTCCTGATATTTTCCCGTTCTGTCCGCTCATTGTTCAGCGCATAGCCATCGGCCCTTTGGCGTTTGTCCGACAGATCCAAATCTCCGGCCACAATCCAACCGTCTTTGGCGAGTAGGGTGGCCCGTCTGACCACGGCTTTCAGTTCCCGTATGTTTCCCGGCCACGGATAAGCCTTCAGCATCCGTTGCGTTTCCCGGTCAAACCCTTTCACTTCCTTGTTCAGTTCCCGATTGGCGGCTTCCAGCATGAACTCCGCCAAGGGAATGATGTCTTCCGGACATTCTGCCAATAGCGGCACATACAGTGGAAATTCGTTCAGTCGGTGGAACAAATCTTCTCTGAATCGTCCTTCTGCTATAGCCTTCTCCAAATCCTCGTTGGTGGCCGCTACCAGCCGGATGTCTGTCCTCACTTCCTCTTTGCCGCCCACGGGCCGAAAACATTTCTCTTGCAACGCACGGAGCAGTAACATCTGCACCTCTGTTCCCAGATTGCCCACCTCGTCCAGAAACAGCGTCCCGTGGTTGGCGGCGGCGAACATGCCCGTCTTGTCTTCCACGGCACCCGTAAAGGCACCCTTCACGTGTCCAAACAGTTCCGATGCCGCCAGTTCCTTTGGCAATGCGCCGCAGTCCACTGCGACAAACGGTGCATCCACCCGTCCGCTCAATGCATGAATCTGCCGGGCCACATACTCCTTCCCCGTGCCCGATGCGCCGCGTACAAGCACCGTCAGCGTATCCACCGGAGCCACCAGACGGATGTGTTCCTGCAATTTCACCGCAAGCGGACTGGTGCCCCGGTAGTAAATCCACCCGTTGCCGCCTGTATCCTTTTTTTCCTTCATTAGTCCGGCAATCATCTCCAATACCTTTTCCGACTGTATGGGTTTGGGTAGATAGTCTGTGGCGCCTTTCTTCACGGCCTCCACCGCACCCGGTATGTCACCGTAGCTCGTCATGATCAGAAATGGCATCCGATACCCCTTGCTCTTTATCCATTCCAGCAGTTCCACTCCGTTGCCGTCCTGTAGGCGGAAGTCCGACAACACTAGCCCGGTTTCGTTTTCGCAGACGATAAACTCCTTCGCCGCCGTCACCGACAGCACATAACGGGAGTTAATTCCGTTTCTCATCAGCCAGTTGGCAACAACACGGGCGTATATTCGGTCATCTTCCACTACCAATACTATTTTCATTGCATATCCTCCTTTAATAATTTCTTTGCGATTTCCACCGCCTGCTGCACTGCCACCGCCAGTTCCCGCACCTCTGCGAGTAGGTCCTCGTCCCATACTTCTGGCGGCATCGCAGCCAGCCGTTCCAGTTCTGCAGCAGGGATGCCTATGTGCAGAGTTTCCCATAGCGGCGCCCCCTTGTGTATCAATGCGCTTGCCTTTCCATAGTCTTCCACCCCGACAGCTTCCTGCAGATCGGCCAGTGCCTTTGTTGTGTCCTGCACGAACATGCCCAGTACTTCTTTCCGGTCATCCTCCCCTTCCAGCAGGGGCGTGAAATCAGGCTCCTGCCGTTGCGGTGCTTTGCCGACTGTACACTCCGCCACGGCTGCCAGCAGTTCATCCATCGAAAAGGGCTTATGTAGGTATCCGGCAAAACCGTTTTCTTCCACCCGGTCCGTTTTCATATCCGTCCGTGCTGTCACTGCCAGCACGGGGATGTCTTTCGACTGTCCCAGATTACAGTTCCTCAGCAGGGCTAGTACCCCGTAGCCGTCCACCTCGGGCATCTGCATGTCTGTTATCAGCAAGTCATACAGCTCACTGCGCAGCCGTTCTGTCAGTTCAGTCATATTATGGCAGCAGTCGCAAGCTATACCGTGCCGTTCCAGCATTCGCCGAGTCATATCCGCCTGCATCCGGTCATCGTCTATTAGTATTGTTTTCAGTCCCGACATGCGGGCGTATCCTTCTTTCGGCCTGCCTTCCTTTTCCTGCTTTCCTGCTTCGGGCATGGGTAGACACACTTCAAAGGTGCTTCCATGGCCTTCCTTGCTTTCCACTCGAATAGTGCCTCCGAGCAGGCTGACCAACTGGGCGGTTATCGAGAGTCCCAGGCCGAAGCCCGGCTGTGTGTCCCCGGCATCCAGCCGTTCGAATGCCTTAAATATAATTTTCTGTCTGTCTTCACTGATACCCGTTCCGGTGTCACGGACAAAGAAGCACAGCCACCCGTCCGAATACCGTATACTCATATGAACATATCCCGTCTGTGTGAACTTCAAGGCATTTGTTAGTAGATTGTTTATTATCTGTGTTAGTCGTAAGCGGTCACCTTCTACCATTGTATTTACACCGTTGGTTTCTGTCGTCAGCCCCAGTCCTTTCTTGTCTGCCAACGGACGAAACGAGTATAACACATTCTCAATCAGCCGTCCGGGATGAAACGTTTCCTTGTCCGGCTGTTCCTTGCCTGCTTCCAAACGGTAGTAGTAAAGAAGATTGTTTGCTAGTCCAATGACATGGTGCGAAGCATTCAGTATGTTCTCCACATAGCGGTTGCGTTGCGCTTCGTTTTTTTCTTCTGGTATCAGTTCGGCGTAGCCGTTGATAGTATTCAGTGGGGCGCATAGGTCGTGACTAACTGTCAGCAGGATATTCTGTCGCGACTGTGATAGCTGTTTGTTCCTTCGGTTTAAGGTTTCCAATTCCATACGTATTTTATATTGCCGATTTATGTCCTTATGTATAACCATATATAGTAAGATAATGAGCAGAAAACCTCCAATACCAGTTTCCATTATCAGTAGGAAAGAATGGTTATGCAGAGTCTCTTGCGCTTGTAACTTCCGGCGAACGGTTTCAGTTTCCTTTTTCTCGAAACTCTGTATTAGCGTATTTATCCTCCCATTCAGTTGCCGATTTTTCCCTCTCAGGCTATCAATCCCGGAATCCAACCTTTCTTTATACAGCCCAGTGGTATCATTGATTTCTTTTTCGAGTGAATCCAGCACGGATTTAGGCAAAGTAGATGCGGTTTCTCCGTTTTGAGATACTTTAACGTCTAATGATTTTTCTTGTTGCAGAGCATAAGTCGATTTCTTTTTTTTCTTCTTTAGAAAATTCCAAAAGGAGTTTTTATTCTTTTTTGTATCATGGGATACAGTTAAAGTCGTGACTGTGTGGGGATGTATTTTCTGCTGTCGAGTTGGCTGGATAATATCAGGAATTTTTCTATGTACCATTTCACCCACATCAGGTGTATTCTCCAACAGATTGGATAGTGTAACCATCAGTCGTTCTTTTTCGATGAGTAAAGTACAAATCGAATTTATACATTTTCGCTGCTGATTATCTTCCTGTTTGTTTTTCAAGTTCTGTAACAGAGCAGTAACTTTCATGCGTTTTTTCTGGTAAGCGGTATAGTCATCCAATGTCCACCCCGAAACGAGTTCTCCCATGGCGGCTAAATCAAGTAATTGTATGAGAGTCAAATTTGTCATTTCCCGTTCTTTCCGCCAGTATATTTCCTGTCTTTCCATCGCATTTTTCTCTTCGCGTTCTTTATATACGAGATAGAGGATAAATAGCAAAATGAATGCCAGCAGAAGATATCCGGCTACAATCTCCAATTTTAATTTACTTGTATAATGAATGTTCACATTTATCATAGACAGATGATTTTTTGATTCGTATGGCATGAATTCAAAATGTATTCTGAATCCCGTCCGGCAGAAAATATAGTAAAATATCTGCCGGACGGACAATTGCTATTTTGGAAAAGTCACTGCAGCTCTGTTGCTTGTATATCTATCTCTTTAAGTAATGCAATTATTTTTTCAGCATTAATGCCGTTGCATTCAATCCTTAGAATCTTTTCCCAATCTTCGAAATCAACATTCCATTTTTTAATCTGACAGCAACTATTCAATACTTTTCCAACCCGTTTAATGTCCAGCCTTCGTGTAATAGAAGTTCTAAAAATGAGTATTTCATTTTCCATATCCAATTATTAGAGGATTAAACTTCCGCCTTTGTCTGTCTTTCCACCATGTGGGCAAAAATACCGCTCTTTTGTCTCAATTCCTCCGGTCTGCCTGTCTCAATCACTGTGCCGTCTGCTAGTACTACTATTTTGTCGGCATTGGCAATCGTACGCATACGGTGTGCGATGATGAGCACTGTCTTGTTTTTGACCAGTTCGGAAATACCTGCGGGAATCTTAGTTTCATTCTCTACATCGAGCGAAGCAGTAGCTTCATCCAGCAGTACTATCGGAGCATCCTTCAACAAAGCGCGGGCAATGGATATGCGCTGACGTTCGCCGCCGGAGAGGGTTTCGCCATTCTCACCGATAATAGTGTGGTAACCGTTCGGAAGCTTCCTGATAAACTCGTCGCAACAAGCCAGCTCGGCTACACGTATCACTTCCTCGTCCGAGGCATCCCGTCGTCCAATACGGATATTATCCATGATGGAAGCATTAAACAGGGTGACGTCTTGAAACACAATGGAGAAATGTTTCAGCAGGGTTTCCGGATCAATCTGGCTGATATCCGTACCACCCAGCAAGATTTGTCCCTTCCCGATGTCCCAGAACCGGGCAGCGAGTTTGGCAGTTGTACTTTTCCCCCCCCCGGAGGGCCCTACCAATGCCGTAATTTCACCTTGACGGGCAATGAAAGAAACATCGCGTAACACCTGCTTGTCTTCCTCGTAAGAGAAACCGACATGATCAAAGGTGATATCATATCCGGTAGGTATGAAATCCGTTCGTCCTCCCTGCACCGGCATGGCTTCCATCTGCTTCATTCGGTTCAGTCGAACGTCGAGGAAGGTTAATGCGGCCAGATTATTAAGTACTTCGTTGATCGGTGCATAGATGCGGGAGGCAACCACCATAAATATCAGATAAGTAAACAAATCCACCTTGCCGGAAGCCAGTAATGCGGCACCTGCAATAATGACACTTGCCAACCCAAGTTTCAGAATACTCTGCGAACCCTGCACGCAGATACCGGAAACCAACTCGTTACGTGTCATTGTCTTCTCGTATGTATTGATTTTCTCATCCAGTTTGGCGAGATAATCCAACTCCCGGTTACAGGACTTTATTTCCTGAATCGTGTCCAGTCCTTCCTGTATCTGTTCAGTGACAGCGCGTTTGTTCAGATAATTATCCCGGCTGCCACGGCGCATTTTTTTCAGAGAGAAGAGCAAGATGGCTAAAGCGATAGGTACAACCCAAAACAGGGCTATGGCAATCTGCCAGTTATAGAACATCATGCCGACCGTAATCAGAACAATGCTGATAATGGAAGCAAAGAGCTGGGGTACGGCATGCGAAAAGGTGTGTTCCAGGTCCGTGCAATCGTCCATGATGGTGGCGGTCAGGTCGGACAGATTTTTCTCGCCGAAGTAAGCCAGGGGAAGCTTGCGCAACTTTTCCGCCAGTGAAATACGTCGGTTGGCACTCTCTTCATACACATTTATATACGTGCTGCGGTACTGAAAAATGGCAATTACATACATTACGACCATGAACGCCAATCCAAGTATGCTGTAATACATGACGCCATGAATGGCAGAAGACGACAGCATGAGTACCGAACGGAGCCAGTCTTCAAGGAACAGAAAAACATAGATGGCAGGCAGCATCAGTGAAATATCACGCAACACCGTCCAACATACTCCTTTACATAAATCCTTCGCGCCTTTGTCCGACAGTACAAAACGCGCTTTAATCCAGTTAATCATGACAAACCTCCTTTCCAATGGTCCAGCAAACGGATTGCCGGTATTCGTTCCACATTTTATTATAAATTCCTTGTTTCTCCAGCAGTTCGGTGTGTGTGCCCCGCTCAGCTATCTTTCCTTTGTCGAGGACGAGAATTTCATCCGCATCGGTGATACTCGTCAGTCGGTGGGCAATCATCAGAACCGTCTTACCCCGTGTTAGCTCTGCCAAAGCACGCTGTATCAAGTGTTCGTTCTCCGGATCGGCAAAGGCAGTCGCTTCGTCCAAAAGAACGATAGGAGCATTCTTTAGCATAGCCCGTGCTAGGACTATGCGTTGTTGCTCGCCACCGGAAAGATAGGTACCTTCAGTTCCAATGCGGGTATTCAATCCCGCCGGAAGGCGGTCGATAATTTCGCGGCATTGAGCCATGTCCACTGCGTGGTTCACTTCGTCCAAACTTGCATCAGGTTTTCCATAGGTAATATTCTCCAATAATGTAGTTTTGAACAGACGGGGATTCTGAAATACAAAAGAGACATTGCGCATCAATTCCGCAGGTTCAATGTTCTTCACATTGGTGCCACCTATCAGTACGCTACCATCGGTCACTTCCCAAAAACGGGGGATGAGACGGGCAATCGTTGTCTTTCCTCCGCCCGATGTTCCCACAAGCGCTGTCCGTTTTCCTTGTGGAATGGTAAAGCTGATGCCATCAATAGCCTTCCGTGCAATTCCCGGATAACTAAAGGATACATTGTGAAAACGGATATCGAACCGTCGAAGCACTTTCGGGTCCGTATTTACTGAAAACTGTTCGTAAGCGGTCAGATTTTCCAGGCGGGTGATCGCTTCATGCGCTTGTCCCAGCGCCTCGTTCAGGTTCATGCACTTCATGATGCTTTGTGCGAAAACGGGGGTAATCAGGACAAACAGGAAAAAGTTAACAAGCACGAAAGAAACCGTAGCTCCGGTAGAAAGTAAGATGGCAAGCGGAGCAAGAAAGAAAACAAAACTGTTGAGAATGACCATGTAGCACGACACCGGTTTCTCCCACAGGTTGGTGTAATCCGATGCCATTTTTTTATAGTTCATGATGCTCCGGTAGAAATTCTTGAACGAAAAAATGGTTTGCTGAAAAACCTTCACTACGGGAATGCCCCGTACATATTCCACCGCTTCGGTGTTCATGTCCTCCAGCAGCGTCATATACGAAGCCATGAATTTCTGTCCTTTGGTATTCATGGAGTAAACCATAACGCCTGCTGCAATGACGATAGGCACCATACACGCCAGTCCCAGCTGCCAGTCGAATATAAAAATCAGGATAATAGCTGCAACTGGAACAATGAACGTTCCTGCCAAATCAGGCAATTGGTGGGCAAGGAAACTGTGGGTGATGCCTGCATTATCGTCAATAATCTTACGGATGCGCCCACCTGTATTGAGGTCGAAGAATCCGAGAGGCATTTTAGTAATCCGGTGCATCGCTTCCCTGCGTAGATTCGATTCTACACGGAAAGCTGCCAGGTGCGAACACATCAGGGCGGCAAGATAGATAAGGACACCACCTACCGCAAGTACGGCAGCCCAACAGGCATAGGTAACGATGTGTCCCGAAACGGCTACATTTGTAACAGCGGTGGAGACTATTGTGGCAACGGGACCGTCTGTACCGGCGGAAATGATGTCGGGTTCCAGTAATTCCCGCACAATCATCCAAATCAGAATGAAAGGTATCAATCCTGCCAGCTCGCTCAGGACTGACAATACCATTGCTATGGGCAGTAGTATTTTCCGGTTACCCATATAATGCTGAAATTTTCTAAGTGTATTCATCTTTGTTAAATTATTGAATAATCATTATTTAATCCGTCTGGTTCAGAAGCTATACTTCAGTTTGAGCCATACTTCGGAGCTCCTGTCGTACATGGCAAACATCCCGGCATCGGCATGGAACAGATCGTAACCGACCAGGACGTGAATCTGGTCGGTAAGGGCATAATCCGCACTCAGACGGTTGTAGATGGCGGCATTGGAAACATCTATGTAGGCGAATGTCGAAAGGTTCAGCGTATTATGCAGCAAGTCTTTCGAAAGGCGTACGGTAGCCATCCCCGAATTGCGGTAAGAGGCTATCTGTGGTGTATAATTACTGATGTATTTATGGGAGTATTGCAGGCCCACGTTCCAGTCATCGCCCGGATACCAGTCAATACCTACGAGTGCATTCAGCGAATTGGCTGTCGACACTCCGGCATTAACGGGCGGGTCCTGCGCTTCACCCAGATATTCCGCCACCTCCGCCCGGAGTACGAACTTGCCTAACGGTACGGACAAGTCAGCCCCCAGCATGGTCATGCGGCGGTATTCGCCTTCGCAGGTAAGGGAGGCGCCATCGCCGGATAGGATTTTCCGGAAGACGGGCATCTTGTTGAAGGTGCGAAGTGCGTAGAACGAAAAATCCACGCCGCTCAGATAGACGCCGAACCGTGCTCCGAACTCGATGTTCTTGAATTTTTTATCCGGTGTTCTACCTACTGACAACGTATAAGGGATGGTCATACCGGGCAAAGTCACCGACCACGGGTTTTCCGGGTCCGTAGGGAGTTCATAAAAGGAACTGACAGGAATCAGGATAGCCTCGGCACTCCACTTGTTACGTACATAGCGCAGGCGTACCGCATTGACCGGAATGCGGATATCGTCATAATCCTGCGCCAGATATTCCGTGAAATCCATTGGTGAGATGATATCCGTCAGACGCATGGCGTCCGCCACTCCCCAGGTGATGATTTGCCGTCCGGCACGTATGTCCCAGGCATTTTTGGAGTAATAGAGATAGGCTTCACGCAGAAACAGTCCCGTCTGGTCTTTCAGTATGCCGTTGTAGACGGCGTTCATGGAGACAAACATTCCCGCATTTCCTTTTTCAAGTGTCAACTCCCCACGAATCCGGGTACGGGAGGACATCCAGTCGTTGGGGCTTTCGGTGCGCAGTGCGTGATAGGTGTCAATGAATCCTTTCACATGGGCTTGCAGCCGCTCGTCCTCCCCCTGTGCGGAAACGAGGGAGAAGGCGAAGCAGCAAAGCAAGGCGGATATTATACTCTTTCTCTTCATATTACAATCCTTTTTCCAGTTTAGCCACCGTGAAGAGGTTGGCGTCAATCTTCATGTCATATTGCGGATTAGTGATGGCTATCACCGTCTTATGTCCTGTCTGAACATTCGACATTTCCATGCGGTGCTTGGTCCAGAAACCTTGCACTTTGGTGATATCCGATACAATAAGCACCCGGTGAAGGGCATCAAGCTTGTCGTAGTATTCCGTACGCACACCTGTCAGGCAATCCTGCTGCACCCAGGTCACTTTACGAGAGTAAATCTCCCGCTTGTCCACCGGGCGGGATTCCACTACCCAACATTTATGTCCTTCGTACATTTCTTCGCGCAACAACTGGTGCGTGTCCTCGTCTACATTGCGGCTTCCCATGTCGTCGTACGTAAAGTCGGTTCCCATAAAATAGTCCGTTTTGGAGGAAGAACCGCTTACGCGCCTCGTCTTCTTCATGGCAGGCAGGTAGAGCCATTTGTCGTCCTCTTTGCCGACGGCATCGTAGTCCCATGTCAGGAATCCCGTACCTTTCACATCTCCGGGATAAGTAAAGTACATCACTTTCTTTTCGTCCTTACCTACATCCATCGACCATGACACAAGCTTGCGTTCACGTTTACTGCCGTTCTTTTTCAGTAGTGTAAGCTCCATTTCCGCATAACGCGTATCGCCGTCTGGACGGTCTTTCATACGTTGCATTATCTCTCGCCCGGTGATGTTTTGCGCTTCTGCACAGTAGAAGAAGAACATCATCCCCAATAATAACATCATTTTTGTTTTCATCGTTTCTCATTTTTAATTGTTAGACTTTTCTTTTCCAAATACATGGCAGCACTTCACCAATACCGGCGTAATGAACAGGTCGGCAAGCAAAGCGGACATAATGCCGATGATTGCCAGCAGTCCGAAATTGTAGAATTGCAGGCAGCTTGAATCCATAAATCCCGCAAAGACAGCTGAGGTTATGATAGAGGTGGTGACAATGGCTACACCCACAATGCGGAATGTCTGCCGGACTGCCATGTGGTAATAACCTGTACGGTCGAACTTCAACTTGGAGTGATTGATAAAATGAATCGTATCGTCTACCGCCATACCCAGCATCATGGGAATAATGGTTGCCGTCATCATGTCGAGCGGAATGCCCGCCCATCCCATATAGCCGCCGACGAATATGGCAGGAGCGATATTAGGTATCAATCCAATCAGTCCGATGCGGACACTGCCGAATACAATCATCAGGATGACTCCGATAATGAGTACGGAAATCACGAACGACTGCACTTGCCCACGCACAAGATATTGCATCATGGTGGTAAACTGCGGAAGATTGCCCACGGCCGTTACCATAGAGTTTGGAAACAGTTCTGCTGCCTTCTGTTGGATGTCTGCCAATTCCCTTTCCGCCTCTGCCGAGTTGTAATCGTCCATTTCCACCATCAGCCGGAGACGCCGGTAGTCGTAATCCATCCAGTACTCCGATTCGCTTCCTCCGGCATTCTCGTAAAGTAAGAGTAACTGCGCCACTTCTTCTTCGCTGTCGGGGATACGATAATGCCGTTCGTCGTTGCCGTTGAGTGTCTGGTTGAGGTCTTTCAGTATGTCGAGTATAGAAGTGGTACGCTTGGTAAGCGAATAGTTTTCGGCAAGATGCGCCATTTCATCCAACCTCTTCAGATTCTCCGGTGTCTTGGCCATGCCTTCACCGGGAAAATCAATCATGATGTCGTAGGAGTACAGCGAACCCAGTTCCGAATGGCTTACGTTGAGCAGCTTATCAACATAAGGAACTTTCTTTCCCATGGTACGCTCCATATCGAAAGCTGGTTCCACACGGAACACGCCTATGCCAAAAGCGATGCACAACACGGCGGCAACAACGATAATTCCGGCGGAGTGTTTCAGGTCGAACTCACCAATACGCACAATCAGCCGTGACCAGCGGGTGTCACTTTCTTCTGTAAAACCTTCTTTGGGCCTTTTGTCCCTGCCGAATGACAGAAGCACCGGAGTGACAATCAGAGTAGTGAGCAATACAAACAATACGCACATCGAAGTATTGATACCGATATAGGCAACGGGACGTATGGCGACGGCGAGGAAGGAAAGCAGTGACACAATCGTAGTCAATCCGCAGAAGAGAATAGGCCATCCCGTTTCCGAAATGGTTTCTATGACAGCTTTCCGCCGTTCGCCATGCACCATCATCCGCTTGTGGAAGAAGGTAAACAAGTGGATGTTGTAAGCAATGGAAACGGCAAAGGCAAGTATGACAGGGATAATGGACGTAGCGGAATCAACATATAACCCGAATTCTCCTGCAATACCGAAAGTTATCAGCAACCCGCTTGCTGTAGAAATAAAGGGAGCTATGACACCTCTTACAGAGCGCGTCATCAGCAGCATAACAACCACGCATATCACCATGGCAAACATAGCCAGATGCCCCATTTCCGAACCGATAAACTTCACCTTCTGCTGGCTGATGAAAGGCATACCGGTCGCCTCCGGGTGCAGGGAGGCATACTGAGGTTTGGCGATAATCCTTTCGACTTCGGCTCCGGTCTGGATATCCGGCGAAACAGTTGTTGTCTTTTTCCATATCGAATCGGCGGGGAACGGGCGCAGTTTGATGACAATCCATGAGAGTGTTCCGTCCTTTGATACCAGTTTGCGTGCCACGTTCGGCTTGCTATAAGCTCTTGTACGTATGCTGTCCAGTCCTGCCATGTCACCCGGTATTTCCTCCGGCACAATCTGTTCGATAGCCATTCCCTCTTCGTTTCCTACCATGAATTCGATGTCTGTGAGCGAAGTGATTTTATCCACATAGGATAAGCTGTCGAGCAGTTCGTTCGACAAGGCACGGAGCGTTTCAAGAGTCTCCTTTTGAAAGTGATTGTCGCACTGCGTCAGTATTCCTACAAAGTAGTCATTTCCGAAATGCGCTTTGAACTCATTGGTTTTGACCAGCATCGGGTCTCCTTCGATAAAATAATCATCAAAGGAAGTCTGAACTACCATTTTTTTTACTCCGCAAACGGATAGACCGATGACGACGGCAAACAGCAGTAACGCCAGCCAGCGGATTTTCAGCAGATGGCTCGCCATCTTGCCAAACTTTTCATTAATCTTTTCAATTTTCATGTTTCTCTTTATTAATTAAATTAGTAAATGTATGTTTCTTCCTCAAAAAAGAACGATGTTCAAAATCGTTCTAAAAAAAGAAAGAGCTTACATATTCGTAAGCTCTCTCCAACCAGCCAATTCAAAGGCCACATATTCTGTCACTATTCGTTCCTGCTCGTCAGGTGCCGGATGGTATAGGATACATTCCTCCAGCAAACTAAACATCCACACTGTATGCAGATGGATAGTAAAGTCGGACACGTGCAGCTTCAATCCGGGATGTTCGTTCCTCATACGCTTCGCATGTTCCTTCACAAGCGCCGTAGAATGTCCGGTAAACTGCTCCTTGAACTTTTCCAGTGACGAACCTTGCGAACGGAATAGCAGCAATTCCATTAGTCGTCCATGCCTATTGATAATCCGCAGATACTCTTCGGTTGTCTGGCGCAGATAATCGGGGGACCACATATTATTCATGTCCTGGCGTCCGCTACCATGATGTTTCTGCAAGGTAATTTCAAAAGCTTGTGTCACCGGTTTTACTATCTCACAGAATATTTCGTCTTTACTTTTGAAATAGTTATAAATATTGCTCAAACCGACACACGAAACATCAGCAATCTCCCGCATGGAAGTTTTAAGAAAACCTTTCTGCATGAAAATGCGTTCTGCTGTCTGCAGCAGTTCTTTCCGTATATTATCTTTGGTTATTTGCATATCTCGACTAATAAATAATGGGTGCAAAAGTACAGGAAAAGAGGAGGGTAAAATTGAATATGCGGGAGTAAGAATTAAACGATAAGGAGTTTTTGGGAGCAATGGCATTTTTGGTCTCTTCTTTTACACGGTTGCGAAAACGGTTGACAGTGATAAAACCCGTGCTTGTGAAAGTCTGGGCTTTGCGCATAAAAAGAAGAGGATGTGCCAAATGAGAGGGCACTGAAAAAATGATCTTGTATTTGGTGGGGATGAAAGTTATGTAGACGGTTCTCCTGCATATATCAGGCAGGCAGTGGAAAAAAGTCTCAGTCCTGGCACAAAGTGGAAATATCATACCGATTCCCGGAACAAAACGAATCAAGTATTTGGAAGAAAATGCAAAGGCTGCTGATATTGACTTATCAACAGAGGATATAGCAATGATAGAGAACCTTTTAAAGCAATATCCCAATATTGGTTATCGGTACAACGAACATAGTTTCAATCCTATAAACAAGTAACCATAATTAAACCGGAAGTTCTGCTTAGCTTGTTTTCTGGTAGAATTTCCGCTATACACCGAGTTTCTTACAGAATGGTAGGAAATAGAATAAGTTAGAGTGGTTTAGAGAAGAAAAAACAGGAATAATAAAGCAATCGTTTACTTTATCCATATTCCATAAAATAAAGTCATCCTAATATTTCTTTCATCATCTGTTTGAGGTAATTTTGTAACCAGATATAACAAAAACATTATGGATATATACGAAAAACTAAGAAACGGAGAGCCAATCAATACCAAAGACTCAAAGGAATTCAAAGAGGTGTTATGGCCGGAAACAATGAGAAGTCGTACGCTTTGTCAGAAAATAAATTCACTGCCCCCATTTGACGATAAAGTGAAAGTTTTGATTGACGAATTGTTTGAAGGCAGGATGCCTGAATCCTCCAAGATTTCCACACCCATACAGATAGACCGCGGACATTGCGTATCAATAGGTGAACGGGTGTTTATCAACGAAGGGTTGGATGTGATGGCCGCCGGAAGCATTACAATAGAGAATGATGTATTGATCGGTCCTCAAGTTACGATACTTACCTCTAACCATGATTTCAAGGATTTGGTTATATTAAAAAATAAGCCGGTAGTCATCAAGGAAAGAGTATGGATAGGTGCAAAAGCAGTGTTATGCCCAGGCGTCACTATCGGTGAGGGCGCAGTTGTCGCAGCCGGAGCCGTGGTGACAAAAGATGTCGCCCCGCATACGCTTGTAGGTGGAAATCCAGCTAAATACATCAAAGATATATAACATTATCTTTTCTTCAAGCCCGTCGCATACGAGTTTGTTGGAGAGATTTTTATAAGATATTACATTGTCTCATTTTCAGGAAAAACAATATTGGTATGGAGAATAAAAGTGTTACAAGAACCGATCTTCTGACGGTTCATTTGAGTGAATTTCATTGTATATCAAATGTAGAAATTAAGCAGATTGTTATTCCTCCAGCGGGAAAAGCGGAGTATCATTTGCATCCCTGCCCTGTTATTGGCCATGTCGTTTCGGGTAAATTACTATTTCAAGAAGAAGGTTCTTTACCTAAAATTCTCCACGCAGGTTAGGCATTCTACGAACCAAAGAACCAACCAATACTGCACTTTAACAATGCATCTGACTATGAGCCTTTAGTCTTTATTGCATACTATCTGCTAGAAAGTCACGAAGATATGATTACCTTGCTTCCTCCACTAGAAGAGTGAAGCAGGGTAATTTATCCTACAGACTACTTTTCAGCTTTCATCACTGCAAAATCATAATATTTGTACAGACAATCCACATTCCTGAATCCAAATTCAGCTAACCAGTTTAATTGAGTTTCTAAAGTTGTTCTCTTGTCCAGCATTACTCTTTCCAATGCTTGCTTTATCACTTCATCGGACAGTCCTGATATTGTAATCTTATCCACCCAGGTACTATGATATACTTCGGCCAAGTGTTCATTGGAAGCCAGAACTTGTTCTGCATGGAGAAATATCCCGCCACTTTTTAAACCCTGATAAATCTTCCGATAGAGATTTATTTTATTATTGTCTTCCAAATGGTGAATGGCTAAAGAGGAAATCACAGCATCATATTGTTTATTAGCAAGATGTATGTCGTTTATATTAATTTTGTTAGTCTTTACATTGGGATAAGCTCCTAAACGTTGCTTCGCCATCTGCAACATTTCGTTTGAAATATCTATTAACTCTATGTGTGCAAGGGGATATTTTTGAAGGACCATAGCTGAGAACAGACCTGTACCTGCACCTATATCCATTAATACAGGTTCTTCATTTTTTAGTACTAAATTTTCAATTGCTATCCCATAGAAATCATCAAAACATGGAATTAATGATTTCCTTTGCTTATCGTAGTCATTAGCTACAGCGTCAAATTGCTTTTCTATATTCTTCATATCTGGTTTTATTTTAATATGTTACAAAGTTAGTAAGCTATCTGTGATTAAAAGCTTCTCATTGGTTCATATTCCAGGCTAATTGACACAAATTGAAAAAGATATATTTCATATTATCAATCAATATCTGAAGATAAACGAGTTTTGTAAAATAATGCGGTTTCTCTTCATTTTCTGATAGTGACAAATTATTTACCAGTTTTTTCCTGTCTGTACTCTTTGGGACTTGTGCCGTATTTACGTTTAAAGGCATTTGTAAAATGCGAAGCTATGCCAAAGAAACTTATCCAATAGATGGGCTACAGATGTTGCCAAAGTGTATTTATTGAAACACCTTGAAAGCAAACGGATAACCTATCGTGTTGATAAGCGGCACGCTGTTCGTTTCCCCCGTAGCGGAATCGTACAGGTAGAAACCGTTGCCCGTATCGGTTGCCAGACCGAACAGCACACTCTTTCCATATTTACCCACAGCAGTGGCGTAAATATTACCTCGGGGGATATCCAATTTCTTTATTGTCTTCTTCTTTATATCTATTTCCAGCGAAACCACCACACGGTCTGCCGAATAATTTGGGTGCGGTCCGTAATACCCCATCGAACTTGCCGTGGCATAGAGGATGCCGTCTCCACCATATACCATGTCACGCAGACAGTCCAGCGGATAGTCGATACCGTCGAAGGTGCGGTCGGTCACGCAAAATTCGTACTCCGGGTCAAACTCCGTCTCGCCTGCCTTGATGCGCAGCAACCCGCCCTTGTGACCCAGATAGCTCAGCCCTGCCATGCAGTTGATGTAGATATCCTTGTTCTCATCCATGAAGATGGAGTTGGCATCACCCATGATATTGGTGGGCATGGAGTAGCCGCGGGAGTCGGTAATCACCTTCAGTACCTGGTCCGTACGGGTGTCAATGATGACCACGTCGGACTTGGCGCGGTTCTTGTCGGGAGTCATGCCTCCCACAATCTGGTTGAGCCCCACGTAGAGCAGGCCGTCGCGGATAAGCATCATGGCAGGGTCAGGGTTGCCGTCGCCCACACCATAGGGGGAGAGGTCGATTCTGCCGGTTTCCTTCATGGTAGTGTGGTTGAGCAGCAGGATTTGCCCCAGCGCGCGCGTGGCTACGTAGGCTTTGTCGCCTTGCGTGACCAGGGAAATGGCGCCCGAACCTGCCGCACAGGTGTAGGTGCCTTGCAGAATCAACTCCCTGCCTGCACGAGAGTATTTCTTGATGACGTCCGTTTCGGTAGTAAGTCCGGGCAGGTCGAAGACATCGCCTCCCACCACCACGGGGGGCGTGGCAAAGGCGGTGGGGCGGGCATACTTGTTGTTGTACGTGCCCGCATCGATGTTTTCGATGAGCTGGGTGTAAACGCTGCCGGTCATGCCGGAAGTATTGGGGATGCGCGTGGAGAGCAGGATGTTGCCCTCGCCTGTGGGGATATGCTTGTCGTCATCATCGCATGCCGTAGTGACGGCTGCTGTCAGCAAGGCAAGCGGTAAAAAGTAAAATAGGCTCTTCATATCTTTCTTTCTATTTATTTATATGATTACTTCCAAATGTAACGCAGCTTGACGGAGAAGTTGCGCCCGGGTAGCGGGCGTA
>ERZ791720.3-NODE-3-length-228048-cov-28.8926_pt1 | contig 228048 bp, 175 predicted proteins | sample MGYA00510048_ERZ791720 | MGnify/ENA primary metagenome ERZ791720 (study PRJEB30046, sample SAMN00715142) | human gut metagenome | study: EMG produced TPA metagenomics assembly of the A metagenome-wide association study of gut microbiota in type 2... | reverse complement strand
CCGCAAAGAAACGAATTCTATCTGGAAATTCCTATGAATGAGCGCTTTTTATTATTTTAAATGGATTTTGAAGACTAAGCCACCGGAAAAGTACTTGCAACGGTTCAGTTCTACTACGGCGTTGATGTAGTCTTTCCAGAAGCTGTACTCCATACCAAGATTTACCTGATACTTCGCCCCGTCAGGGTCAAAAGTCAAATCCTCCTTCACATCCGTATAACCGGGAACCACTTCTGCCATTAAATTAACACCATTAATGGCTTTATGCACCCAAGAATCACTGTCCTTCAAATGAAACCGGAAATTCGCACCCATAGCCGGATTATTCAACTTGTTATCAAAACGGTTGCTGTATATCCATGACAGGTGTGCACCTAATGTACCCACATTCTCAAAATAAAAATGTTTGGTTATGGCCAGATAATAGCGGTTAAGAAAACCATTACCATAATTTAATTCTGAAGGTTTGGACAGCGATCCTCCATTCCATGAATCACCTATCACATCATTCGCCCCGAGAACTATCTGGGGGGTCCATTCTTTCCACCAGCCTTCTTTCCACACTCTAAGCCGAAAATGAAAGGAACGGTCCTGATTAATAAATTTACCATACGTAGAAGGAACCCAATAGCCCGAACGATTACCATAGTCCGTGGGTACTGCCTTATGCCCCATACATAAGTACCCGGCTTCCAACCAAGGGAAAATAGTTATGTTTATGTAGTAATTCCATGTATCATACCACCAACGGGGAACGATAGCGTGATGATTCAGCCAGTTACCACCTGCCATAAAGGTTTTGTCACGCTGCATGTCGGCAGTGGGCATATTCATCAGACCTGTGGTGCCGTAGTTGATTTGCGCATCTGCTTGCAGTAAATAAAAAATAGCAATACAAACAGCTAATAATATTCTCTTAATCATGCAAGTTTCATTTACAACTTTACAGACTGATAAATAGCTTCCAACTCTTGAATTCGATTTGTTATTAAAAACTCCCGTTCAAAAAGAATACGTGAATTATTACCATACAAATCTCTTTTTACTTTATCTTCCACTAGTTCGCATATAGCTTTTACAAAGGCTCCCTTTTCCAAAGGAATCAGCCTTCCATTATATCCATCTTGCACACAGTCCTTATTCCCTGCCACATCAGACGCAACAATGGCTTTGCCCAAAGACATAGCTTCAATTACCGCCAACGGCAGTCCCTCATATCGAGCCACCGTCAAATAAAACAGGGAATTATTGACATACTCCAATGTTTCCCTATGGTTAAGCCAAGGAAAAAGACTTATCACTTCCTCCAAAGCATATTCAGCAATCTTAGTTTTCATTCTATCAAGTTCCGGTGAATAATAGCCTACCCCTAACAAAACAAACTTCACCTCAGGATGCAAAATATGTACATCTTTTACTACTTCCACTAAAAAAAGAGGATTCTTTTGATAGGAAGGTCTTCCTATATAACAAATATATTTATCAGGCTTCATCATTTCCCAATTCATTTACAGCATCCGGTACTGCATTGTTCCATACCAAGGCTTTGTCTTCATGATAATGAACCAAATTGATACCCATTGCCCGTTCTGACTCCGAACAAGCCAAAAGCCAAGCATTCAATTTTGTAGAACGTTCTATAAACAAATAGATTTTTCTTTTTAATCTTGATTGGGTACTTAAAAACGAGAAAGCATGAGGAGTATAAAAAGTTTTAGTTCGAGTTAGGAATCCGGCAACCCTTCCCACAACCCCACCTTTAGCACTATGACAATGAAGCAAATCCGGCTGTTCTTTTCTTATTATTCTCACAGCTTGTATTATAGCTTTAAAATCATTCCATAGATTCAAGTTCCGATAAAGGCTTATTCCATACTCTTTCACTCTTTCTCCATTCTTTTCTATCGGCTTATTGTTGTCTTTGTCACCATGAACAAGAATATACTCATAGTCGCCTTCAGCGTATATTATCGAATTTCGGATATAGATATCCAATCCGCCAATTACTTGGCCTAGATGCAATATTTTCATCTTTATTTTAAGGGAAGGAATAAAAAAGAAACAAGAATTTTATAATAGTCTTATGCAAAACAGAATATTCCCAGCTATCATTTGTTATAATAGAACTGTATAGGATATAGTTAAGATAAAAAATCATAAGGTCTGATTCTTTATCACTAAATTCTGCTTATTTATCACAATACAATCTGATGGCACATCCTTATATATAACGCAATTTGCTCCAACCACAACATTATTTCCAATGGTCACTCCTTTCAATATAATTGTATTACTACCAATCCAACAATGTTCTCCTATATGTATTGGTGCTGATGTATATCCTTGTTCTTTAATTAGTCGTGTTCTATCTTTGTAACAATGGTTGTGATCATATACTTTAACATTTTCGCCAAAAATCGTTCCCTTACCAATCGTAATACTTTCAAGTGCATTTAGAGAACAATAATTATTAAAGAAAACCTTATCTCCGATTTTTACTTCACCTTTATTACCTATAATCAAAGAAAATCCTTTACGATATGTTACCTTTGTCCCAAATTCTAATTTAATTCCCCATAATTTATAAACCATCTTCATTAATCTTAGACCAATGAAAGCATTAAAATGAAATAAAATCTTATACAATAACATCATTACTTTTTATCCATTAAATATCGATTTAAATATTGAAATATATTCTTTAGTTATTCTGTCATTAGAAAATTTCACTGATAATTTTTTAAAACCATTTCTACCCATCGTATTTCTCAGTTCAGTGTTTTCCAAAAGTTTTTCCAAAGCTTGTTGTAAAGCCACAACATCCAAAGCAGGCACAACAATGCCATCTACACCATCCTCCACATATTCAGGAAAACATCCTACATTTGTTACTATTACAGGCTTTTCATAAAAAAACACGCTTTGTATCACTTGAGTTCCTGTCGCATCTCTATAAGGCAATACAATAATCTTACTATGTCGAATTAAACCTGCTAATTCTTCATCAGGAATATATCTATTTAGATGTTCAAAATTTGATGGCAAACAATCCATGCCAAATATTTGAGTCATATTTCCTTTTCCAGCAATTACAAACTTAACATTCTTCATCTGTTTTCCTGCTTCTACCAATATATCAAGTCCTTTATAGTATTCTATCCTTCCAAAGAATAATACATCTATATCTAAAGTAGCTTTACGTTTAGCACATACAAGATTATCCAATAGACCTAAATAATTCACTGCAATCTTTTTTTCATCTTTCATAAGACCAAGTTTTAATATTTCTCTTTTGACAAAATTGCATGACACAATTATTTTAGCACTACGATTATAATAATCTCTATATTGAGGTTTTAAAAAACAAGCATCAAAATATCCCACACCAGAATGAAACACATGATCATGAATAAATATAATTATTCTTTTACCACTCACAATTCTATATATAAACAGGTTTACTGGATGAGGACTATATATAAAACACACATCAAAGACTGTTTCCTTTATATACCTATATATTTTACAATAAGATACAGGATTTATAAAGTCAACCATCATCTTTCTATCAAATCTTACATTACAAATTCTATCTGTTCCGACATCCTCCGGTTTCACACTTTTGTTCGTCAAGACAGAAACCTCACACAATTTTGACAAGTTTCGCGCTATCATCTTAAAATTATCTCCCATCGCCCCATTGACAGAGAAAGAAATCATTAAAACCTTCATACTTTTACCCCTCTAATTCCACTATTCATTGCAAACATCACATCGCTTTCACTATCCCCAATCATCAAACATCGTTCCCTTTCTATATCAGGGAAATCATGCAATATATCCAGAAACATTCCACAACCCGGCTTCCTTCGTATATCTTTTTCTGATAGTGCTGTACAATAATAGATACCATCGATTCTTGCCCCATGATTTTCTATTTCTGCAATCATTTTCTGATGTATTTCCAACAAATCATTTTCACTCATCACACCTTTTCCTACTCCCCTTTGATTTGTCACAACAAAAATATGCTTAACGATCGGAGTCCATTTTTTCAATGCTTCAAAAACTCCTGGAAGGAATTCAAATTCCTCCCAACATTTCACATAATCATTAGGGCGAAGACGATTTATCACCCCATCACGGTCAAGTAATAAAGTATCATACCCTGTAATATCTATGTCCAATAAATTCATCTGTTATCTTCTTTAAAATATAAAGGAAACTCTTTATTTGCCTTCTGATAATCTTCCGGGATTCCAATATCGATGAAATAGCCTTCTTGCACGACTCCCTGCAATCGTCCCTTTTTACATTCTGGTTCCAGTACTGATATTTCAAATGAAAACTTCTTTGGAAGCTCTTTAAAAAGGGATGCTTGGCGATTTATTATATACACCCCACCATTTATCAGACCTTTTTCGCAATACTGTTTCTCATTAAATTGGGTTATAGTTCTGTCTTCAGTATTGAAGTTCACAGTTCCATAACGGTCAAACTGAGTCATCGGCTTCAAAGCCAACGTAATGGATTTCTTCCCTTTCTTATGGCAGCTGAGCAAATTATCGAAATCCACATCAAAAAATGTATCACCGTTCAATACTACTACATCATCATTCTTCACTTTCTCCAAAGCCAGTTTAATTCCTCCTCCTGTACCTAACGGCTCCTCTTCTATAGCATAATCAAAACTAAAAGGAAAATCATCTTTCACCTTGTCAATCCACTGAAATATCACTTCCCGAAGATAACCAACTGAAAGAATAACCTTACTCACATTATATTTAGTGAGATACTTTAATATATACCACAAAAAAGGTTTTCCTGCTATTGGTGCCATACATTTAGGAACCTCACTAACCACACTCCGCAACCTTGTGCCGAGTCCACCTGCCAATATTATTACCTCCATAATACTTTTTTCAAAATACAGCAAGCAAATATTTCCTCTAAATCAACTAAAATTCATTTTACATCCCCAAAAAATTTTTCCTCTAACATCAAGCATAAACAGTGATAAACAGGCAAATGCAATTCTTGAATCCTATATGTTTCTGTTTCAGGAACCCGAATACACACATCGGATAAAGCAGAAAGCTTACTATGCTTGGAGCCTGTTAATCCTATCACTTTCATACCTTTAGCTTTAGCTGTAACAGCTGCGAAAAGAACATTTTCACTGTTACCTGAAGTGGAAATGCCCAAAAATACATCATCTTCACATCCATACCCATTTACCTGTTGGGCAAAACACAACAAAGGCTCACAATCATTCATATAAGCAGTAGAAAGAGCTACATGACCATCTAACGCAATAGCAGGCAAAGCTCCTTGCAAATGACGCCCCAATATTCGACCTCTATCCACATCAATTGACATCAACCTATCAACTTCTTTATCCTGCAATTGACGGTCATTCTTAAAACCTTTCATCAGTTCGCCTACAATATGTTCGGCATCAGCAGCACTACCACCATTGCCACAAACTAACATCTTACCTTGCGATACATAACATCCAGTCAGCACCTCAAATGCTGCTATAATATCAGTTCTGCAACACGCAAGCATCGGATAACGTAAAAGCAACAAATCTAAATATCTCATTTTTTTATTTTGTTTACACTTTATCTGTTGAGTATATTTTCCATCCATGTGCCCCACCGTCACTAAACTGAAATGGCATTACAAAACCATCCAGCTTCTGCAAAGATTCCACCACTTCACACTTTCTTACCGGCTCTACTACAAACATGATAAATCCACCTCCTCCAGCTCCTGATACTTTACCTGCCTTTGCTCCTGCCGCAAATGCTACATCAAACGCTTTTTGAATCGTCGGATTAGTAATACCATTTGCCATTTTTTTCTTGTCTTCCCAAGCCTGCCCTATTATATGGGCAAACTCCGCCATATCCCCTTTCAGTAAAGCTAATTTCATATCTACAGCACTTTGTTTGATACGATGCATCGCTTCTATGGCCGTCTGATTCCCACTAGACGTATTTTTTTTCTGTTCATCGATAATGGCAGCACTACTACGCGATGCCCCTGTGAAATACAGAACCATAGAAGCTTCCAGTTCATCCACAATCCAACGTTTCATTTTCAACGGATTGACTATAACTATGTCATTCGGCAAAAATTCCATATAATTAAATCCACCGAAAGCAGCTGCATACTGATCCTGCTTACCACCACTCAACCCCAAATCCTTACGTTCTATTTCATAGGCAAGACGAGACGTTTCATAATCGCCTAACGGAAGGCTCAACCATTCAATGAAAGCCTTCAGAATACATACGACCATTGTAGATGATGTTCCCAATCCAGACCCTGCCGGAGCATCATTGTAAGTTGTTATTTTAAAACTTTTCGCTTCTAAATCATAGTCATGAATTATTCTGTTATACACTCCTTTAATCAGACTGGCATCACCATCTATCATCAATAATTTAGCAGAAGAATAGCTTTTATGACAATGCGAATCAAAAGCATCAATTACAATCTGACCATTGTCTGTTTCCTCAATAGTACAATATGCATACAGGTTAATTGTTGCATTAAGTATTAGTCCACCGTAAATATTACTATATGGAGAAACATCGCTTCCACCTCCTGCTAAACCCAGACGAAGAGGAGCTTTACTTCTTACTATCATTTCTTTAATCTATTTTTGAAATTAAATAATCATAAATCCTTTTACCTACTACATCTACTGAATAAACAGCTTTATAATTTTCTGCAATTTTTTCCAAATGAGTTCTATCAGGATACTTATCCAATACTTCCATCATCTTTTCCGCCAATTCTTTATCATTCATTGGATGTTCGTAATAATAAAGCAGCCCCATAGTAACCTCTTGTAAAGAATCGGAGGTGGAGCATATTACAGGACACCCCATCGCAGCGGCCTCCAATGGTGGAAAACCAAATCCCTCCCTCAAAGACGGGAACACAAACAGACTGGCAAATTTGTATAAACTATTTAAATCTTTCTCTGTTATACCTTGGTATAATATGATACGTTCTTGAATCTGTTCAGATATTATTATAGGGAGGATTTCTTTTTCCCAATACGTATTTTTAGTTCCAACAATCACTAACTTTTGCTTTACGCTACCCTTAATGCTCGCATAAGCTTTTATCAGTGTAACAATATTTTTCATTTTACATATACGGCCTACGTACAATATATAATCATCTTCTATCAATCGAGGAGAATATCCATCAACGAAAGATATACTATTTCCCAACGAAACTAATTCTCCAGTATACCAAGGATAAAACATCCGTATCTGTTCTTTAGAAAAATTAGATATGGTCACAATACTTTCACTATACTTCATTAACATATCGTCTCGTTTCTTCATAATCATCAACCTTAATCCTCTACCATCTAACTGCATTTGCAAATCGTGAATAGTAGTAATCTTCTTTGATTTTGATTGCCATCTATTCACATAATCACCATGAGGGCAAAAGATTAAATCGAATTTTTGAGTTTCAAAAACGTTCTTTACCTCCCTAGCTATATATAATGATTGAAATTTGGGGATATTCAGAAGTTTTTTATTACAAACTATAATATGCCGAAATTCTTGTGGGAACATCTCTTTTACATTTTCCGCTACTCCCCCGTTTAGTAATAATATGAAATGTTTTTCTAAATGATGCTTCACTATATATTCCAAAAAACGATAAGCATACTTGGCAATACCTGTATATAAATTACCCTTTCTTATCCATGACAGGTCTATTAAAATATTCATTTCCATTCAATATTTTTTTTGATTTTTTTCTTCAAAAAACGTAAAAACGACAACGACTTAACAAAAAAAGAATTATTTATTATAGGTAAAAGCATTTTTAGAAGCGGAGTATCATATAAATAAAGTAATTGATAATCTTTGAATATTCGAGCAGGTACTACAGATTTCAAAATGCGACAACGTTCTTCATCCGCTTTTTCCATATTACTACTTATGCCATTTGTATCATAAAAACAAACGATTTCATTTATGCGTGTATAACTAGTACCATTTCTAAAAACAGAAACCATTATAAAAAATAATAAATCTGCCGATATCTTTAAATCCTCATCATAAGGATATTCTTCCATCAATTGACGCTTGATAAATGTTGCTTGATGACAAAATCCTTTTTTAAAGAAATAGAAAAGACTTATATTTTTTTCTTCTGGTGGATACCAAAATCCTTGAGGAATCTGTGCGATACCAGATATAAGATCCTCGTTTCGATTACTTGTAAATATATTCTCTAGAACCTTTTCATTTATAAAAAAATCTCCTGCATTCATAAAATTACAATACAGACCAGTGGCATACTTTACACCTTTATTCATAGCGTTATATATTCCACTATCTGGTTCACTAATCCAGTATGCTATATAATTCTCATATTTTTTCACTATATCCAATGTTCCATCAGTACTTCCTCCATCTATTATAATATATTCGACATCATTATAAGTTTGGGATATCACAGAAAGGATGGTCTTTTCTATTACACCTACAGCATTAAAGCATACAGTAATTATTGAAATTTTCATCTCCTTATTTTGTTAATATTATTCATTTTTATTAGTATTCAGATTTTAAAAATACATTCCATATCTTCGTCTGTCAAATGGCGAATACTACGAGTCTGACAAATGGCGACAGAAGTCCAAAGCATGAAAGACGGCAGATTCATTCCTGTATGCCCTCCTGGATATAAAAATAAAATATTAATAAAAATATAATAAGCTATAAGTCGAATATATTTATTCTTTGTCTGAAAAAAGCCCTTATATACCGAATTAATTAGGATAATCAGATAGGGAATCAATAATAAAATTCCTCCCTTCAATATCAGATGTAAATATCCTGTTTCAATAAGAGATCTATTTGCTACGTCATCTGCTGCTGCACTAGGACTTTTATAGGTCCCAGACATTCCTCTTCCTAACAACCAATCATTCCAATCCATATCTTTATAAAAATCCCACTCTGTATCGGATCTTGTATCAGCATCATATCGCTCATATAATACTTCAAAATTTTCTTGGACGAAATATTCCAAATCACATTGGGCAACCAAATATATGATTATTGACCCTAAGATTGATAAACTCAATTTCCAATGCATTCTAATCATATTATAGAAAAAAGGCAAAGCAACTAATAAAGTACAAACAAAACAGCTCCGCCTTCCCCACAACAGCAAGGCTATAGTAGCTATAATTAGAACTATAACCGCTGCTAATTTATATGCTTTATTTTTAGTCATTGGCAAAAAGAATAGGACAGGAAGTAATATCTGTGATGGTATTTGAGATCTCTGACCGATTATCATCAAGTCATAGGATCTCATTGCCATTAACTCTTGCACTGAAAACAATTCGTAAAAGTTTGTTATTATATAGAAAATACAAAATGGCAATAAGAACTTAGATATTTTGGACACGTAAACTAAATTAACTAGAGGAGTGGGTAATAATACAACCAATGGAATCAGAAACATATACAGCATGAACGGATTAAATAAATAGCTCCATAAATTCCAATTGGGCAAAGGATCGCAAATTCCCCTAATAACAGTAAAAGTACAAATAACTAAAAAAAAGATATAGGTTATCCGCATCATCCCATCAAAAGGTATGATATATTTCTTTCGCCAAAATAATAGGAAAGCAATAAATATACTAATAAGTTGAATGAATGCCCCTATCTTACTTTTATCATTTATAAATGAATAAATCCCTCCTATCTCAAAAAGAGAGATAGCTGAAATAAAAAATAGAGAAGATAAAAAATGAAAAACAAATTTCCTCTTATTACCTAAAACAATATTCTGTTCCATTTATTTATTAGTTGGAATATTAATTTTCAGCATCTTAGAACATTATTGAGAACAAGGCTAATCGTAATTTCATTTTCAAAGTATTTATTGTATGTTGCCCAACTCTCGATGAAGTGTAAGTACTTTGCCATAAGAGCAATGATTTACAATAAAATTTCTAGCATTCAAAGTCAATTGATGATAACGGGAAGCATCCTCAAATATCCATTCGATACCTTTTGTCAAGTCCGAACTTTTTTTATATTTTGCCAAATAACCAGTAATTTCATGTTTAATTAAATCTGGAATACCACCAATATCAAATCCGACACAGGGCACTCCACAAGACATGGCTTCTACTATGACATTCGGATAATTATCCGCCAATGAAGAAGATACAAACACATCGGAAGCATTATATACCAATATCATCGAATAATCATCACTCAGATAACTAGTAAAATGAACATCTATATCCAAGCCCTCAAAGGGTTTCTCATCTACATATCCAAAAACTAGGCATTCATATTTGTCCTTGTCCAATTTTCGAATACACTCCTTCAAGTATTCCCATCCTTTATAGGGACTATTCACATTCACAGCACCAAACAGAATTGTTTTTTTATTAGAATTTAATCCAAAAAGTTCTTTGGCGTTTTTTTTATCCAGAGGCTTATATTTATCTGTATCTAGCACATTGGGACATACAAAAACCTCATGCCCACGAAATAAAGTACTATTCCTAGCACAGCTTGCCAACCATTCACTAGGTGTAACGACTTTTAAATTAGAATATTTCGTCCAATGTTTCAATTTCTGCCTAAATTGCTTTTGTGCGATATCTCCCCACTTACAATGTTGCAACGTTTCACAATCAACACATTCTGTTTCGTACTTTGTACATTGAAAAGCATGATGACACCCTCCTGTCAAAGGATACATGTCATGCATATACCAAAAAATTGGTTTCCCTGTTTTTAATAATCTCTCTATTCCATGTATACTCAACGTAGAAGCATTTATCCAATGTAAATATATAGCATCTGCCTGTTGCACCAAAGGATGCTTATCAACCCTATGTCCAAACAGAGCATAACAAAAATCAGCACGTGGTTTAAATCTTCTAATTACAAAAGAATGGAGAAAATTATATAAGTTATCCAAAACTTGGAGTTGTACTCGGTTTTTACGCAATACATAAATTGTATTATCCCGCGTCATTTTCAATACAACAAGCATATTGGAATTAAGCCCTATTCTATTCATTGCTTCATTATGCCGATAGGCGGCTATACCAGCCCCTCCTGACTTATCTGAATAATTTATATGAAGAATTTTCATAAAAGTGCATTATCTTTTAAGACTGTTTTCTAATTTTTGTAGTAATAATAGCAAATGACGAAATCTATTAGGAAAAATAATTCCTTTTCGAAAGTATTTAACATAAGATACCATATACATGGCTTGGTTACTAAATTTTTTATAGAAATCCAAATTATAAGAAAAAATCATTTTGTCAATCTTATTCAATATTTCTATATTACAAAGTTCTTTTCTCTTACTTAAAAGTTCTACCCTATAGATTAATTCAATCTGTACTTGCAATACATTCTCGACATATTTTCTCCTACAAACAGAAATATCATTCTTGTAATCCGTTAACCGAATTAACATCTGCATTACAATATTCTCTATCATTCCTATATTGCGACAAAGAGTACCCCAGTCCATTGTTTGTCCCTCTCTTCCCAATGTATATCGATAAAGAGATAAATTAAAAAAAACGGCAGAATCGGCTTTCAACATGGGATAAAAAATCCATTCTTGATCTGTATAAGAAATACCTTCTGTCTGGATATAATCCATATTTTTAAGAAGGGAACGTTTATAAATAACATTATGCATGCTAAAATATTCGACAACATCGCTATCAATATTTACCACTTGGCCATCTGCATAATTTAAAAAGAAACTTTCTGTTTTTTCATTCCTTACAATAACATAATTAGTTAATATAACATCTGTATCAATATTCATTAATCGCTGAATAACATCCTGTAAAGCTCTAGCATTAAAGCAGTCATCTGCATCCAAAACTTTTATATATTTCCCGGTTGCCTCCTTTAATCCTCTATTTATACAACTTCCATAATTCCCATTTACTTTATCAATTACATAAAATGTATTAGGATATTTATCTTGATATTCGCGTGCTATTTTTGATGAACGATCTTTACTTCCATCATTAATAACAAAAACTTCCAGTTCATCCATTCCCTTATCAATAATTAATGAATCCAAACAATGACGAAGGTATGGTTCCATATTATATGTAGGGATTATTATAGATAATAATTTCGTTTGCATCATGTATATAATATTATTTACGTTTTCAAAGTATAGAACGTTTTTCAATTTATAGTTCTAATTTATAATGCCCAAATTCCAAAAGTCTATTTACTATGATTATTATCAATTTGTCATCGAACCTCATTTTATTAGTTAACGAAACATCTTTCTTTCCCCAAAGAATAGCAAATTTGATTTTAGAAATATTATAATTTGCCTTTACAATCCTATTTAGAACAAAATTGGGAAGACCGATATGTTTTTTCATACAGTTTCTAAAATGCCGATCCACCTCTGCAAACTTATCGTAAACTGTTAATGACTCATTTTCAGCCACACGATAGTTGAATGTAGGAATACAATTATAGACACTACCATAACGAAATGTATAGTGAGCCTGCATGGCATAATCTGACGCCGGATAAAATTCAGGATCATATCCACCTATTTCCAATAAGCATTTTTTAGAGAACAAACATCCCACGCCAAATCCTGCAGAACCAATAAATTGATTAAATAAAGTATAAGGATAACAGTCACATGAAACTAAGATTCCCCATTTACGTTTAGAAAAATATTCGCTTGAGGAAAATATAGTTTCCCTATCATCCATTTTGTTAAATGCTGAAAATATAGCCTTATCACCTGTTTTTTTTTGAAGCTCCATTAATCTAGATAATGCACTCGGTAATAGCATATCATCATCATGGCAATAAGTCACAAAAGGTGCTCTTGCCAATTCAATACCTCTATTCCAATTACCTAACATTCCTATATTTTTTTCATTCTTGTAATACAAGACCTTAGGACTTTTAAATTCTTCTACAATCAATTGGTTACTAGTCGGTCCATCAGTCTGATCATTATTATCAATCACTATAATTTCATAATCACCAGTATAGTCTTGATTAATTGCTGAGCTCAATGATTTCCGAAAATAATCAGGATGATTAAACACCGGCATAATAATAGATACTTTAGGACTCTTACAATAATTTAAATTGCCCCATAACAGATTGCTCTTAATCCCTTTATAGAGGGAAAAATTATCTTTTATTTCTAATATATCTCTCATCGGTTTATTATTTTGAAAATCATTTCTTTCATAAACTCATCTCTCATTAGAAGTAAAGCACCCACATAAACCAAGGCACCTACCATACTCCAAGCTACAACACAAACAATATGATCACCATAAAAAAAGCCCTTATAGACCACTAGAGCCATTACTAGAGTTGAAACAATGGATTTGATAGGAATAAAGTCATGAAATTTTAATTTCATATACCTCATTGCAAAAATATAATGTACCAAAGTAATCACCATTTCAGCACATACCACCGAAATAGCTACACCGATATAAGAATATCTGGGGATTAAAAAGAAATTCAACACTAGATTTACTAATGCTCCAGTAACGACTGCATAATTACCATACTTTTCTTTTCTTATAGGATAAAGTATCTGTAAGCCTAAAAATGACGACCAGGGAATGATGATAAGCAAAAATGACAATATTTGCAGAACTATAACAGAAGGCAGAAATTCTTTACCGCTAAATACCAATATAATCGGTTTTGCCAAAATTACTAAACCTGCTATCATAGGTAACGCTATATAATTTAACAAGTTAATAGTTTTCTTTTGCAATAAAACAGCTTCCTCTTCCTTACCGCTACCTACTAAATAAGACATTCTCGGAATAATTGTAGAAGTCACCGCTGTAATAATAGTCATTACCAGACTCACAACTTTATTGCCTGTTGTAAAAAATCCTACAGCTTCCATTGTTCCCAAAGCACCTACCATAATACTATTTAAATTAGTATAAAGACTGACAGCTATAGTACCTAGAAATAAAGTCGAAGCTCCCCTAGTATGTTTCCAACAATCAACTAAAGAAAAGCGAAGTTTTACATATTTATTAATCCGAATCAGATTTAATATATTATTACCACAAGTTCCTACAATTGAAAGTATAGCATAAGCCAGTAAATCAGACTTGTCATGAACAAAAATAAAAAGCCCAACTATTGAAACAACTTTTATTATCAGACTTCGAACTGTAATATACCTAAAATCTTCTATACCTTGGTAAAACCAGTCAAAACTGATACAGCTCATCAAAACCGATAATCCTATAATAAAATAAAGCAATAAATATTCTCCACTAATCAATAATGCCACCACAGAATATGCTAGATAAACAATAAAGGTTGCTATTACATTAGCAGTAAATATTGAATTTACAATATTGCCAAATTCTTCAAGTTTATCCTTTACATTTGCTATTTCACGTACCCCATATATAGGAAATCCCAATGAGGCAAATAATGTAAAATAGGCTGCAATGGCTGTGACATAATTAAATAGTCCAATAGTGTCTGGACCTAACACACGAGATACATAAGGAAAAGTAACCAAAGGGAAAACTAAGTTACTTCCTACCCGTACAGAATTCCAAAAAATATTTTTTTTTAATGAAGTCATAAAGCAAATACAACTATGCCTTCAAATTTAATCCACTCATCAAACTCTGATCACTCCACAGATATCCCCATTTTCCAAATCTCCCAATCGTTTCAATACCAAGGGAAAAAAGGTAATCACGGACAGTCTTACGGGCTTCATAAATATTATGATCAAAAATGACATTGGCGTATGGTTCGAAACGGATATCAGTAAAAAGGATATCTTCTTGTTTTAAAATGTTTAAAGAAACAAGTTTTCCCACTGAACGTGCCAACAGCTCTTCCCGGGTATATTCATTACGGTTACAATACACTTCCATCTGAAGTGAGGAACAACCTTCGGGAACATTGTCGGGCGACTTCAAGGAAGGTGAGTAGACGCGAGCAGGAAGAATATCCTCATCATAAATGTACCACCAAAGATAAGGAGGGATATTCTTCGTCTTCAGTCCGACCGATATCTGATAACCACAGGTACAGTGTAACCGTGCAACTGCATTGCAAACATCAACAGGAACGTTTTTCAGCATCTTAATTACCTCAGGAAGCGGAAGACTGCTAATCAAACGGTCAAATTGATATTCATCGCCTTTTGATGTACGAAGAAGACGATTCTCTACATCTATCGATATGACCTGTTGGTTATAACGAATATCCTGGTTTTCTACCAAAGCAGACAAAAACTGCTTAAACCCACCTTTTCGTGGATAACGCATCTCCTTACTATAATAGGTTACAGGAGTTTCGGATGTATTGCACCCCTGTATCACTTCTTCAACGGAAGGCTGGTATAAACGGCTTCCTTCCCGGCTGCCCATCCATCTTGTTTCCAAATCCTTTGCCTCAGTCATCCAATATTTCTTAGTATAAGGAATCGGGAAATGTTCTGCAAAAAAATGACCGAATTGAAGCCGTAACCATTGGTCGTAATTTTGTATCTGAGAAGAGTCAATATCTGTCGGACGGGATAAAAAATCTCTTACTACGGCATCCTTCATCTTCTGACTGAGCGGATAAAGATTATTTTGGGCCGGATGCTTTATCCATATTCCCTGATAAAGATTATATGCATTAGGAACATGTCTGAATACATCTCCGGCTCCATCCATAAAGATTCTATTTACTTGTTCATCTTTAGCAAAGGAAAAATGAACAAAACGGTCAAAACGGAAACCGTCAATGGTAAAGTTACCGCAAAGACCTCCATAAGTAGTATCCTTTTCCAAAACTACAGTCTGCTGACCATTGCAAGATAATTTGTATGCAGCTCCAAGACCGGATATTCCAGCACCAAGGATTAGAACGGGATTATTCATTTTCATATGTCTTCATATCTTCATGCAATATCCTGATACCTTCCTTCAAGGAGATGGACGCCTTCCATCCCAGCAAAGTGATGTTCCTATTTATAGGAGCCACGGCATACATGGCATCAGAAGGAGAATACGGGCGGCCGCCCCAATTTGCTTTTACGGGACGGTTCCAGACTGACTCTATCATATCCGCCACTCCGCGTAACGAATGCCCCTCACCTGTTCCAAGATGAAACTGGTAATAGCTGTCTTTCAAGTTATCCAAGGAAAGGATTAATGTATAAAAGAAATCTGCTATATCATCAACATGTATGAAGTCAAGTACCTGGTTACCCGGAGAAAAATCCACGGGCTTTTCCGCCTTTACCGCATCGACCAGATAATCAATCACCTTCTTGCTTGAATTATACCGCCCATAGGGAGAGTAGACTACCACATTAATCCAATTCCAACATGACTGTGCCTGATAATACCTTATAATAGGGCGTACCGCTGTTTTGGTAGCGGAATAAAGATTATTGGGCAAATATTCACCCGCGCCATTTAAAAATTCAGTAAATGTACCTATATTAATGAAGTGGCTACAGGAAGTATGGGAAACTGCTTCAAGCAAGTGGGTGGTAAACAGGATATTTGATCCAATCAGTTTTTCTATGGACATATCATCCCTTCTTGCAGTAAAGAAAGTTGCCATATGGATGACAACATCAGGAGAATAACCGATAACCTGCTTGCACCATTCGCCCTCTGTCGTAGCAATTATTTCCAAGCAAAGACCAGGAAACATGCTTTCTGCTTTCTGTCTGTCCCTTACCAACAGACAAATATCTGTCAATGAATGACTGAACAGATAAGGAATCAGTGTCCTACCTACAAATCCGGTAGCTCCTGTAATCAATATCTTCATAAAGCTACAATGTTTAAAATTTATAGTCTATCGCCTCCAGCTCCATCCGGCTTGCTTCCGAAGGATCATGAGGTTCAGGTATAATATCCATCAGCATGGATATGCCCTCCCCCTCTCCATAAAAAGCCATCCATAGTCCGGGAGCTACAGTAAGCCGCTGATAGCAGCTTTCAGGTGACAGGGTTATTTCTTCAAACTGCCCACAGGTGGGACTGCCCTCACGGTCATCATAAATTACGAACTTGACAGCACCGACGGGCACAACCAGATTCAAAGTCATGCGGTTATGGCGTTTCCAGCCTTTGGCTGCACCGTGTTCTATCTGTGAGAAATAAGCCTCACCAAATCCGACATAACCTTCATCAGTAGATTTTAAAGCATGATAAATATCCCCTTTGGGTACGACAATATGCTTCAGGGGATGAACTGTCACTCCTTCCATCATTATTCCGCCCATTTTAAATGTTGTGCTCCGGCAGCCCTGACATAGGAATCTATCTGGGCAGTGGTCAAGCTGTACATATCCACATTGGCATCTGTATAAAAAGCTTTGTACCAGTCAGCAATAAAATGTACACATTCCTCATAGTGCAATGTAGAATGCCAGTCAAGATAAGCCAGTGCCTTGTCACAATTAAGCTTCAATAAAGTAGCCTCCTCGAAAGGCACATTGCCGGTCAGCCGGGCTGCCGTATTCCTATCCAGCCCCCAAAGTTCGGCCAAGTCCTGAACCAACTGAAACACTGTCTTGGTCTGCTCCGCACGAGGGCCAAAGTTAAACGGTTCTCCATTCTTCACCTTTCCTTCATAAAGGTATTGTCCAAGATTGAGATAACCGCTCAATGGTTCCAATACGTGTTGCCAGGGGCGGGTAGCTTTGGGACTACGTATCTCCACCACCTCATTCCTTGAAAATGCCTTGACACAATCTACGATGATACGGTCTTTCGCCCAGTCACCACCTCCGATAACATTCCCGGCACGGGCCACTCCCAGTTTGATATTGGGCATAGCCTGGATAAAGGATTTCCAATAACACTTGATAGTAAGTTCAGCTGCACCCTTTGAACCGGAATAGACATCCTTTCCGCCTACCGCATCTGTCTCACGATATCCCCAGATCCACTCCACGTTATCGTAAGCCTTGTCACTGGTGATAAGAACACAGGTACAATTCCATGTGATATTACGGATGGCCTCCAGCACGGAAGCCGTACCTACCACATTGGTAGTGATGGTATCAAAAGGCTCCTTGTAGGAAGTAGAAACAATGGCCTGTGCAGCAAGATGAAAGATAAAGTCAGGCTTTACAGCCTGAACATAATCACTCATCTCCTCTTTATTACGGATGTCACCATAATGGTGATGGATTCTGTCGGGTAGGCCAACAACCTCGAACATGGACGGTTGGGTAGGTATACTATTTGAATAGCCGTATACCTCCGCTCCCAGCATGAGTAACCATGCTGACAACCAGCTCCCCTTGAAACCGGTATTACCGGTTATCAATACTTTCTTTCCTCTATATACATTATTGAATGCCATATTTATCCTTTTATTTTTATCATTTCCAATATTTCCAAGGTGCTTTGCCCGAAGCCAAGAGGCTCTCCAGTTTCTCCTTGTCACGCAACGTGTCCATGCACTGCCAAAAGCCATGATGCTTATAGCAGGAAAGCTGCCCCCGGGAGGCAAGCGTTTCAAGAGGTTCACGCTCCCAGGTCGTTGTGTCATTTTCTATATATTCCAATGCTCCCGGCTCCACAACCATGAAACCTCCGTTGATCCATCCCATATCATCCCGACTCTTTTCACGGAAAGACCTTATCATAGAACCGTCAATGTCCATTACTCCGAAACGACCTTCGGGAAGCACACCTGTCAACGTGACCATAGTCCCTGTCTCTTCATGAAACCGGATACATTCATTAATGTCAACATCTGATACACCATCACCGTAAGTCATAAGAAACGGCTCACCAGATATGTAATCTTTAACGCGTTTAAGACGTCCGCCCGTCATGGTATTCAAACCTGTGTCAACCACCGTCACTCTCCAGTCTTCTGTATGATCACTATGTACAGTTACTTTCCCATTGGCAGAAAAGTCGAATGTCATATCACTATTATACATATAGTAGTTGGCAAAATAATTCTTGATAACCTGTTGCTTGTATCCGCAACAGATAATAAACTCATTATGACCAAACTTGGAATACCATTTCATGATATGCCATAGGATAGGTTTGCCACCTATCTCAATCATCGGCTTGGGCTTAAACTGGCTCTCCTCGCTAATACGAGTACCAAAACCTCCGGCTAAAATCACTACTTTCATATAAAAATTATTTCTATTTCATCATGCACTGGCACGCATTATACGTATTAATTCGTCATAGTTCTTACAAATGTCATCAGCCCATTTATGCAGTTCTTTTTTATAAGAAATGAATTTTTCTTCATCTCTTCTTATGAAATCTGATATGATTAATCGGCCAAACTCATTCTCCGTTGTATTCCTCAGAAGATAATCCTTAAAAGATTTGATACTAGACAACAAATCAGATTTGATCTGTTCCAATCGGGGATTATTAAATTTATACTGTGGATTATCTACAATCCACTCAAAATCCATTAAAGCTTTCAAATCATCTACAGAAACAGGTTCTCCAAAATCATGATTTTTCAAATAATCATAAATAAAAGATTCCGGCAAGTCTTTTGTTATAATTTGCTTAAATAACGCTTTATCCTGTATATAAGAAATTCTACCGCATCTAGAGTTTCTCTTCTTGAAAAAAAAATGGAAAATCACACATAATATTAATAAGATTATACACAAACGAATAGAAAAAATAGACGTTATTATGAAGACTATTACTGCGCTCCACACAGGATCTTTCCATACTTTCTTTATTTTCTCTATCATTTTAGGTTATCAGAGTTAATCTTTTATCACTCCACCTTCTCAAACGGAAAAGCCTGAAGATAACTAATAGCCACCGTCATATTACCAAAAGCAAACACCAGCTTGGTATTCCGATGCAGACGCATGATACACCCCTCCTTCCCTTGAAAAACACCACCCGTAATACGTATCTTCTGCTTTTTCTGAATATACTCCTCAAGAGGCTTATCCATCAGTTCAATGTTATAAGGCATGGATTCATACAGATAAATAAATTCTTCCATCTGTCTATGGGGAATAACAGCCACGCTATAGGAATTGCGGTCTTTTGCAAGATACTGCCGGGGGAACAGATGGGCAAGGATGAGATTCAACTCATCCAACGGGGCACATACAAACAGATAACCATCACCCGTGATTTCCTTTTCATCCGTCAAAGCGTTCAACTTCTGTACAGAGCCTGTCGCGAACGCCTCCTTTACGGCAAAGGCGGACTCCCGACGGGCCGCATATTCTTCCTTGCTATAAGGACACCGTTCAAAACGTCTTTTATGGTCAGCAGAGGTATATGAAAACACTTTGAAGCAGAAATATCTTTCTTCCTTTATGCCAGACCGAGTATTAATCATCACAGCCCTCCTGCCGGTAAAGATTTCGATATAGCGTTTCAGCTCTCTGTTGCGCAGGAACATATAATACCACTTGTGGTTAGGATATTCTTTTTCTTCCCCCGTCTGTGACGTGGTTATCAGATCTGACCCCTGGTCTGGGCAGGAAGCGATTGAACTGCATGGCAGTAACCTAGGCGCTTTACCCGTTATGTTTTGATTCTGCGGAAAGGAGTATTCAGTACCCAAATCCGCATCATTACAGATTTGCATCAAAACATAAATTATTTATCATTTGTACTTCTAAAATGAAGACTTGTTGAAGCTTCATTTTTGGGGTTCTCTTAGTAAGAGATCCCCATCCCTCTTTAATTTGCTGATAATGTGAAACATACATATCGTAATTCATAACCTTTTACGAACAATTCTCATACATTTCTTGTTAAAAGCATTTTAAAACAACAAAAGATTTCCATTTCTTGGGAATTATAGCTACTTTTGCAGCCAAATGGGGATCTCTTACTAAGAGAACCCCATTTTTTATAAAACGAATCATGCTATCAAACAGCTGATTCTCAGATTTATCACACTTGTTCATGATAAAAAATAAATTATCCCAAATTAGATATCACACGAAGTCACACAGTATTTCTCTATTGTACAGCCAGCCCGCATGATATTCTACATCGCTGTTTCGCCAGCAATGTAGAATTATTTTTTCTTGAACAAAATATCCTGAGATACAAATAAAGTTACAACCCCCTTAAAATAATCTGATTGGCTCGGTCTATCTGTGAAGTGGAGATGGATGCCAGATAAATATGAGTGGTCTTTTCATTATCGTGCCCCAACCCTTCGCGGATGATGTCTGTAGACACCTTCCTGTCCTGCGCTATGCTGGCCCAGCTATGGCGCGATATATAGAATATAAAAACAAAACACAAGAAAAATGCAATTATTGCACAATATATCAATGTATATCAGTATTTTATAAAAAGAATGTAGAATTGCATTTATTGTTGATTTTAGCCATCGATAGTGTTATTTACAGTTTTTATGTTACTATTTTGTTGTGCAAAAAAGCACCTGTTTTCGATTAAAATTCTTATCTTTGTAGAAGAAGAAAATAAGCAATTCAAGTATATGGCTCGTACCAAGAAAATAGAATCAACCCCTGTACGCATCCGGTTCAAGGAACTGGAAAATGGAAACAAGTCTATCTATCTCGATATTTACTACGAGAAGAAGAGGCGGTATGAGTTTCTGAAATTGTACCTTATCCCAGAGAATTCATCGGAAGCAAGAAAGCAAAACAAGCATACAATGAAAGCTGCTGATGCAATAAGGGCACAACGTATTCTTGAAATATCGAACAACAGAACACCCGTAACCATTTCAGAAAAGGCAAAGGTTTTACTGGTTGATTGGGTAAACGAGTATAAGAACAGAAGTCTTCAACAAGGAAAGACATCATCAGAAAACCATGTGCATTCGGCCTTAAAACAATTACGGAAATACAATGCCAAAGCTCGTTTGTGCGATGTGGATAAGGATTTCTTGGATGGCTTTGTTGAATTTATGAAAGGGCAAAAAGCAAAGCGTACCAAAGCTCCTTTTGCCAAAAAGACCATATCCAATTATCTTGGGGTTATCATTACAGCCTTGAATATGGCAGTTGATGATGATGTGTTGTCTGTAAATCCCGGATTGGCTATTGACAGGAAAGCCATTTGCGGTGAAGAAACTCCACGCGAGTATCTGACTATTGATGAAGTCCGCAAGCTCATAGAGGCGGATGCACCAAGAGCAGATGTGAAAATTGCATTTTTGTTTTCCTGTTTCTGTGGATTACGGTTAAGTGATGTCCGTGCCTTGCAATGGAAAAAAATCATTGAAGATAACGGGAATATTCACATGGAGTTGCGACAAAAGAAAACTGGTCGGATGCTGTACTTGCCACTCAACAAGCAAGCGCAAGCCTATCTGCCTCACACTAAGAGAAGTGCTGAAGATTATGTATTTTCTCTGCCTTGCACTTCTACCATTGATTTACAGTTGAAGAAGTGGGCCCAAAATGCAGGAATCAATAAAAAACTGACCTATCACATGAGTCGGCATACTTTTGCAACAATGGAGCTTACCATGGGGGCAGATTTATACACAACTAGTCAATTGCTTGGTCATGCCGATGTGGAAACAACACAAGTTTATGCGAAAATCATAGATGCTAAAAAAGAAGCCGCTGTATTACTAATAGATTCTCTATTCTAATATTTATAGTCAAACAGAAATATATTGCAAATTTTGCATGTCGCAATTATCTGTGTATCAGTCATAGCGGAAAGAAATTTTTCGTAATTCAATTCTGTTTGACCATAACAATCTTATTTCTATTTTTAAATTATACAGTATGTATTGTTTAATTAAAAATACTGTGTATATTTGCATTTTATAGAAACAGCCTCTTTATGTCTGTTTCTCAGAAAGCTATGTTATCCATTATTGTATAGTAACATTAATCAAGATAACAAAATGCAATTAATCTTTTCATGAATAATAGTACAACAAAGGTATATGGCACGTACGAAAAAGCAAGTTAAAGTAAAGGAACCTGTCCGTTTACGTTTTAATGAACTCAAAGATGGCAGGAAGTCCATCTATTTGGATATTTACTACAATGGCCGGAGAACTTACCAGTCATTGAAACTCTATCTTGTACCAGAAACGGATGTGTCGGCGCAAATCCAAAATGCCAACACACTCGCAATAGCCAATGCCATTAAGACCGAAAAAATTTTGGACCTGACCAACAAGATAGCAGGTATCACAGACCGTTCGTATAAAGCGAATATGCTTTTCACGGACTGGATGAAAGTTTATCGGCAAGATGTGGAAAAACGGGCTTCGGCATCTGCACTTATTTGGGTAGATCGGGTAACTAATGAATTGGAGAAGTACGACAACAGTGTTACCCTTGCAGAAATAGATAGGGATTATATTATGAGATTTCTCAGCCATTTACTAGATAGACCTGCACTCACACGTGACCATAACCAACTGGCCAAAAATACGGTTTTCCTCTACCTCGCTTATATACGGGCTGCACTGAATTATGCAGTTAAGGAGAACCTGCTCCAGTCAAGCCCATTCAAGAAAATCAAACGGGATATGCTTTCAGGTTCGGAAGCCAAACGTGAATATCTTACAGTAGAGGAAGTAAAACGTCTTATTGCAACTCCTTGCCGTCGGGATGATATGAAGGCTGCGTTTTTGTTTTCCTGTTTTTGCGGTTTGCGCATTATGGACATCAAAAACTTGTGTTGGAAACACATTAGTAAAAACGGAAACAGGTGGCAGGTAGAAATACGGCAGTATAAAACCGGCGCATTGTTGTATTTGCCATTGAACATGAATGCACGGAAATGGATGCCGGAACAAGGGGATGCTTCTTCTGAAGACCGTGTATTTCCCAAGTTGAGTATTTGGTATAAAAGCATACTTCGCGATTGGGCCACAGATGCCGGAATAGAAAAAAAATTCTCATTCCACGTGGCGAGGCATACGTTCGCAACGCTAGCCTTGACCGCAGGGGTTGACATCTATACGACAAGTCAATTATTGGGTCATGCCAATATCAGACACACTCAGAGGTACGCACAAATCATCAATTCTAAGAAAGACCATGCCGTCTCCCTTTTGGATGACGCATTTATCCAATAACTTAAAACAATAGATTTATGAAGCGTAACCGTAGAAATGATTGCCTTTTTTTAAAACAAGAGATTGGCAAACAAACCGCACAAAAGTGTCGGAAATGAACGTGATGAACTTTTTGCCTTGCTGAAGGAAGCCTCTTTTACTTATCGGAAGGAAGTTATCGGTGAGAGTAAATTGTATGAACTGTATGTGGAGGATTTTCTGAACGGTCATTATTATAGTGACCACCGGGATGCCGCCGGGAAAAACCGACATCGGAAAAACATCGGTATTCTCAGAGGAATACTGACAAAACGTAAAGACCTTGTGGAGCAATTCTTCTCCAATATACTTTTTGCTCCTAACCGCATGGATGAGTTGCTTCGTCTGTTCAACACAACGAAAGCATCCTCCGGTCTGAAAGAAGAACCGGATAAGCCACGCCCTGAAACGAACCTTCCTGCCTTGTCTTTGGGTAGCTTTTTGAATGACAATCAACTGAGCCTCATTGCGCATTGTGCTAATGAGGCTCAACTTTTCACTACCCCTGTGAATGCAGGCATACTGCGTTCTCTTTTGGAAGGCACATTGCATCAGCCGTTGAAGTCTGCCAATAACCGGTTGGTAGCTTTTTTTTTCGACCGGTTATGTCACCACCGTCTCATTCTCGGACGTTGGGAACATCTGTTGGAACAGGCCGGTTCCATATTGGGTTCCAAAGACGGCCGTCCGCTCAAACACGGCCAGTATTCCAGTGCACTTAGTCTTGCCAAGAGCAATCCAAACAGTATGCAGGAGGTAATCAGCCAATGCGTACAAGCTGTCAGAGAAATGACAGAAAGAAACACAACGGATAACAAGTGACACAGAAAAGGATAACAGTTCGGATAACACTTCCGAACTGTTACTCTCCTTTTTACAAGCATTGAAAAACACATATCTACCTTTGCCCCGAAGCGATAAAGTTTCGGGGTATCACTCCCCCATGTCTAACTCAAAAAAGAATACGAAATGAACCAACAAGAAGAAAGAAACTGTGTAGCGGTGTCCTGTTCATCGTGTTTCCTGAAGCTTAGTATGCTCCAGAAACAAACGGAGAAGATTGAAAATATGCTGTTTTGCATCAAGAAAACACTCAATTTCAAAGAAGCCTGCCTGTATATGGGGCTGTCTAGAAGCCAGTTGTACAAACTTGCCAAGAACGGGCATATCCCCCACTACAGACCGTCCGGCAAACTGTTGTATTTTAACAAGCAGGAATTGGACGAATGGCTCTGCCGGAACCAAGTGGAAGAAACCGAAAAAAACTGTCCAAAGGAGATGCCGGACAGCATGAATGAATGTGTTGAACCCGATAAACAATTTGCATCATGACAGAAGCCGGATTTCTTGAAACACTTAAACGGGTAGAAGATGTGGCCGTCATCCTGACCCGAATGGAAGATATAAACGTAGTATTGGGCAAGATAACCACCATTGAAGCCTTCATTGATCGTTTCGGGACGCTTGAAGCCTTGATAGAGCGTTTTGAAAGCGTGGAGAATCAACTCTATTACCTGAAAGATATGCTGAATATTGATGAAGCCGCCAAATACCTGAATATCTCCAAAGGGCATATGTACCGGCTTACCTCCAACCGTGACATATCCTACACCAAACCGAATGGCAAGAACATCTTCTTTGAAAGGAAGGAACTGGATGAATGGAAACGGCGCAACCCAGTCCTTTCACAAAGGGAACTGGAAAGACAGGCTGCTATAATGACCGCCCATGACCACACCGGCAAGCCCAACCATAAAAAGAAAGGGGGAAAGCCATGATACCGACCAACCTGCTTCAAACCGGAAATGACATAGACCGTTCGGTTTATGAACAAATCCTGCAATTCATCCGCCTACGTGTCACCGAGACCTACGCTTTTCCGCCGGAAATTGTCCGTGTCGATGACATAACCATTGCCACGCTCGGCAACTTCAGTGCTTCGGTCGGTAAGCCCAAAAGCAAAAAGACTTTCAACATCACGGCAATTGTGGCTGCAGCGTTGTCGGGCAAAAACGTGTTACGCTACAACGCACATTTGCCGGAAGGCAAGCACAAGGTGCTTTATGTAGATACGGAACAAAGCAAATGCCATTGCCACAAAGTGCTTGAACGCATCCTGCGACTGGCCGGGCTACCTACTGACCGTGAAACGGACAACCTCGAATTTTTCATGCTGCGGGAATACAGCCCCAAACAACGCCGACAGATTATCAACCATGCGCTGGCTTCCGATCCGGGTATCGGTTTTGTTGTCATTGACGGCATCCGTGACCTCCTGTATGACATCAACAGTCCCAGTGAGTCTGTTGATTTGATAAACGACCTCATGCGCTGGTCAAGTATGCACGACCTCCATATCCATACAGTATTACATCTGAACAAAGGAGATGACAATACGAGAGGACATATCGGCACAGAACTGAACAACAAAGCGGAAACCATTCTGCAAATCACCAAGAGCCAGTTTGACGGTAATATCAGTGAAGTAAAAGCCATGCACATTCGTGAAAAGGAGTTTGAGCCGTTCGCTTTCCGCATCAATAACGATGCCTTGCCTGAACTGGTGGGAGAATACTCGTTTACACAAGAGCGTAAGGGCTTCTGCGAATCCATTTCCGATGTACAACACGCCCAGGCTCTCAGGCTGGCATTCAGCGAGGGGGACATAACCGGATACAGACCGCTTATCAAAGCGCTCCAACAGGGATATACCGAAATCGGCTTCAAGCGTGGCCGGAACATCTGCATTGAACTAAACAAGTATCTGATGGGGCGTGGCATTATCGTGAAACAGGATAAGAGCTACCATTACAATCCGAAGGTGCTGGAGTATAGCGGCTGTACCTCCGATAAAGAGGTTTAGTTTAACGTCGGTGTATATATAAGATAAACTTTATTAAACCCGAATAGAAACACAAAAGTTATTATGAACATAGCCCAGACCAAACAAATAGATATTGTGGACTTCTTGAAAGCAATCGGTTGTTTCCCTACAAGGGAAACCGCTTGTGCGGCATGGTTCCGTGCCCCGTATAGGGAAGATATGACACCTTCATTCAAAGTCAATAAAAATCGGAATATCTGGTATGATTTCGGACTTGCCCGAAGTGGCGATATCATAGACTTGGGTATTCTTATCTATCGTACCAATGATATATCCCGTGTACTGAAACTGATAGAAAACGCCACCCCGGGAGTACCTGTCAAGGCAAGAACGTTCCTGCCCTCTTCTAAGGAAAGGAATGAGACCTTGCGGAACATCCAAATCGGTGCGCTGACTTCGGTAGCCTTGAAGTCCTATCTGGCTTCACGGGGCATTGATATGGAAATCGGAATCAGGGAATGCAGGGAAATACACTATACCTGCCGTGGAAGAGCCTACTTCGCTATCGGTTTTCCTAATATGGCCGGTGGATATGAAATGCGCAGTCCGTACTACAAAGGGTGCATTGCACCTAAAGAAATATCAGTGGCCAACACAGCAAAGGATGCTTTGGCATGTTGCCTGTTTGAAGGCTTTATGGACTTTCTTTCTTATTTGACATTAGTAAAACAAGGAAAGTTGCTACCTCCATGCAGACAGCCGGATTTAATTGTGCTGAACTCGGTGAACAACCTGTCCAAAGCTCTGTCCCGGTTGAAAGCATACAAGAAAATCTATTGCTTCCTCGACAATGACGATGCCGGACGAAAGGCGGTGGATCTGCTTCGGGAAATGAATACGGCTACGGTATATAATATGATGGAGGCGTTTTCTTATTATAAGGATGTCAATGACCTGTTGCGCGATAAGAAAAGGATGCCGTGAATTGACTTTAAACAAAAGAATCATGTCCTACACAAGTTTATGTGCTGGATATTTTGTATTTTTGCCTAACAATTAGAACAATGGAACAAGAACGATTTAAAGAAATACTGGAAATAGGAGAAACCATTCGGGTGGAGTTTAAACGCTGTGGAAATGGCATTGAAAGCGATACCTATGAAACGGTATGCTCTTTTCTCAACCGTTTTGGCGGTGATATATTTTTAGGCGTGACGGATTCCGGCTGTGTTGTCGGCGTACCTGAAAATTCCGTATCTTCAATGATTAAGAATTTTATCAGTTGTGTCAGCAATTCGGATTTGATAACTCCTACTGTTTATTTGGAGCCCAGACCGCTTCTCTATGAGGGTAAAACCGTGATACACATTCATGTCAATCCGAGTGCAGAAGTCCATTCCTATAAAAAGGAGATATTCGACCGGGTGGATGATGCGGACGTACACGTGACCAGCACCTCACAAATAGCGATGATGTATATCCGTAAGCAAAGTATCTTTACAGAACGGAAGGTATTTCCATATATAAAAGTGGAAGATTTGCGACTCGACCTTTTGCCGACTATCAGACAAATGGCTGCTAATTCCGCTAACGGTCGGCATATTTGGCAAAAGACGGATGATATGGAGTTGTTACGCTCTGCCGGTCTGTTCGGTACGAATCATGAGACAGGAAAGCATGGACTGAACCTTGCAGCTGTATTACTGTTAGGTCGTGACGACGTTATAAAAGATGTGGCACCGGCTTATGAAACGGATGCTTTGCTTCGCCGAATCAATATAGACCGGTATGACGACAGGGAGATTGTATGTACCAACCTTGTGGAAAGCTACGAGCTGTTGATGGAATTTGCCCAAAAACATTTGCCGGATCCGTTTTATCTTGAAAATGAACAACGGATAAGCCTACGTGGAGTAATATGCAGGGAAATGGTATCAAACATACTCATCCACAGAGAATTTTCAAGTTCTTATCCTGCCAAATTCGTTATTGAGAATAACCGTATATACACAGAAAATGCCAACCGTGCCTCGTGGTCGGGCGAGATAACCCCGGAAAATTTTGAACCGAATCCCAAAAATCCAATCATCGCCTCCTTTTTCCGCAATATCGGATTGGCCGACAAACTCGGTTCCGGTGTGCGTAATATTTTCAAATACGCCAAGTATTATCAAGGTGGGCATCCCCATTTTTTTGAACAGGATATTTTCCGTACAAGTGTTGAGTTTGAAAGTAAGACTATAAAAGTGGCAGATGCGACTATAAATGCGACTATAAGTGATACTGATGCGACTATAAACGCGACTATAAGTGAAGAGGATTTGCAGATGTTGAGACTTATTCAAGCCAAGCCTGACATCACCTATACGGAATTGTCCGAACAGTTGAATTTGCATCGTGCTACGGTTGCCAGACGTATCAAGAGCCTTGCGGAAAAAAGAGTCATATCGAGAATCGGTGCCAGAAAAACAGGTGCATGGAAAATCAATATTTCTTTATAAAGCAGGAATATACAAAAAGGAAGAAGGTATCTACTCTGATACCTTCTTTCATGTATATTAATCTGTTATCTCACAAAAATAATCCAACTCGTCGCCTTTTAGATTCTCCATTGCATATTGTTCGGTCTGTTCCCAAAGTTTTTCATACAGTTCTGAAAATTGTGGTTTTGTTTCATGGTGTTGCCATACTTTATGGTTGAGTACCAATGTTAGCTCCGTGAGATACTTACAATTATCTTTCCATTCTTCAAACGCACGGTTGAAGGTGTCCTGAATACCTGCAAGTCCAAAATGGTCGGCTATCGTAAAATCGTTCCAAAAGGTGGTCTGCAACTCGTAGCCGTTTTCTTTCATAAATTCTCTGAATGTCATGTCGTTTCAATTTTAGGATTTTATTATTTGTTTATCAATCCCCTGCCACAATCAGAAGCGAGCAGGGGAATTTCTTCAATACCGGTATCAAGCCGATAACAGTATGGGCATAATCAATGCTACGGTTTCCATCTGGTCATCGTCGGTTACAGGGGTGATAACACCTGCACGTTCTTGCGTGCTTAACTTGAACTGTACCTCTTTGGTGGTGATATTTTCCAGCGTTTGTTTTAAAAACTCCGCTTTGAAGCCGATGCGCAAATTGCCGCCTTGATAGGCACAAAATACCGTTTCTTCGGCATGGGTGGAACAATCAATATCCTTTCCCGAAAGCACCAACGACAATCCCGAAAAGTTCATGGCCACCTCGCAACGTGCCTTGTCCGCAAATACGCTTACCCGTCTGACGGCCGCCAACAGTTCGTTTTTGTCGAGAATGGCGTTTTTGTCACTATCCGTGGGGATAACGGCATTGTAGTTGGGGTATCTTCCCTCTATCAGCCGTGTGCGGAAATAGTCTGTTTCTGTTTGGAAGGCCATTTCACGGTCAGTAATGAATACCTGCACTTTCTCATCTGACTTACTTGTCATACTGCGCACAATCTTTGCAGCTCTTGAATGTAACAGGAAATTGTACTCTTGTCCGTCATCCTCAACCTTGTAAATGTTCCGTACCAACATGGAGCCATTGGTAGCGGCACATTGCAATTCATCGCCCTTCTTAGTGAAATAGATGCCGCAAAATATAGGACGAAGGTCATCGTTGCCAACGGCATATAAAGATTTGCCGATACTATCATTCAAGACAGATGCTTCGATAGTGGCCTTCACGTTTTTCTCCATTGTGCCAGGAAGGACGTAATCCTTTGCCGGAAATCCCACCATGTCGAACTGGCCGTTGTTGTAGCGGATAACTACCGACAAATTTTCCTCGTCCGCTTCAAAAGTGACAGGCTGGTCTCCTAAATTCTTCAACGAATCAAGCAAAAAACTCGCTGTGACACATATACTTTCGCTGTGTCCGTTAGCTCCGTCCATATCTATGACAGGGAGCGTGCTGCATCGGCTACAATCCATGTCGGATGCCGTTATTCTCAATACACCGTCTTTGAGTTCCAATAGGAACGTGGAATAGATAGGCAATGCCGCCTTGCTGTTCATTACTTTTGCCAATGCAATTAACTTGGCGTTCCATTCTGTTGCTGAAATTGTGAACTTCATAACTGATTTGATTTATTTCCCTATCATCGGGAGCCTTTGCCCCTTATTGTGAGGAAGTTATTTATGGTGCTCCGACTTGGCAGGTGCGTATGGCACAAACTTTTTGGTTGAAATACGCTTTTTACGCGTGTGGAAAAAGGAAGATTTCAATCACTGGGGCACTGATTATCCGAAAATCCGCTGCCTCCCGCCCTAAAAGTTTGGAGCAATCAAAGCAAGCCTGCCGGAACTTTGCGCCAGAAATGCCTCCGCCCAATGAGGGCATAGATGTGTATGATTCATATCTCCTTGTATATAAATGGTAGAGAGCGGAATAGCTGTAATCGTGGTATCGGAGTATGATTGACAGTCTGATTTTTCACTGCAATCATAAACCCGGTTAAAAAAGGAGGCTTTGTTGCTTTGTCTTTCATCGTGTACCTCTATTTCATTATTCCTTTGCGGCATCAATCGAACAATCAACGCATAAACACAATACGAAATGAGTCCATTTTTGACATTTGCCATTTGCCTGAGCATCGCCTACCTCCTTTACTACGGTGCCAACATCGGCAAGGATTTATACGCTGCCGGAAAGCAACTTACTTCCAACGAGGAAGTGTTTGAGATTGAAGACGTTCCAGTTGAAACCGCCGTCTCTGTGAATGAACAGGGAGACGGCTTTTTTATTGGCGATGCCGAACCGGAAGAACCTGCGGAAGTGCTTGACCCGGAAAAGGAAAGCGAAAAGAAAGAAACTGCCGAGACAGAGAGACGCATTGCTTCGCTGCAAGAGAATCTGGACGAAGCGGACGTAACGAGCGAATACGGCATCAAAGCCCCAGAACTCCATGAGTTACTGGAAGGCAAGAAAGCTTCGCTGTTCAAACCCGAAATCAATGTCATCCGAAATGTATTGTAAGAAGATTATCCGTTATAGCCTGCCGGTGTCGTGCCTCCTTTCGGCGCAGTCCGTTTTCGCCAAATGTGGCGGCGTGGATTACAGTTGGGGAGCCGATGCGCTGGCACTGATGCACGACTATGTAGTGACCATGATGCTCTATGTGCTGTATTTGACCTATGCCATTGCTGCACTTGTTACTATTTACGCCAGCCTACAAATCTTCATCAAGATGAATGCCGGCGAGGAAGGTATCGTCAAGGAGATACTCATGGTTGTGGGAGCCTGTATGTTCATGATCGGAGCCTCTATCGTGTTCCCGGCTTTCTTCGGCTATCAAGTTTAAAAAATACTCATCTGCGCAGAGAGTACCATAATGTCTAATTAAAAACAAGAACGAATGTTGCAAAAAATATGTAAAATGATGAAGGGCATTTGCTCTTCCGAAAGAATCAAGATGCTTTCATTTATGCTGCTGGTCGGAACGGTGACAGCTTTCGCCCAGAACGCGGCCGGTGACTACTCCGCCGGAACGACCGCCCTCGGCACGGTGACGGACGAAATCGCCAAGTACGTGCCGTATGTAGTGAAACTGTGTTACGCCATTGCCGGCATTGTGGCCGTTGTGGGAGCAATCAGCGTGTATATCAAAATGAACAACGAGGAACAGGACGTGAAAAAGTCTATCATGATGATTGTAGGAGCTTGTATCTTCCTGGTAGCTGCTGCACAGGCACTTCCGTTGTTTTTCGGTATCTCCGCTTAACGGCGCATGGGAACCCAAACGGACAACAGCCGCTACACGGGGTACCCACTGTTCAAGGGGCTTCAACGGCCTCTTGAACTGATGGGACTTCAGGGACGGTACATCTATTGGGCGGCCGGAGCTGTCGGCGGGGCCATTCTCGGCTTTATCCTTGCCTACTGCCTGATAGGTTTCCTCGCCGGACTGCTCACTTTGGTGGCGTCTCTCGCCGTGGGTGCCGGATTTATCCTGCTTAAACAGCGCAAAGGGCTGCACAGCAAGAAGAACGATAAAGGAGTATTCATCTATGCTTATTCAAAAAGGAAATGACAATAACCGTAGTTTGTAGAAAAAGTAAAATTGCTTGGCTGTTTCTTCCATGTGTCCTGCTGCTCGCATCCTGTGGAAAACGACAGGTAACGAAATCCGCCACGGTAGAAGCGCAACAGACAGCCGGTAAAATTCGGCAAGGCTGGGCAACAGCCTGCCGTCCGTTGACAATCACTTCAGAGGGAATGGAAACAGGACTGCCGGACATCGGGGTGTATATGCACCTTGCGGACGCCACAGACACGGAACGGAACGCCTTTTACGGAGTGCCGTTCATTTATGATAACGGGCGTTACGTGGCGCAGAAACATCATACCGTGACCGCTGACACGCTTGCCGCCATCTATGCCTGTTTCCCTTATCGGCAAGGACTTGCCGCAGATGATAGTCTTGTACTGGCTGCTCCTTTCGGGGAAAACCTGTACGCTGTGGAAACGGCCCGGCATATCGGCAAGGAGATTTCCGTGGAAATGGATTGGCGCAGTTCAATGGTGCTACTCTGCATCGGATGCGAGAGTGACCGGTTGCAAGAGCGGCTGGATGGACTTGCGCTTACGGGGGAGAACCTTTGCGGACAAGCTGTCTATCAGCCTTACTTGGGTAAATGGCGACCTGTGAGCAAAGGAGGCACGCTGAACGCCACGGATGCGGACTGCCTGTTGAACAATGGCCGGAAACATGACTTTTATCTGGTGCCTACCGATACGGAAGGTGCGGTGACGATTGCCGCCACCATTGACGGACACCCATACGCTGTGCGGACAACATTGCCTCCCATGCAAGCAGGAAGCCTTGTAAGGCTAAACCTGCGCAAAGGCAAGGAAGGATTGGCGGTGAATGGCAGTTGGGTGGAAACCCGGCGCAAGCTCCGCTACCAGCCTGTGCAGCGTGTGGATTCCGTGGAAGTGGGTCACTACCTGCAAAAAGACGGTGGGATATGTCCCCAACGTGACAGCAATTCAATTGCCATGGTAGTGGAAACGGACGGGAGGCACGGCAAAGCGGTGGCGTTGCGCGACAGCGAGGGTCGGTATTGCTATTCGGGAAAAGTTTTGACTTCCGGTAAAACTTTCCAGACCATTGATGGTAAACGTAAAGAGGGAGTCATCAATCCCAGGCAAACGGATGAAATCGTCGATGAGAACAAACTCATCTTTACTTCGGGAATGCCCTACGGTGAGCAATGCGCCTTCGGCTATGCAGACGGTGCCGATCTTACCCAAAGGCTGATTGACAAGTACCGTCAAACGGAGCATGCCTACCGAAGGAACGGGGGGCTGCTCGCCAGGAAAGAAATGCTTGCTGAAGTGGAGCAGCATCCGGGAAGCTATGTGCCGTCACTTGCGGAACTGGCACAGCTCTATCATCACCGGCAACTCGGAGAAACAGTCGGCTGTGAACCGATGCGAGGAGAATACCTGACCGTCAGCGAGAGTTCGGACAAGACCTTTTATCTGATTGACATGGAGAACGGTATTGTGACCGGAACCTTGTCAAAACAATATGCCAGCTTACGGCTGCGGTTATTTTATCTATTTTGATTCACCTAAAAAAACAACACAAATGAACAATCTGGTAATATACAACGAAGCGGAAATCAACTCAGTGGAAATCTGCGTGCTTCCACCTTTATTCAAAGTAAAGGTAGTTATGGACTCCGATACCGATGCCACTGTGACGATTACAGACATTAACGGTGCAGAGGATTTTGCATCCGTGTGCATTGAAACGAACCGGAAGGAGCTTTCCGATGTACAGTTCACCGACAAGGAAAGGCTGTATATCGGTCGGGAGGTGGCACGCTGTATTGCGGCAGACATCGCCCTGTTTGTGGGACATGGCATTGTGCCTTATGAGTGCTACGATGAGCATCCTACGTTTGACCTGTTCAAGTTTTCGGATAAATGGGAGAATGATTTAGCTTTCGGAATCCGAAAGGTTTATTTCGCCCGATGTGACGGAAGCCAAAAACAATAACGCCCATGACGATTTATATTCTACTGATTCTTGCGGCTGTAGGCACGGGTATGGCCATATCGGTATATGCCTTTGGCACAGGAGGAAAGCGCAAGCGCATCTTCCAAGACATCTACTTCTCCGTGGAAGACAACGAGGGTGTCGGCGTGGTATATACCAAAAACGGAGAGTATGCGGCTATCCTGCGCATGGAGAACCCGGTGGATAAATACTCCGCTGACATAGACGGGTACTATGAATACACCCGGCTGTTCACCGCCATTGCCCAAACACTCGGCGAAGGGTATGCGCTGCACAAGCAGGACATATTCGTGCGCAAACCGTTCTGTGATGAGAGCGAAAGCAAGCGCGAATACCTGTCCGAATCCTACTTCCATTACTTCAATGGCAGGGAATATACGGACAGCCAGACCTATCTGACCGTGACGCAGGAAGCGCAAAAGAGCCGCCTTTTCTCTTTTGACGGCAGAAAGTGGCGTGACTTCCTGGTGAAAATCCGCAAAGTGCAAGACCAATTGAAGGATGCCGGTGTGCGTGCCGAATTTCTGACAAAGGAAGATGCCAGCGAGTATATCGACCGCTATTTTGCCATGGACTTTACCCACAAGACACTCTCAATGAACAATTTCAAGGTGGATGAGGAATGTGTGCGCATGGGTGACCGGAAATGCAAAATATTCTCACTTGTGGACGTGGACAGCATCAACCTGCCCAGCTTGGTACGTCCCTTTGCCAACATCGAGGTGAACAACACGCAGATGCCTGTTGATGTGATGGCGGCCATTGACCAAATCCCGGAAGCGAGGACGGTCGTTTACAACCAGATGATTTTCATTCCTAACCAAAAAAGGGAGCTTGCACTGTTAGAAAAGAAGAAAAACCGCCACGCAAGTATTCCCAATCCGGGCAACCAAATGGCCGTGGAGGACATCAAGCAGGTACAGGAAGTCATGGCCAGGGAGGGGAAACAGCTGGTCTATACGCACTACAACCTGGTGGTGTGCTGCGACAGTGATGCCGACCTGCAAAAGCCCACCAATCATCTGGAAAACACGTTCGGACGTATGGGCGTCCATATCTCCAAGAGGGCTTACAACCAACTGGAACTGTTCGTCAATTCGTTTCCGGGAAACTGTTACGGCATGAGTGCGGAGTATGACCGCTTCCTGACGCTGGGCGATGCCGCCGCCTGCCTGATGTACAAGGAAAAAATACAGCACAGCGAGGACACGCCGCTGAAGATTTACTATACGGACAGGCAGGGCGTGCCGGTGGCCATTGACATTACGGGAAAAGAAGGGAAACACAAACTGACGGACAACTCCAACTTTTTCTGCCTGGGGCCTTCGGGAAGCGGCAAATCGTTCCACATGAACAGCGTGGTACGCCAACTACACGAACAAGGAACGGATGTGGTGATGGTGGATACAGGTAATTCCTACGAGGGATTGTGCGAATATTTGGGTGGGAAGTATATCAGCTACACCGAGGAAAAGCCCATTACGATGAACCCTTTCAATATCACGAAGGCGGAACTGAACATCGAAAAGATAGACTTCCTGAAGAACCTGGTTCTGCTGATATGGAAAGGTTCGGATAGGAAAATTTCGGAACTGGAGTTCCGTATCATCGAGCAGATTGTGACAGACTACTACGATGCCTACTTCCACGGTTTCAAGGGCTATGACCCGGTGCAGCGTGAGACCCTGCGCAAGACACTGACCGCCGCCGAAAAGCGCAGGGGTACGTGGAGTGTGGAGGAAATGGCGACACTCGGTAAGAAGATTGATGCGAAAATCAAGCTGCTGGAGGAACGGCGAAAAGCTTTGGCGGTGGCTTCGCTGTCGTTCAATACCTTCTATGAATACTCTTGTGAACGGTTGGAGCTTATCTGCCTGGAGAACAACATCACGGAAATCGACTACGACAAATACGCATACATGATTCAGCCTTTCTACAAAGGCGGCAACTATGACAAGATTCTCAACGAGAATGTGGATACCACGCTGTTCTCAGAGACCTTTATCGTCTTTGAAGTGGATGCAATCAAGGAAAATAAGAAACTTTTTCCTATTGTCACGCTTATCATCATGGACGTGTTCTTGCAGAAAATGCGTCTGAAAAAGAACCGAAAAGTCCTGGTAATAGAGGAAGCATGGAAGGCAATCGCCTCGCCACTCATGGCCGAGTACATCAAGTTTATGTACAAGACGGCAAGAAAGTTTTGGGCAAGTGTCGGCGTGGTGACACAGGAGATACAGGACATCATCGGCAGCGAAATCGTAAAAGAGGCCATTATCAACAACTCCGATGTGGTGATGCTTCTTGACCAAAGCAAGTTCAAGGAACGCTTCGACAACATCAAGGCTATTCTCGGACTGACGGAAACGGACTGCAAGAAAATCTTTACCATTAACCGACTGGAGAACAAGGAAGGACGCAGTTTCTTCCGGGAAGTATTCATCAGGCGTGGTACGACCAGCGGAGTCTATGGCGTGGAGGAACCGAGGGAATGCTACATGACTTACACCACCGAACGGGCGGAAAAAGAAGCGTTGAAACTCTACAAGGCAGAACTGAAATGCAGCCATCAAGAAGCTACGGAAGCCTATTGCCGAGACTGGAAACGGTCGGGTATTGAAAAATCGCTGCCTTTTGCACAAATGGTAAATAAGGCAGGCAAAGTATTGAACCTGAAAGAAAAACAATTCTAAAATCATATTATCATGCAAGAAGAAAAATTTATCAGCGAGTTTTGGAAATCCAACGAACGTAGCAATTTCTCCAAGGAAGCAACGGTACTGTTCTTCTACCTTATTTATATTTGGAAGAACGAGAACAAACCAGAAAAGTTCTATGTGCATCCGGCGAGCCTGCTTTGCAAGGTACGCGGATTTACCGTAAAAGATGTGCTGTCAGCCAGCAAGGAACTGCAAGAGCGGAACTACATCAGCTTCACGGCACCGGAAAAGGACTGGTGTTCGGGGGAATACAGCCTGTGTATGGAACGAGCAGGACAAGGGAAAGAGATAACGGCTGACGGCAAATAACCCCTTAACCACCTCCACCTCGCCATGTATAGAATCCTATTGCTTCTGACCTTAGCCTGCACCTTTGTCTTTCCAACAAGGGCGCAGTACGTGCGTGTAAACTACGACAAGAAAACGGTAGCCGCTATGGTCGCCGCCTATGGGACGGAAACGGTGGCTGAAGCCTACTACAATGAGCAGGTGAAAGCCATACTGGAACGGTACAATGCCGCCGAAATCGCCGCCGCCGGAATTTTTACGTCCAAATTCCTCGACCGCAAAGGATTGACGGAACTGGGAATCTGGAGCAACCAGACGGAGAACCAATACTACCGGAGGATTTACTACTTGGTGAGTGCCAAAATCATGCCAAAGATATGGACGGTGGCCGGGATGATGCTCCGCTCGCCCCAGACTGCCCTGTATTGGGGAAGCTACCTGATGAAAATCTGCACGGAAGTGAAAACGCTCTGTATGCAGTTTGAGTCGGTAGTGACCAATGGCAGCCTGTCGTTCAACGACATCGCTTTCCTGCAACTGAATCCGCAGGTGGCCTCGCTGTTCACCCTGTCGGAGAACGGTGGCATTAATTGGAAAACCTTTCTTGACGACTTGGGCGACATTCCACATAACTTCACCAAAGAGAACCTGAAGGCAGACCTTGACAACCTCTATAACATGGGGGTCAACATTGCCACCGCCGGAACGGAGAACCTGAGCGAACACATCTTGGGAGAGAGCAACTTCCACGACCTGTTGCAAGGAAACGTGACTGCCATTGCCCACGCCGTGGAAAACAGCTACGACCTGTACCAAAGCCTTGACAATTCGGTAGGTAGCACGTTGCTCTCCTTAGTTGGAGGACCGGAGAACGTAGCCGGGCTGTTCCAACTCGACAATTACAATCTGACGGCGTGGATGACCGATTACCTGCGTGAGACGATGGGGCAATACTATACCCAACGGTGGTACATTTACCGCAGGGATGCCGGCCAGGAGGTGCTTTGCGACTACTCCCCTGCCACAGACGACAACAGCGTAATCAATGGTGGGGAATGGACACGCTTCAATACTTCCGATGCCAACTTTTACCCGAATACCGCCCAGACCGAACAGGTGCTTAGCAATTCGGAACGATATGCCGGATGGTCGAGGGCGCAGGTGGAACAACTGAACCGCCGAAACGACGGAAACACTTATAGTATCAGCTATTACCGCTCCAGTTATATCATATCCAAAGGAGGCAAGCAGACCAAGAAAGCCTATGCATACAGCATCAAGGTGACGAAAAGCTGGAACCATACAGAAGAAGTGTATGAGGACGTGTTCGATTCATATACCATGGACTTGAACACTTTTAAAGGGCAGCTTCAAGCCCGCCTGTCGGAATACAACGAGAACGAGGAAGGCACCGTGTATTACATCGGCTCAGATGCGAAAAACTATTACCAGGCTACCGATGAAGCGAAGCTGAAAGGCAGCGAAAGCGTAATGATAAGCGTAACCTGTCACGAGGGGGTAAGCCTGATTTCCGGTACCACCCAGTACAAATGCCGCAGTTGCGGAAGCAGCCTGAATGCCCACTCGAAGGAATGCGTGATGCGAACGTCCGTGTCGGGAGACGAGGTACTTGACTTGTCCGGCTTGGATGAACTGGAACAGGAATACAACGGGGAAGCCGCCGTGCTGCAAGCCCGGATAGACAGACTTAAGGCAGAAAATGCGGAACTTGTCAGGCAGATAGCTTCCGCCACTGTGGAGGAAGCCGCCGTGCTTCGGCAAGCCTATAACCGTAACAAGGACGAGATTGGCCGGATAGAGACGGAACTTTCCGCCGTGCGCCGGAAGCAGGAGGAACTGGCACAGGCCAAAGAAGAAGCCGCCGCCGACAACGACGTGCCTACCGATGATTACTACCGTATTCCGGCTATCATGCAGGACTGCAAGGCCGCCTACGACCTGACATGGAAAGGCGAAGGTTGGTGGTCGGGCTATACCTACCTGCGTGAAGCAGTCGCTCCGAACATCAACGGGGTGATTACATTCCGTGCCTCCCTGCGGATTGCCCGGAAACCGAAATACTTCCTCGGCATCAAGATACACCGTGCCATTATGGAAATCAGTTGGGAGCTGACCGCCGAATATAGCGATACGGAGGTGGTGGATATTATCCAGTTTGATCCAGAGAAAAGCGAGACTGAGAAAAAGGACGAAGTGAACCGCCGCCTGTCGGAAATCGCCCGTGAATACCCCTCCTGCAAGATAAACACAGAATACTTTCGAAGCGAACCGCCGGAAACAGATAACACCAGCGACACCTATCACCTGCTATGGTCATCGGACCGACTGGAAATCGCCCGCCAGGTACATACAAGGCTGAGCCATATCTATGCCGACCTGATTTCGTTGGAAAAAATGATGCACTACAAGCTCTCCATTGTGGACGTGCTGCGCGATGTGGCTCCCTATATCAATGACGAACGGGGCAGACGGCTGACTTTAGTGGAACAATGCCGGAAACGGTGGTTGCACGGGGCGGCTGAAAACCTGCATTCCGTGGACTACAACGGCAAATACGAAGATGAAGAAAGGAGGAACGGAAATGAATGACCGGACACGATACCTGCTCCTGTTGCTGTTGGCGGTGCTGCCCACCGTAGTGAAGGCGCAATGGAACTTCGACATTCCTGTGGTGGAAGCCTATATCAACGACCACAAGCAGCAACGGAGCCTGTTGTTGGCACGCTCCACACTGGAGCTAAGCAACCAACTGTTGCATGAATACAGCAGCGATGCTGCCGTGGAATACAAGGAACTGAACATCGACCTTGACAAATACACGAGGGCGTTCGATGTGATTGACGTGCTGTACCAGTCGCTCCGTACCTCGCTGAATGTCTATTCTACTTATGACACAGTGAGTGACCGTATCGGGGATTACAAGGATCTGTTGGACGATTATCGGGAAAAGGTATTGGAACGGGGGAAAATCTCTCCGGCCGACACCTTGCTTATCAGCGTGAACCTGCGCTGCATACGGAAGATTGCCGATGAAGGGGAATCGCTGTACCGTTCGGTGGCTGACCTTGTGCTGTACTCCACCGGTGCCGCCGCCTGCTCGACCTCAGACCTGCTGTTGATACTGGAGGGCATCAATATCGGACTGGATAACATCGAAGCGCATCTGAACCGGGCATACTTTGAGACTTGGCGGTATATCCAACTGCGGATTGGCTACTGGAAAGAGAGTGTATATCGGAGGCAAAGCAAGCTGGAAATCATAGAGGGGGCGTTTGGACGGTGGAGGGAAGCCGGGTTGAATCCGGGAGCAAAATGACAAATAAAGAATGAAGAATCAGATATGAAGAATTTAAAGATAGAGAAAAGAATTGTAGTGGCAATGGGGCTTATGTTCTGTGGGGCGATGAATGTGGGGGCGCAAAGCGTGACCTACCGCCACGATGCTGCCAAGATGAACCAGATAACGGTGGGCGAAATCGGCTCCGGCTCACTTACCCCCAGCCTCTATTACCAAACACTGCACAAGTCGTACAGCAAGAGTGCGGCAAGCAAGAACAAACTGTCGTACCGTACCCTTGCCGGGGTGAACCTGTATAACCAGGTGGATGAAGCGGAAGCGTTGGACTCGGCAATGGTGGCACGAGCGAAGATAGAGGCGTTGAACATGGCTGACCGTAGCGGCGGTGCGCTCGATGTGGCTTGGGCAGCGGAGGGCGGCAAAATAACCGACAAGATGGGCGACTTTGAGCGGAATATCAACCGCATCCTGCAAACAGGCGGCAACAGCGATGACCAAAGCTATTGGAAGGAGCATTACCAGATGTTCCAATGCGCCATAAGAGCCACGCAGGACACTTATATGCCCAATGCCCAGCGTAAGAAACAATACCTGCGCATCTATACGGATGTGGCAAGGAAGAACGAAGAACTTATCCGCTACCTCGTCCGGCTATCCAACGCACGCAAGACCTCAGAACTGCTTGCTGCCACCAATCAAATAGAAAACCGGAAGGCGCAAGTAGTGGCTGCCGCCATGGGGCGGTGGCGTTCTGCCGGATGGACTACCGTGGATGGCAGGGAATGAAAAAGGAAAGGGAAAAAGAATTTATTAACTCTATAAATAGTGACAAACATGAATCATCAAAACCAAGTGTTCAATCATCCGCAATTCGGGGAGATTTGTACTGTTCAACAGAAAGAAGGGAAAGTGTTGTTCAAGGCTAATGATGTGGCCCGTTCTTTAGGGTATGCAGAAGCTGCAAAGGCCGTCCGTACCCACTGTAAGGGAGTGTCCGTTTTAGACACTCCCATTGAGAATCAATACGGTACGGTTGTAATGCAACCTACCAAGTTTATCAGCGAATCCGATGTATATAGATTGGTGATGCGCTCCAAACTTCCGGAAGCTGAAAAGTTTCAGGACTGGGTCTGTGAGGAAGTGCTGCCTGCCATTCGGAAGGACGGGGCTTACCTGAGCGAGAAAGCCCTGCAACGCGCGGTGACAGACCCGGAGTTCTTTATCGGGGTTGCCAATGCCATTCGGAAGGAGAAAGAGCAACGGCTGGAGATAGAGAGCCGTTGCACGGAACAACAGCTTTTGATTGGCCGCCAAAAGGAAACAATCGAGGAGCTTGGCAAGCGTTCCGCTTACGCAGAGACCGTATTGCAGAACAAGGACTTGGTGGATATTACACAGATTGCGCAAGACTACGGTCTTTCAGGACGCCGTCTGAACGCTATTCTCCATGAAAAAAGGGTGCAATACAAGAGCGGCAAGCAATGGATTCTCTACGCTCCCTACAAGGGGAACGGGTATGTGGGTAGCGAAACCTCCCAGTTGGAGAACGGTAAGACCGTGATGCGTACCCGGTGGACACAAAAAGGCAGGCTATTTATCCATGACTTGCTGAAAGCGGACGGCATATTGCCGGTACATGAGATTGAAACGGAACAAACGAAAACATCCTCTAATATCCAGTAATGTATGGCAGACAATATCTTATCGGATTTCGGCATTGACATTCTCGAAGAAGAAATAGATGATGTGATATTCCAGACCAATGAGTTCCTGTGCGATGCGACTTTCACCGGCTCACAAGGGCCATTTTGGTGGATCCTCCAAATGTGCATGGCGTTGGCAGCACTCTTTTCCATTATTGTGGCGGCGAACATGGCTTATAAAATGATGGTAAAACATGAGCCGCTGGACGTGATGAAACTATTCAAGCCGTTGGCAATCGCTATCATCCTGTCGTGGTGGTATCCTCCTGCAGATACCGGCATGAACCGGAGCGGAAGCAGTTGGTGCGTGCTGGACTTCCTTTCTTACATACCGAATGCCATTGGCTCGTACACGTATGACCTGTACCAAGCGGAAGCCACACAGATAAGCGACAAATTCCAAGAAGTGCAGGAGTTGATTTATGTGCGAGATACGATGTACACGAACTTACAGGCACAGGCAGATGTTGCCCATTCGGGGGTAAGTGACCCGAACCTGATAGAATCGACCATGGAGCAGACCGGAGTGGATGAGGTGACGAATATGGAGGTAGATGCAAGTCGGCTCTGGTTTACCTCGCTGGTGAGCGGTGCAACTGTGTGCATTGATAAAATCGTAATGTGTATTGCGCTGATTGTCTTTCGTATAGGTTGGTGGACGACAAGATATAATATTTTTCAATATTCTGATATTTAAGATATTGCAACAACATAAGAGCAGATAACTTTCAATTTAGTATCATTTTAGCACCACTATTTAACCACTGCGATAATCCAAACAACGAAACAAATACTATCATAGAATTGGGGATGGGTTTGGCTTGAATTTGCTTCTAAAAACGCGCATAAAACTTATTCTATATCTAAACTTTGTAATTTTTCTACGAAAACACGAATTATAATTTAACATGTGAGATTTTATTTGTATCTTTGCACCGTGTAATAGATAAACTCAACGAATATGATAGCAGAATTCACCATTGAAAATTTTTTCTCAATAAAGTCTCCACAAAAGATAAGTTTTGAGCCTTCGTCAGATACTTTTATGTCTGATGAATATTCGTATGAAGTTAAAGATGGGATAAAGTTGCTAAAGGTGGGCATCATATATGGTGCTAACGCTTCCGGCAAGACCAATATACTGAATGCTGTTGAATTTTTCAGGATGCTTGTGCTTAGGATGCCCAAAGACCGAAACGAGAAAACTGGGGTTGTTCCTTTCATGTTGGATGATATGTCAAGAAATGAAAGGACGAAGATGTCGATGGTATTCTATATTGGTCAGTCGAAGTATATCCTTACTTTTGAATTGGATGCAAAATATATCCATTCCGAGACGCTGATTGTTTATGATTCTATCCGACCTACCAAATTGTATAGCCGCAGTTATGATGCAGCAACCGATTCCACGACAATAGATTTCGGCGTAAATCTGAAAATGACAAAGAAAAGTCAAGATGTGATTTCCGGCAACACTATTAATAATAGCAGTGTGCTTGCCGCATTTGGTAAAAGCAACGTGGAGCGGACTAAACTGAATGATGTGTACGATTATTTCGCCAAACAGGTGAAAGAGGTACTCGCACCGGGTATGTTGCTTTCGGGCTATGTCAAGTCACGATTGGATAAAGACGAATCGGGTGACTTAAAGAAGTTTATCCTAAACTTCCTGAAAGCCTCTGACTTCAACATAGAAGATGTTGCATTACACGAGGAGGAGGAATTGATTACCCCAGAACTGGAGCAACTGATTCAGAATGCCCCTATTGGCGATGAAGCAAAAGCCGATATGCTTAGAAAGGGGAAAATCACAAATACCGAATTGACATTCAAACATAAAGCTGGCGATAAACTTTATGATTTGTCGGAAGAATACGAATCCAACGGTACAATGAGGTTTTTAGGTATGGCTGTGATTCTGAATTTCTTGCTAAAGACCAATCGGTTTGTTCCGATTGACGAAGTCGAAACAAGCATCCACTACGAGCTGTTGGCTTATTTTATAAAGGTCTTTTTGGCGAATAGTGAAGGAACATCGCAGATGCTGCTTACAACTCACGACATCAACCTTCTTAATGAAGATTTCATTCGTCGTGACACAATATGGTTTACCGACAAAGACGAACTTGGCGAAACCAAAATAGTGCGTTTGTCTTCTTTGGGGCTACATAAGAATCTCTCTCCATATAATGCCTATAAACAAGGTAAATTAGTAAAACTGCCGTTCCTTGGCAGTCAGTATATCAATTTAAACGACTGACAATATGGGACAAACAGTAACAAAAAGTATTGCCATCATAGGCGAAGGAGAGACCGAATGGTTCTATTTCGACTCTTTGAGGGTAGCGTGTCGCTATCCTTTCAAGGTTGCGCCTGATTTTCCACAGCATAGTGACATCAAGCATATCCTAAAACTGGTGGAATCCTACTTGAACAAGCAATATGATTTCATCGTATGTCTGTTTGATATGGACAGACTATTTCAGTTTCCATCTGAAATGCAGTTGTATCAGCGGGCAAAGAAGAAATATGCTGCAAAGAGATATGCCGGAAGGGTGATGTTTGTAGAAACGAATCCTTGCACGGAATTTTGGTTCTTGCTTCATTTTCTGCCAAATGTGATTTATCGGCGATACGAGAGTTATGAACAACTGCTTCCTGAATTGCAGAAGTATATGCCGGGGTACGAGAAGACAAAACGGTATTTCATACGTACCAATCTTTACAAATATCTGACAGAGAATGGTGATTTGGAACGTGCGATGTCTAATTCCGAAAAGTTGTGTCAACTATGCCAAGAATCACCAGAGGATTTGAAGGCGTATTCAGAGGTACATGGAGTGATTAAGTTGCTAAATAATATGTAAACAAATATAAATTTAAGAAAGATATGAGCTTTGACAAGAACAAACATTTGAGAGAAGTATTAGAGACACACAAGATGTGCCATGTTCAGGATTTCGTGGATAAGGTAAAAAAACGCAGGGAGGAGGTTAAGACTAAAATGCACGACAAATATGGCAGCGACAAATATCCATCGTTTTGCTCCGGTAGTTTTGCTAAGCATACCGCCACAAATGTGAAATTCGACCTTGATTTGGTGGAGCCATTCAAACATAATGCTTTCAAAACGTTACAAGAGATGTTTGATAGCGTATATGATTTCCTTGCAGAAGAGTATAAAGATACAAATGTAACCATTCGCAAACAAAAGGTTTCCATTGGCGTAAGCTTCCCTATTGAAGAAGGGGATGATAAACCCGTTGAACTTGATGTGGTGCCAGGTAGGGAGCTAAGTGATGATAACTATTGTGATTCACAAGATTTGAACCTATGTTTTAATGCAGACCATTGGGGATTTAAGAAGGGAACCAGCCAGAAAACTAATATTCATAAACAGATTTCGCATATTGAGGGAAAGTCGAGCGAGCGTCAGATTATCCGCCTACTTAAAATATGGAAAAAACAAAAGGATAAGAAATACAAATCGTTCGTTATAGAACTGGCTGTAATAAAAGCCCTTGATGGCTATGATGGCGATAATTGTCTTTGGCCAAAATTAAAATTCACAATGGAGTATCTACGCGACCACATAGCAGAAAGTAGTTTTCATCTTTATGATCCAGGTAACACTAATAACGATGTTATAGCGGCAATGCAGGACTATGATAGACTATCGTTTAAATCGGATATGGAAAGTATGCTCAACAATATAGATAGTAATCCTGATGTGTACCTGCCTTACTACTTTAAAGTAAACGAAAAATATAGCGGATATAAAGAGAAGGATGCGGGTACAGCTTACCCTACAAGTACAAAACGATTCGGATAGTATAGAATATGATGACGGCAGATAAAATAAAGGAATTGATAGGTACCCTTTCTGGAGTTATCCTTGTTGATGATTTTACCATCGATGAGGCTGGCTTGTTGAAAGGTCGTATTGCTGTGGCTACAGGCCAAGACAATACAGATTTGGAATGGAATGTAGAAATCAGCCCTACCTACCCGTTTAAAGTTATGGGCAGTGAACCTATCTATTTTCAAAATAAGAATCTGCTAGACTATCCGCATATTATGCAGGGTGGAAATCTTTGTATGCATCCTGCAGAATATGAGAATGCTGAAAGTCAGTTTGTGAACGATTTGAAACAACTTAAAGAATGGATAGATAAATACTATGTAAAGGAAGAAAAGGATGTCCATTATGAGCATCTGGTGGTGAACCATTATCCAATCCATAAGAAGTATTATACTTTTTGCTTTGCAGAAATTCAAGAGGACTTTGCTGAAGGTGACTATGGAATTGTACACTATGCGACGTTGCCAACAGGTCAAAAAAATGACTGTCAAGTCTCCAACTATGTGGTACAAAGGTTTGTGTCGTATCTGAAGACGAAGAAGGTGTTACCATGTAAGATTAGCAACTTCTACCAAGAATTAAGGTCGTGTACTGGTGTATATTGCCTACTGAACAACATCCCATCGGTTTATAACAAGTTTATTGTTGAGGAGTACGATTCTATCAGGGGGCTGTTTTCGCAGAGCCAGAAAAACTATATTCATAGCTTTGTGGTATCGCATGGAGACAAGTATGATTTCTTCCCGTTGTTCTGTGGATATAAAATTCCTAGTGGCGGCGTTTATTGGCAAGCAATGTTAATTTTTATGGAAGATTTGCCAATAGAGCCAGTGCGAGTAGGCATAGGTAAAAACAGGGTCTGGCTTACAGATTTTAAGCGAGGACAAATTCAATGGGCAGAAACCGTAGATATTTCCTATAAGTATTTCTTCGGGCGTGGAGCTATGCCTGAAGAACTGGCTAACAAAAAAATGTTGATTATGGGTGTAGGGGCTATAGGAAGTATTATAGCTGAGACCCTAACAAGATGTGGCGCAAAAAATATATCTCTCTATGATATAGATAATAAAGAACCTGGCAATGTCTGTCGTTCTTCCTATCCTTTTTATACAGGCATAACCGAGAAAACCTTGGATATGGGAAGTTTACTGAGGCAGATTTCACCTCATGTTGAATGTACTAGTTTGAAACCGATTGTTGACTTAGTCATAAAATCATATGCGGTTGAACATGAAGACAAAAGTGCTCTTGCGGGGTTCTTTGACGAGTTTGACGTAATATTTGATTGTACTACGGATAATCAATTGATGAGGGTAATGGATTCTGTGGGTGCGAAAGCTCAGTTGGTAAATCTATCTATAACCAATCATGCACAGGATTTGATATGTGCCTTTTCACCCAATGTAACGGAGACAGTTTTGTTGATATATGATTTGCTTAAGCGTGATACGGAAACTGATATGTATAATCCCACAGGGTGTTGGAATCCCACATTTAAGGCTTCATATAACGACATAGAATGCAAAGTACAGATCGCCTTGAAACATATTATCAAGATGTTGAGCAGGCTGGAACCCTTAAGTAATTTTTATATAACAGAAGATGACTTGAATTTAAGAATAAACAAGTTATGAAGTATTATTTGGCGAGTAGTGATTTATATATCAAGATACAAACCTCTGTGTTCAACCAAATACAGTTACAGGCAGAGGGCGAATATCCCAATGAAAACGGAGGAATGCTCGCAGGACGATATTCTGCAGATAGGCATACGGTATATATAGAGCAGGTCGTTGTGCCTGTGGAGAAATTGACAGGCAGGACAACGTTTAAGCGTAACGCCAAGGGGCTGGAAAAAGTATGGGAACAATTAGCCAAGGATGGGTTGCGATATGTAGGCGAATGGCATAGCCATCCCAATGGCTCCACACAATATAGTAGTACTGACTTGGCGACTATGATAGATATTGAGAAGGAAGTGACCATTGCGAATCCGTTGCTACTGATAGTTGGTGTGAGAAGCGATGGGATTAGTTCCCATACCTTTTATTGTTACAAGAATAATGAATTACTGGAATACAAGAAGATGGTAGATTTAAAAGAATTATTTCATGGTTTGCAAGAACAGATGCAGACCAGCCTGAATGTAAACAGGACGTTTATCGCACACCCTAGCAGTAAGGGTGATGCAACTGAGCATCATTGGATAAATTTTTTACGCACATACCTTCCAGACAGATACAAGGTGGATAAGGCTATTGTGATAGATTCAACAGGCAATGTTAGTGAGCAGATGGACATTGTCATCTATGATGCCATTTATACACCTTTCATATTCAAGCAAGATGATTTTATGTATATACCAGCAGAAAGTGTGTATGCTGTGTTTGAGGTGAAACAGGATGTTAAAGGACATATAGAATACGCTGCACAGAAAGTTGAGAGTGTACGTAAACTTAAAAGAACTAGTATTGGCATGGTAGCATCAGGAAGGGATACAATTGCCAGACCATTAACTAAGATAATTGGCGGAATTTTAACTACGACAAGTTCCTACATTGGAAACGATACAGTGAAAAAGCAGCTTAAGGAACTGGCGGGATTACAGACATTAGATTTAGGATGCCTCTGTGATACGGGTAGTTTTTATGTTGATTACAACGAAACAGTTCCCGAAGGAATAAATCCGACCAACAATGTTAACGATAATCGCAGATATATTGAACAAGTGTATAATAGCCGCGAAATAAATGAGATTAAGTTTAGTGACAAAGATGTGTCTTTATTTACATTCTTTCTTCAGCTTGTGAGCTATTTAAAGTCTATTGGTACTGTCCCCGCGATAGATATTAATGCATATCTGAAAGCCATTCATGCAGAAATTGACGAAGATATTTAAGAGTAGATGCAATAGATTTCGTGAACTATCGCATAATTGCTCTTCGTTTCAATTTTACTCTTAATTTTTCACATAGGTTTTATCATAAATTTGATGAAGGTATAATCAAGGTGGTTATGTCGTTATATAAAATACGGAAACCACCTTGATTAGATTATTCTTTTGAAGCAAGTACCTCTCGTATATGCTGTTGGTTTTTATCATCAATGCCAAATAGTTCATACAACTGTGCATTTACATCTCCATTGTAATCAATAATACCATTGGCACCTGAGTAATCCAATAAATCCGGAACTTTCTTTGCCAACGAGGTTAGGGATTCATCAGTAAGCAAGAAGGCGAAACGGATTATCTCACTTGTAGCATATCTAAAGAAGTTCTTGGCTTCTTGCTCTGTTGCGAATGTTTTCAGTGCTACACGAGAACGACCGAATGCGCTATGATTATCTACGATAGCGATTTGATTGCTACGTTTTTGTCCTCCGGCATTGGCGCTTGATACGATGACTTTCCACCTGTTCAAATGTTCAAGTCCGGTTGTAATAACGTCTTTACTAGCCACATACCAACGTGCTCTTCCACTCTTGCCAGCTTTATCATTGGTGAAAAGTTTGATTTCTAATTCTGGGTCAAAATAATCACCTTCGTTATATTCTCTTACAAGTGTAGGATTTCGTTCCACAAAATCGCTTTCTATAGAAAATAATTTCTGAGACAAGACTGACTCGTGTAAAGTGTTGTATTTTCCTATGATGACATCTAAACAAGAAACTATTTCATTATCAAGAGGATTCAATGGAAATAAATCTTCTTTTGGATTATCAGCATAAACCGTTATATCTTTTCCGTTTTTAGAATAGATGTATTTAAAACCATTACTTTCTTTATGTGTGTCTTTCATCACAATGGATAAGCCATCAGCAATACCGACTTCTTTGAACACATCTGTTGAATCCGGAAAGAATTTCAACAAACACAAGTGAGGGTCATTTATTTGTGACAAACCAAACTGTTCCAATCCTTTCCCTGAGCGATGAATCCACCTCGCACCGGGATAGATGAGTGAAGTATATCTTCCTAGTCTATCGCTTATTGTCTGAAAATATTGGAAGATACTTGAACTTCGTTTTTGTCCATTTGCAGTTTCCTTTTGTGCAACAACCTCCTGATACGGTGGATTACCTACTATTGCATTTATTTTCACATCTTTTCCTACTAAGTCATGAACTTTCTTGATGAAAAGTTCTGGTTGATTCTTGATTTTGTTGATTAAGTCTTCCGGTGCCCACATGTTCACGGCACCTTTGCGGAAGCCCATTAGGGTACGCCGGGTGATGGCTTTAGCCATCGGTGTCTTACAGATGACGAAGACGCTCTCGCTAACCACTTTGTCCCAAATGACAAGGTGCTCATCAAGGGTCTGGGGCGAGAACATCGCGTCCTTGCAGACACGGCGATGAAGGTTGTAAGCGAGGTACAGCGGATAAAGACCCGACTTGGAGTTTATCTCTAAGAGGTGGCTTCCGGGGGCGAATACCTCGTCGGTTACTTTGTGGTGCTCAACATAGCGCGGCTCGGTGATAGTTTCGCTGAAATCCTCGTTGAAAAAAGTATAACCGCCAAGTGTATCACTCATGTGCATGTTCACCACACGCCACGGAGTCAATACTGTTTCCTTGTCGGGATTGCGGAAGGTGGAGAATATGTCGGTGATACGCTCAATACGCTCCTCGATGGTCAAGCGGTCGGCAGCGCGAGCCATAGCGCGGATTCGTTTGCCTGCGGCTGCAAAGATGTCGGGGTCGTAGTAGCGTTTGAACTTGTTGAACGTAACTTTGGTCACGCCACGTGGCATGAACTCCTCCCATGACTGGGCATCAACGAGTGAAGTGAAATTGTCGATTGTCAACTGCTCATCCTCGTTATCAATCCTTGCACCGTAGATAAGCAAGGGCATACGGATTGAAATGCCGCGAAGGATAGAGACGGCATCTTCTTTCAGTTTTTTCTTTTTCTTCAACTCTTCGAGACGAGCCTTCTCTTCATCGGTCAGTTCCTTTTTCTTCTTCTTTTCGAGTTTTTCCTTCTCCTCGTATTCCTCATTGGTCAGACCTTGGGCATTGACATCAATGTTACCGCTGTTGCCAATAGCCTTGGTCTGTCCGATAATGCCTTTAAGCTCTTTGAAGTCCTTGACAGCCACTTCATCAAGTTTCAGCAGTTCGTCGGTGTAGAGATAGCCATCTTCAAAGCCGTTGCGCACAACACGCTCCACATAGGCTTTCTTTAACTGCTCCATCATCTTGTTGGCATCGTAAGGCTTCATCATGCTGCCCTCCATACCGATTACGGGGCAGAAATTGAGGAAGTCACCGAGAGCCTCACGTTGCGCATCGGTGGTCTTTCCGGCTTTGTGAGAAACACGCGGCACAGAGGCAAGCACTTGCAGTGTACGGTCGGGCGCAAAATCGAACACATAGCAGTCTTCCTTGACAAGCCCGTTTATAGAATAGGGTGTCTGAACACGGAAGATGGTCTGCATATAAGCGGATGCGGCAGTATTGAATGAACCTGAGAGCATCAACACACCCATCCATTGAGGAACACTCACGCCTGTGGTCAGTCTTCCGCAAGAGAGTGTTATTGTGCCATGCTGTGCTTCGGAGATAGCTTTATTTACTTTTTTGAGAGCTTCTTCGCGGTCTTCTTCCTCATCACCGTCACCCGCCACATTCACAATATCGAAGTTACCGAACACCGGATGCTCCTTGAGCATAGCCGAGAGAGCCTTTGCTGCTTTCACGCCCGGCACCATCCATAAGGTATGGCGGAAGATGCTACGGTATTTGACATTGGCAAATGGGTACATACTTTCTGGGTCTTCTTTGGTAAGAAGATTGAGAAAACGGAGTACATCGGCATGATGCAAAAATTCTCCGTTGTCATTAGTTCGGAAGAACTCTTTGAAGTTAAAGGCAATGTCCTCGTCAGCAAAGTCGCGCAACAATCTGCCAAGGTCGTAAGTATAGATGTTCATTCGAGGCAACCCGGCGTATGGATTGGGGTCACCAAAATGATTTTGATCCCATTCCTGCTTAGCTCGTTGCTCCATGGTGTAGTCCCAAGTAAACATCTCCTCTTCGGTAGCATCGTCCATAAGGTTGAACGGAGTGCCGGAGAGTTGGAGAATTTTGGTGGACTCTTTTGTTAGTTCGGCAATCACAGTCTTGCCGAGTGCAGTCTGAGTGCCTTCATGGGCCTCGTCAATAATGATGTAGTCCCACGGAGTAGAGAAAATATCATCGTTCTTGTCAAACTTACCGCCAACAGTCTCAGAACCACGAAGGTCTTGCATTGAAGCGAAGAAAACATATTTCAAACCCTCACGCTTGTGGCGACTTTCAAGACCGACGAAAGAAGAACCGTGATTTTTCGAGCCGTAGGCATAGCCGGGACTGTCGTAGAAAATTTTGTCAAAGTCCTCAAACCATCCGGCATCGACCACAGGGCGGTGGGTGAGTATAAGGGTACGGGAGAATTGCATCTCCTTGGCGACTTGGAGAGCTGAGAGTGTCTTGCCGAAACGCATCTTGGCGTTCCAGAGCATACGGCGGCTTTTTTCTCCTGCCTTCTTGTAGAGTTTGACTGTCTTGGTTATAGCCTTTGTCTGTTCGGGACGAAATTCGATAGGCGACCGTCCGATGCTTATTTCGCAGGGATTGAGCGATTCGCGCCCCTCTTTTATGGCGGCGATGGCTCGTTTGGCGGTTTCAAGGTCAGTGATGAACCACTCCTTGCCGCCTTTGTCGATATTATGAAACTCCTTACGTTGAATACCGCTGCGCTTTAATACCTCATGCACATCTTTGTCGTTGAAACCTATAGTCCGTGAGCCTTTACGGTAGCTGGCAGACTCGGTATAAAGTAGTTCGTAGGCAATTCCGGCGGTGGCTGTATATTGGTCGATGCGGTTACGGGCTGCTTTGTTGAGCACCTTACTATTAGGTGCAATGGAGGTGATGTCCACCTCGTCTGGGTCGACATCCATAGTAGCCTCACCGATTTTGAGGCAGTCACGATGTGTGCTGTCGTTGATGCGGAACACATAAATCAGCTTGAGCTTCAGCTCTTCAAAATACTTGGTTTTCATGGGCAGTCACTTTATGAGGTCGATGAATCTGATTCGTTTTCCCTTTTTGCCCGTTACCTTGTCGGTGGCACGCCAGTCCTTGATGATGCAGTAAGTTCCGTTATGCTTACGGATGTTGTTTTTAATACAACCTTCGCATTGATTGACCTCTTCCTTCTCGCCAAACAGGTCTGGAACGACAGTACGACGTTCTCCGCAACTGTTCGGTACGACACCTTTCAACCCGTCCATCTGCCACACATTCCATGAAATGATATAGGCGATGTAGTTGACGGATTTCAGCTGCGGGTCTTTTCCGAACTTGTTCCGGTAATATTCGATGAAAGAAAAGAGAAGGGCTTCACGGGCGAGTAGAAGATTATCTCCCTGCCATTCGTAGGCATAGATACTCTTGTAGGCATCCCGTACGGCTTCCAGCCATTCGCTGGAAGTAGTCGTGTTCTCACTGACGATACGGAGTTTCCTATCAAGCAGACCGATACGTTGTTCCACCGGAATAAACTCTCCGGTAGTGGTGTCATAACGGCTCACAAGATAGGGTGCTTCACCACAAGTGATTTCCATACGGTTATCACGCACATAGTCTTTCCATGTCTTGCCTTCAGGAAAGGTTATCCTCTCCTCATTGACTTGCCATGTGTTTGTGCCATCGTCTGTGGTTATCTCCTTGTTGAACACATCCTTTCTGCCAAACCAAGCCTCGTCGATCAAGTTGTTCTGCGCATTGCAAATCCATGACGGTGTGAACACTTCCGCCATGTCACGCGAACGCGCTGTTTGGGTGTCATGGCTTTTGAAGACACGTGGCATGATGACATGCCCGTTATCTCCGGTAATAAGATGAGGGAGAATAGGCGAATCATACTGATACTCCTTACCAAGATGTTCGTAGTCGGAAGTTGCCCAAAAGATATTGTGCTGAATATCCTCCTTACTCATTGTATGGTCTTTAAGCAGGATATTCAGTAATTCGGGTGAAAGAAGAAAGATACTATCTTCCAATATATCAACTTCAACAGGCATATTTACATCTGGTTATTATTATCTCTTGATAAGAGAGTTATTCCAGATAAATAAGCACTGATAATTAGCACTATAAATGCAAGATATAGCAGATTTATAAAAACAAATTCACAAAAATCATCTGTTGTATATCATTATAAGTGAGGATTTAACGTAATATTTGAAATATTATGCGTACCTTTGCAAGGTGAACTATAACTCTTATCAAGAGATTCGTTTTTTCGCTCAACACACTTCACCATAAATACCCGCTCAAAAATCTTTCAGAATAAGGCTGTTTGCTTTATCCACCACGCTTGTGTCAAGTGATGCAAGATAGATGCGCGTAGTTTCTTCCGAGTCGTGTCCCATGCCCTCGCTGATGACTGAAAGAGGGATATTCTTGCTCTTGGCAACACTCGCCCAACAATGCCGAGCCACGTGCATTGTGAGTGGTATGTGCAACCCAGCCAGTTTTGCAACTTCCTTCAATGCCACATTAATGCGGCAGATGGCATTACGGTATTGTGTCCGTTCATCGGAACACGGATTGGTGATTATCGGCAGGAGATAATGGGTAGCGGTATTCGTTCCATACTTGGCGATGATGTCTTCCATACACTTCTCCCACTTGATAGTAAGTTGTTGCCCGGTCTTTCTTCTTCGGTATGTGATAGTTCCATTCTTCAAGTCCGACTTTTTCAGATAAGCCATGTCTATGAACGACATACCACGGGTGTAGAACGAAAAGAGAAACATATCCCTTGCATACTCCAGATGCGGTTTCAGGAGAAGGTCAAGTTCCTTGATACGCTTGATAGTTTTCAACGGGATGGCGCGTTTTACCGTTTTCCCGATACCCGTGTAAACGTGCTTGAAAGGGTGTTTCTGTTCCGTCAGTTCCTTCTCTACGGCACGATTATAAACGGCACGGAGTATGCGCATGTAAAAGGAGATCGTGTTGGGGCAGATGCCCTTGTTTTTGAGCCAGGCTTCATAAAGCATCATGGTATTGCTGTCTATTTCACACAAGAGTATGTCTTGCCCCTCACGGAATTTCATAAAACTGGCCAATGCCGCAGTGTAGGTTTCTGATGTGCGGACTTTACCGAGCTGCTTCAACTGTCCGATGATACCCTGCATAAAACTGAACAGCGATTGTTCGCCCACTTGTCTGTTGTATTTCTCAACGATACTATCTGCTGAACAACCGCCTTGTTTGTCGTATTGTGCGACTATGGCTTTCAGCCGTCTGGTGTCCCAATCGATATGTTCTGCCACTTCACGAAGATAGTTTTTCCTGCTCTCGCCTATTTCCGGCATGATTCTCACGGAAGAAGTACCCTTGTCCCACTCCGTATCAAACAAGCGGTATTCCGTCTTGATTTGGCGGACTATGCGTCCATGGATTATTTGATAGTATATGCTGCCTTCCTTGCCGCTTGCGGTGGAAGGACGATATTTTACTTTGATAGATGCCATTCACTTTACTATTGTTATTTGAATTGATTTTCTGCTTCTCTCATTGTCTTGATCTGTCGGTTGAAGATGGCCAGCGTAGAATCCACACCAACAGTTTCCACCAACTTCTCATATGCCCCAACGGTTATTGCTAATTTCGGATGCAATTCATTGAGCATAACCGAAGTAACATGGTGTTTGTCGGCAACCGTTTTCAGCCGTCCGTTTTCATCCCGGTATTCATGCCATTGTACCCAACTGACGGTAAACAGGGTAAAGAATACGATTATACAGCCGATGCCAGTCCACGCATAAGGGTTCTTGTACCAGCCATCTGGGACTTTGCCCCATAGCCGCCTTATTACATGTAGTATCTTGCCCGGACGAATAGCCAGCCAAAGTTTCGGCATACAGCCTTGGTTTGGCTGCAACTTTTCCGAAGATTGCTTACTATTCTTCAAAAGTTCCGCCTGCATTTCCAATATCTTGCGAAGCAAATCCTTGATAGTAGGAATACCGCGCTTGCACATATCCCTGTTGGTTGCATCGGTATATTCCTCCATGCTCACAATTACCCCGTCACACAATGATTTTTTGGATTTCTCTATGGCTTCCTTGCTCCCGAAAATCTCGCCGATATTTTCGGGAGCATTGCCACCAAAGAAACGTATAACAGGCTCCAGCTTTACAGCCAGTCTTTTTAGTGCATCGTCCTTGTCCGAGTCACCCTGTGCATCCAGCTTCTTTTTGATTTCCTCGATGTCCTCTGCCAAAGCCCCTATAAGGTCGGCTATATTCTGTTTGTCGTTCATCTTCTTCTCTTTCTTGGTTTAAATTTGTCTTTTTCGTTGTCATTCTCGCCCCAGCCGCTTTCGTTTCCTCCACCTCCGCCGCCGGATGAAACCTTGGGTTGATGTGGTTGTACGCACAGCTCCATGAGTGCGGCAATGGTTACTTGTACGATGTTAGTTCCGGACTCAACAGGACTATCACTGCTACCGTCTGCTTCCGTTCCGATTGGTGGCGGTTGCTCTATAAGAGTGTGCGCTGCATGATTGCTGGTTGCCACATCCTGACGGGTTGGTTGCAACCGTTCACCAACATCATTGTCCGGTAAACGTGGTTGCCATTTCATTCCCTCGACAATACGGCTTCCGAGCTGTTTGTCTAACTTATAAAAGCCCATGCTCCGGTCTATCCGTGAGCCGCTGAATGAGATTCCGTCCTTGGTGAACGACACGCCAACGATTTCTCCCTTGCTCCTGTCGTATTTGAAACGCACTCCGATACCTTGCCCTGCCAGTCTGTCGCACAAATCCGACCAACTGCGACAATGGGGCATAGCCGCTTTGACGGCATCATGGATTTGGTATTTCACCTTGTCCTTTCCACGCAAACGGTCACGTTTCACTTTCTCCTTTCCTTTGGAGAAATGCAGACCGTATTCCCTTGTGAGAGCCTTGCATACCGCCACGTTCCGAATGGCATCGTTACGGTCGCTGATGGTGTTCCCGTCATTGTCCACCCTGTTGGCCACGATATGCAGATGCTGGTGTTCCTTATCGGTATGGCGGCATACGATGTATTGGGTGTTCGTTATTCCCATTCTCTGCATGTACTCACGCGCGATTTCAGCCATCAAACCGTCTGTCAGCTTGGGTGTGTCCTCGTGGGCAAAGTCCAGTGATATGTGGTACACGGGATTTTTCAGCTTGCGTCCCGGCTTGTCGTCAGCCTGTCCCTGCATACTTCTTGCAATGGCAGCGTTATCGTTAAGTCTCACATCCTTACTGTCGATAAGCCTTGCCTTCTTCGGGTTGTTCACGTAGTTCACCAGTCGTGCGAAACTCGCCCGTTTCTTCAAATCGCCCATCATATCCTTCCGATGATTTTGTTGAACTCGCCCAGCAAAGCCATGATTTTGCTTTTCGTTCCGGGGAAGCCTTGCTGGTGTGCCATCTTCGCCAACTGGTTAAGGTTGTTGCACCCTCCTTCCAACATCCTTATCTGCTGCCTGTCCTCCTGTGTCCGTGCTGCCACGACTTTGCCGTACAGCAACAGTTCGCGCAGGAAGTGCGATGGCTTCTTCCCGGCATCGGTTATCCGTTTCATAACCGCTTTCCACTCGGCGAGCGTAAGCCTCGTGGATATGGTCTTTGTCCGCGCCTTGCCCTTTATGGCCTTGGGGCGCCCGCCTTTGTTTTTATTCTCCTGATATGTCATATCCGTTTTTGTTTATCTGTTACTACTCTGTTTTTTAGGGCTTCAATATTAGGCTTGCCGTTTCCTATGCGGTCGGGTCGCCGTTGGTGGCGTAGTTTTCGTGGACGAAAACATTAACTTGCCAGCCCTAAAAAATATCTCTCCTAAAACGCCTTGGCGTATGTAACTGCCACTTCAATTCTGTACCTGTCACCATTTTCATAAGCAGGGCTATTCATTACCATTCTCTAAAATAGGTGTGTTGCCAGTAGCCGATACCGCACTTTCGGGTAGTGTTATCGTTGTAGCTTTCGCTGCTTCACTATCTTCTACAATCGGATTGGAGTCAGCAGGATTCATTGGTGGTAAACTATCCGCTTCTTCTGTTGCCTTTTCCTTTTTCTTTCTCGATGAACTGCGGCGCAATGTTTCTAACCGTTGTCCGTTAAAAAGGAATATCCTGACCCCTTCGTATGCTTTGACTGTTTGATGGTATGTTGGATTCTCGATGAGTCGTCCGGCTATCATCCATGCCCTCACGCACACCATATCAAAGATGGTAGTCATAGGATTGGAATCAACCCGGATAAGCCCACGTTCCGAGAAATCCTCCAACAGACGGGCAACCGCCTTGCGCCCGATGCCCCATTCCTTGGCCAGTACCAGCATGGAACTGTCTGCCTGTCCGGGATGGATGGCATAGCTTAATCCCCGTTTGGTATTCTGTACTTCTGAAACCGTCATTTTTGATAAGAGGGAAAGAAAAAAGGTCAGGTTGCAAACTCCATCTGTACTCCCATGCAGAAAGTACCATGCTTCCACGGTCATTACCATTTCCAATTTGTAGCACGGCAAAACAAGCTGTTTCAAATTCTTCATAATCCCGAATGATTTTTATTGTGCGTTCTACAAATTATCCCTTGTCGTTTTTATCCGCATCCCTGCTGGTGGCTTTCAGGCTCTTGATGCGGTCTATCTGCTCTTTGGGAAACAGGACGCGCCGCCCGATACGCTGCCCCTTGATGTGGCCCAGTTTCTCGTGCCGCCAGATGGTCGCTATGCTCACGCCCCATTTCTCTGCCAGTTGCCGGATGGTGTAATACTCCGATGTGTCCTGTGGTGCCTGTACCTGCTGGTATTCCTCAAACGCGCACCTCACGCTTGCACCGATAAGCTGTTGCAGCTCGTCGCGCGATACCAGTACCATTTCTGTCTTATCTGCCATAATTCGTTGATTTTAAGTTTATGGCGGCAAAGGTACGGCAGGAATGAAGCCCGTGAATTTGTGGAATTCTGTGAAATGAACGGATATAAAAAGAGCCGTCAAACAACTGATGTTTAACGGCTTGTGCAAAGTAGTGGGTTGTGGTGAGTTGTAGTCACTTGTGGACTACATCACTATTTTATCATGGGAAGCAGTTCTTTGAGCTTCGTTATAAAGGTTTTCTCCACGTTATACTTGGCGAGGCTTTCGGGTGTCAGCCCCATAGAACAGGCTGCGGCAGACCTGTATCCTTTCCAATCCTTGAAATAGGCTTTGGACAATAGAGTGGCGACACAACGCATCTTGCCTCTCACGCAGTTACCGTATATCTTGGAATAGTCGGCTCGCATGACGGCATGAATGAAGTCCTTGTCGGAAACGGCGTTGCCATCCAGTACAGGCTTGCCCTTATCGGGTCCGCTCTGCACGGTAAAGGTGGTGAGGAAGCGGTACAGCCTCATAACAGGAACTTGGGCAGTCGTATGGAACGCTCCGCCGTACACCGTATCGGTGGCAGTAAAACCGGATGATACATCTTCCTTACAAGGGGCTGTTGACTTTGATGTGCCTTCATGCAGCACATTCCTTTTGACATACCCCATCGTCAAAGTGATATGGAACATCTTTATTCCGGCTGACTGCGCTTTGACATTCGCATTTTGGGGCAGCATGGAAAGATGGACGGCTTCTGCAAAGTGTTCCGTAAAGAGCTTTGCCAAATCCTTGTCGTTGGCATTGACGATATAGTCTTTGACAGACCGGATTTTTTCTCTATCCACTTTGGCAAGCATGGTAAACATTTCTTTCCCTTTGTTCTCGTCCGTAGTCTCCGCACATTTCCGTATGGCGGTATTGATGATGTCGATGCAATCGGTGGCATCGGAGCGTGTCATTGGCTTGAAAACAGAACCAATGGCATCGGATGCTTCCGACAGTTCATTTTCGGGGAAAAAGTATTGTCCTATGATTTCCATGCTCAGGTAAGCCACACCGGTACGGAACGCAACCTTGCCCAAATCTGCATGTTTGGAACAAAGGTCGTGGAGCCGCTTCGTGTCATCATGCAGCCCGACGAATTTCCGTGCCAGTTCCTTGTCCTCGTGTTCGGCGATATATTCCCTGATGCCGTCCAAAAGAAAAGGCATGGTTTTCAGGTCGTATTTGATATTTCTGCAAATATCCTTGCTGTCTGTCCCGTCACTGTCGGAAGCCGTATCAGCAAGCGATTCCGCAAGTTTCAGGCTGTCGCAGATAATGTTTGACAGTTTGAACAGGTCGCTGATGGCATCGAATCTTGATTTTTCCATAACACCCTCCTTATAATTCAATGATACCCTTGAAGTCTTTTAACGCTATCACGGCTTTTTCCTCCGCGTCCAGTTTCAGGTAGCGGCGCAGTTGCGCTTCGCTGCTGTGTCCCGTGATGGCTTGGATGGAAGGCAGTGGAACACCTGCCTTGTATGCGTTGGTAGCAAAGCTTCTTCGGGCTGTATGTGAAAGGAGCATATCGCAGAACCTCCGTCCACGTTTGGGATTGAGACGTTTCTCGTCAAAGCCGCAATCGTGAGTCCAGCCAAGCAACAGGCCGATGGCCTTTATCAACTTGTTCATTTCATTGGGGTGAATCGGTGGCAACTTGCCGTCATATTTGTCAAGGATGGCTCTTACCCGTCTGTCAACCGGAATATAGACCTTCTTTTCCGTTTTCTGTTGGGTGATGAGTATGAACTCCGTGCCCCCGATTTCCGTTATCATGTCCTCGCATATCCTTGAATAGTCGGAAACACGCTGCCCTGTCAGGCAACCCACAATAAACACATCCCTTACATGTTCCAATGTCCTGATATGGGTAATGCGGCATTTGGAAATCTGCAACTGCTTTTCATCCTCGTCTATATCCAGAGACTTCCATTTCTCTATAACCGCTTCTTTGGTGGAAAGGTCGAGTTCAAGCATTTCCTGTATCTGCCCCGGTGTAAGGTAGATATTATCCACCTCCTCCTTTTTCGGCACGAAATCCGAATGTCGGAAATCATCGCATTTGGTCAGTTTGTCCTCGTAGGCAGCCTTTGCCACCGTGCGTACATCAGTCATATAGGAATTGATGGCATTGGGCATCAGCCCCCGTTCTTTCCAGTAACCGACAAGGCTGTTGCGTGTTTCCATCGTCATGTCATCCAATCCTAGTTTACGATGGGTTTCCTTTTGGAAATTGCGGATTTGCCCTAAAATCAAGCGCAGACCTTTCAGGTAAGCAGCCGAAACTTTAACGGTACGCCCTTTCTTGGTGCGCCGCCCCGTTTCCATATCTTCTATATAAGAGGTAAGGAAATCCTCGAACAGCATCTTGCCCTTTGGTTTGACCTCCACAATCTGCATCATTCCGTTAAGCACATCATGTTTCACGCTCTCGATGATATTCTTGGCTTCCTTGGGGTTGAAGTCATCAGCCTCAAACGCTGCCTTTACCCTTGCGAGGACTTGGGCGAACTGCCCGTACTTTATCCCGATGCTCGACATCAGGGCTGAAGAGGTGTATTGCAGGGAACGGTACTTTTCCCATTCAAGCTGCTTGATGGTAAATCCGGTCACGACTTTAATGTTAGCCTTGCCTGTACGCACACGGGCATAGATAGAACCGAAGTCCTCTTTCCCTGCCTTGGATGATTTGATGAAGATGAAATCCATACGCGATATATCCTTTGGTTACACGATGCAAAGGTACAAAATATATCCCGAAATATAGTATCAAATAGTACCAATATTTTCTAAAACCGTGGAATTTCGTGAGTATTCAAACCAAATGAAAACATCTGCAAATAACTGATATACAAATATTATATATAAAACAAGGCTTTACTGAATATAAATGGTGAATAGTGGGCGACTATCTATTGTCAGCAAATCTTACTCGGAATGCTGACGATATTCGGACCGATACAATGGGCATTCTCGCTACTCCCCAAGTGGGAAGGCGCATGGGCGAAATGGATGACAAGGTATCTGACGGTACATTTTTATGGGGCCATGTTGTACTTCGTCGGCTTTTACGTGCTGTTGTTGTTCGACATCGTGCTTTGCATACAGGTGGAAAACCTGACAGCCATCACACAGAACGAAACAACAATGGCAGCCTATCTGCAAAACTCCTTCTTCTCGGCAGGCTATCTGATGGCGGCAAGCATTGTAGCCTTGAAATGCCTGAACCTTGTGCCGGACCTGGCGGCATGGATGATACCGGAGGGTGATACGGCATTCAGTACCCGAAACTTTGGCGAGGGTGTGGCTTCACAGGCTAAAATGTCCACCACGGGGGCGATAGCGCACATGATGAGATAAGGGATTATGAAAAATTGAGAATGATGAATGAATATTTTCTGAAAATAGGGAGTGAATTAAATAAAATAGAAAAAGCTGTATGGTAATCAAAAACTTAGAAAACAAAATCAAGCTGGTGACGATATTCTGCGGATTTTTCCTTGCCGGATGCGTCCTTATCAGCCTGTCAAGCATCTGGACGGCAAGGGTGATGGTAACGGATGCCCAACAGAAGGTATATGTGTTGGACGGCAATGTACCTATCCTTGTGCAACGTACTACAATGGAGGAGACCCTCGATGTGGAAGCGAGAAGCCATGTGGAAATGTTCCACCACTTCTTTTTCACGTTGGCACCGGATGACAAATATATCCGCTACACCATGGATAAGGCGATGTACTTGGTGGACGAGACCGGACTGGCACAGTACAATACACTGAAAGAAAAGGGATTTTACAACAATATCATGGGAACGAGTGCGGTATTCTCGATATTCTGTGACAGCATCAACTTCAACGAGGAGAAAATGGAGTTTACCTACTATGGCCGCCAACGCATCGAGCGGAGGACTTCCATTCTCACCCGTGAACTGGTGACCGCCGGCAAACTGAAACGGGTACCTCGGACGGACAACAACCCGCACGGGCTGCTGATAGTGGACTGGCGCACCCTGCTGAACAAAGACATCGAACAAAAGAATAAAAACAATTTCTGATATATGGGCTGGAAAAAAATGATTTTCGGCGAGAAGATGCCGGACAAGGACGATCCGAAGTACAAAGAGAGGTATGAGAAAGAGGTGGCTGCCGGTCGTAAGGCTGCCCGGCTGCTGAGACTCGACAAGGCGGCAGGGGGCGTGCAACGCTTCGCCTGCAAGCACCCCAGGTGGTTTCTCGCCATTGTGTTTGGCATTGTGCTGACCTGTCTGGGACATAACATCTACCGTATGGTAGCAGTGTATCAAATCCACCGGACGGAGGAACGCATGACTGCCACGGAACACCAGGAACAATTATTGAAACAAAGACATAAGACACATGATGATAACAGACAAGATTAATTTCAAACAGCCGAAGTACGTGCTGCCTGCCATACTCTACCCGTTGCTGCTGATTAGCGGTTATCTGATATTCGACATTTTCGACACGGAACCGGCAGAAACGGGAAATACGCTGCAAACCACGGAGTTCCTGAACCCGGAACTGCCCCAGGCACGTGTGGATAACAACGGAGGCATCGACGGCAAATATGAGAGCATGGTAAAATCATACGGCAGAATACAGGACTTTTCCGCCGTGGAGAACATAGAACGCAACAACAATGAAGATGACAAAGAAGCATACGAATCCAAATATACGGAAGACGACCTCGCCCTGCTCGACACGGAAGCAGACAGGCGGATGGAAGAACTGGAGCGGCTGCGTGAGATGCAGGAACGCTTGCGAAAAAGTGCCGAGAAAGGCGAAGCAATGAACCATGACACCGTTTCCCCACCATCGCTTGATGAGCATGAACGCATCGCCCGAAGCGAGCAACGGCGCAAGGAAGCATTGGCAGAACTGGACAAGGCTCTTGCCGAAGCGAGGTCGCAGGGCCGAAAAGGATTGGAACCTACACCGGATAATACTGACACATCCGTTTCCAGACCGGTGGCAACAGGAACGGTGACGGACAGAAATGTGGAAGTGAACGGAAACGCCGTGCATGAGCTTGGCGATGACGTGGAGACCGGGCAGGTAGTGAAAAAAATCAAGACTTCCTCCGACTACTTCCACACCCTTGCGGAGAACGAGCCGGAACCCAAGCTGATAAAGGCTATCATTGATGAAAACATCAAAGCAGTGGACGGCTCACGGGTACGGCTCCGCCTGCTCGATGATGTGGAAATCAACGAGACAGTAGTGCCCAAAGGCTCGTACCTCTATGCCACGATGAGCGGCTTCGGCAACCAACGGGTGAAAGGCAGCGTGAAAAGCATACTGGTGGACGATGAACTGGTGAAGGTAAGCCTGTCGCTCTATGATACGGACGGGCTGGAAGGGCTGTACGTGCCGGGCAGCACTTTCCGGGAAACGGCGCAGGACGTGGCTTCCAACGCCATGAACAGCACAATGAGCATCAACAACGGCACTTCGGGCAATACTTTCTCCCAATGGGGTATGCAGGCTATACAGAACGCCTACCAACGGACAAGCAACGCTCTATCGAAAGCGGTGAAAAAGAACAAGGCCAAACTGAAGTACGGCACATTCGTGTATCTGGTTAATGGCAGGGAGAAAAGGAAATAAGACCTTAAACGAGTATAGCATATGATAGAATTACATCGGCTTTGAGAAAGAGAAGGTTTATTATGACATTGCCAACAGGCGCATAATGGAAGCATATACAATAACTAATAATGTAATAAATAGAAAATAAAATGAATGTACGAATTAAAATCTTGAATCTGGCGGCCGGGGTGCTGGCGGTTTGTCCGCTGGCGGCACAGACCACGTATGAGGAAATGGAACAACTGACAGTGAATGAACAGGTGACAACGGTGATAACAGCTACCGAGCCGGTTCGCTTCGTGGATATTTCTACGGATAAGGTTGCCGGAGACCAGCCTATCAACAATACTATCCGGCTGAAGCCCAAAGAGGCAGGACACGAGGACGGCGAGGTGCTTGCCATAGTGACCATCGTGACGGAACGCTACCGCACACAGTACGCACTGGTTTATACTACCCGACTAACGGAAGCGGTAACGGACAAAGAGATACACGCGGCAGAGACCACGGCTTACCATAACCCGGCAGTGTCGCTCTCCACGGAGGATATGTACCGGTTTGCCCGTAGGATATGGACTTCCCCAGCGAGATACCGGAACGTAAGCTGCAAGCAACACCGTATGAATATGCGCCTGAACAATATTTATACCGTAGGCGATTACTTCTTCCTTGACTTCTCGATAGAGAACCGTACACGCATCCGTTTCGATATAGACGAGATACGAGTGAAACTCGCTGATAAAAAGGTGTCGAAAGCCAGCAATGCGCAAGTGATAGAACTGCAACCGGAAATGATACTGGAACAGGGTAAATCGTTCCTGCATGGCTACCGTAACATCGTGGTGATACGGAAAATGACCTTCCCCAATGACAAGGTGCTGACCATTGAACTAAGCGAAAAGCAGATTTCGGGGCGCAATATCTCGCTGAACATCGACTATGAGGATGTGCTGAGTGCGGACAGTTTTAATGAAGTCTTACTTAATGAAGAATGAGGAATTAAGCAATGAAGAATTTTTATTATGAAAAGATATTTGCGGCAGTGGTAATCCTGTTTACTACTTGTGTTCCGGGATTTGCGGACGACCATAAAGGGAGGTTGCAGATTGGCACCGGATTCTTGTATGAGCGAGGCATGGACTTGACGGTGGCTTACGAGCATGAGACACGCTATCATAACGCTTGGGAATATTTCGGGAACGTATATCTGAAATGGGACGAATGCGCTTCGTGCGGCCACGTGTGCCCGAAGTCGTTCTGGAACAACTACAACACGTGGGGCTTGGGCGTAGCCTACAAGCCTTGCGTGACACGAGGGCGCAATCACCACGGCAACCTGCGCATAGGCGGTTCGCTCGGCTCTGACCGACACGGCGTAGTAGGCGGCGTACACGCAGGATATGAGCATAGCTACTCCTTACGCAAGGGGTGGCAGGTGTACTGGCAGGTGAAAAGCGATCTGATGATTGGCGGGGAGGATTTGTTTCGCACGGGAGTGGTTATCGGGGTGAAGCTGCCGGTGAAATAAAGAATTAAGAATGAGGAATGAAGAACCGGCTACCTGACACGATAATGAATAATGGCAGGGATAAATAATGAATACGGATAATGATAAATAAGATACAGAACATGAATGGAATAAAGATACGAATCGGAGGAATGGCGAAAGCTATATATAATAAGGCAGGAAAAGGAATGAGACCAGGGAGAATGGCCTTGGGTATGATGCTGGCCACTATGTTGGGGTTGGCGGCTTGTGATGAACATCGAGATTTCCCGGACACCGGTATGAAGGTGGGCCATATCCTTTGTACAGACGGTGAGGTAATGAGCTATGAGGATTACAACCAATCGGGAAAGGAAGCCATTGCCGTGGTGTTCCACCTGAACCGGGATGAAACGGTAGCAGGAAACGGATATGCAGTCTATCTGCATGACCTTGCGCCGGAAGCTTTTGCGGACAGCATCGGGATTGCACAAGGCACATCGGCTGACTTGGCGGCTTTGGACGGCAATGAGAATACGTTTGCCTTGTATGAGACCACGGAAACAGCTTCGCCAATGGCTGAGCAAGTGTTTGACCTGTGGCGATACGGGCAGAGTGCCTATGTGCCTTCGGTGGCACAAATGCGCTTGCTATATGCCAGCCGCGAGGCGGTGAATCCGTATATCGAGCAATGCGGCGGTATGCCTATCCCGGACAGTGCCAACGAATGTTGGTACTGGACTTCGACCGAAGTAGCCGGACAGGAGACTGCCAAAGCGTGGCTTTACTCAACCGGCAGCGGTGCGATACAAGAAACTCCTAAATGGCAAGCACACAAAGTACGTCCGATAATCACACTGAATGAATAATCATCCAACAATATCACTATGGAAGAGAGTAAAGAGTTACAGGGAGTATATAAGATATTTCGCACAGCAATCTATGTATCCCTACTTATAGAGTTCTTTATGTATGCCATTGACCCGGAGGTACTGGACTACTGGAACGGAGTGGTATGCGATGTGCATAGCCGTATTAAAAGCTGGTTTCTTTACCATGACGGGCACTTGGTGTACAGTAAAATTGCCACGTTCGCATTGATATGTATCACCTGCGTTGGAACGAGAAACAAGAAACATCTGGAATTTAATGCACGTAAACAGGTGCTTTATCCATTGGTCAGCGGTATCGCATTGCTGATTGTTGCTGTATGGCTATTCAGCTTTACGATAGACTTTCGACTATATTCCCTTCGGTTGAACATTGTTTTATATATGGTGTCCTCAGTAATCGGAACCCTATTGGTACACGTGGCGTTGGACAATATATCGAAGTTCTTAAAGGAAGGGTTGCTGAAAGACCGATTCAATCTGGAGAATGAGAGCTTTGAGCAATGTACGGAACTGGTGGAAAACAAATATTCTGTGAATATCCCGATGCGGTTCTATTATAAAGGTAAGTTCCGCAAAGGCTGGTGCAACATCACCAATCCTTTTCGTGGCACATGGGTTGTCGGCACACCCGGTTCGGGAAAGACATTCTCGATTATCGAGCCGTTTATCCGTCAGCACTCGGCCAAGGGTTTTGCGATGGTGGTCTATGATTACAAATGGCCGACACTTGCCACCAAACTCTACTATCATTACCTAAAGAATCAGCAGCTTGGCAATCTTCCTGAAGGCTGCAAATTCTCGGTGATCAATTTTGTGGATGTGGAATACTCCAGGCGGGTAAACCCTATTCAGCAGAAGTATATCAATAATCTCGCAGCCGCTTCGGAGACGGCCGAGACCCTGTTGGAATCTCTGCAAAAGGGTAAGAAGGAAGGCGGTGGCGGTAGCGACCAGTTCTTCCAAACCTCGGCGGTAAACTTCTTGGCCGCTTGCATCTATTTTTTTGTAAACTATAAGAAAGAACCTTACGACAAGGAGGGGAACAAACTGTGTGCGGAAATGACAGAAGAACCACAGACCAAACGGCTGAAACCGACCGGAAGGGTGTTTGACGCACAAGGAAATGAGGTGGAACCCGCCTACTGGTTGGGCAAATATTCGGATATGCCACATATCCTATCCTTCCTGAACGAGAGCTACCAAACCATTTTTGAGGTATTGGAAACCGACAATGAGGTGGCTCCGCTGTTGGGGCCATTTCAGACAGCCTTGAAAAACAAGGCAATGGAACAATTAGAGGGTATGATTGGTACACTACGTGTTTATACCTCCCGACTTGCCACCAAAGAAAGCTATTGGATATTCCACAAAGACGGTGATGATTTTGACCTGAAAGTAAGTGACCCGAAAAGCCCGAGTTATTTGCTGATAGCCAACGATCCGGAAATGGAAGGGATAATCGGCGCACTGAACGCATTGATATTAAACCGACTGGTAACGAGAGTGAATACCGGCCAAGGGAAAAATATCCCGGTGAGCATCATCGTGGATGAGCTGCCTACACTATACTTCCATAAAATAGACCGGTTGATTGGTACAGCACGAAGTAACAAAGTAAGTGTTGCGTTGGGCTTTCAAGAGCTTCCACAGCTTGAAGCGGATTATGGCAAGGTGGGTATGCAGAAGATTATCACCACCGTGGGCAATGTGGTGTCGGGGTCGGCACGCGCGAAAGAAACCTTGGAGTGGCTGAGCAATGACATCTTCGGTAAAGTGGTGCAACTGAAGAAAGGTGTGACGATAGACCGGGACAAGACAAGCATCAACCTGAACGAGAATATGGATAACCTTGTGCCTGCCAGTAAAATCTCAGATATGGCTACGGGCTGGATATGCGGACAGGTGGCACGCGATTTCGTGAAAACAAAAACCGGAATGCGAGACCAACTGAACATACAGGAAGCGAAGGAATTTAAGACTTCAAAGTTCTTCTGCAAGACAGACTTCGATATGGTGACCATTCAGAAAGAGGAAGCGGCGTATGTGCCATTGCCCAAGTTCTACACGTTCAAGTCGAGAGATGTAAGGGAGCGTATCTTGTATGCCAACTTTATTCAGGTAAATAAAGATGTGAAAGATATGATTAACGAGATTTTCCAAAAGAAAAAAGCTATCTAAAGTTTTGTATTATCAAAAGTTTTATTCAAATAGATCTGATATTCTGATAAATAGAAAAGATTCTTTTGAAAAACCGTTATGGGTTTACAACTTTTCATTTTTATTTCGGACCTTTTTCCCAACTTAGAATGTCAGTTGAATTAGTCAATCCAACTTTTTCATATGCATTTTCCAAAACTTTACATCTCTGTTCGGTGTCAATACAAGCATACACTTCAGTTGTTGCAATTGAAACATGGTCGATCAACAATCCGAAGAATCCCCCAGACCGTCCGAAAACTCCGTCTTTCAGATTTTCAACTTTTAATTTATAAGCACCTTTGCTTGTATCAGAAGTTAGACTACCTAAAATAGATCATTATTGTCTGTGAAAAAGTACGGAATTATCAGGTAAACTTACAGTTTGTAAGATTTCAAATTTGTGGTCTATAGTTTTCGGACAGCCTTCCTTGTAGAAACAGACATAAGGCATCATCTCTTTTGCATGGGAACAGGAGCCGGAACGGTATCGGAAACGACATGAAATATTAGGGTTGTTGTTGAATCGAATAAAGACAAATTAATCATATTAATTTATAATCAGGCAACTAACATACATAGTATTCTGCTAGTTGCCTGAAAAAAGTTCCGGTTACTATAGTTGAATTAATTTAATAGTTTTTCGTTCTGCAATTATATTATCCGTTAGTTAAATTAGTAAATTCAATTTATCAACGATACTCTTTAGAAGATTCAATACCTATATTTGTATTTGGTATCGCAATTTGTTGATATGGAATCTGATCCATTGGCTCAATCCCAATTGTTTTCAACTGTTTATATGAAATAAATAAGAAATTTTTTCCATATCCATTACCAAAAATCACTTCAAATGGTTCACCAGTATCTTTCCAAATTTTAACTTCTGAAGCAAAATCAAAATCTAGAGTTTCCTTTGATTTGTCATAAAGAAAAGTTATTGTGTAATATTCTCTACCAATATTATTAACAATCTCTGGACGTTTATCATCACTATAGAATTTTTCAGCCATTGATATAACAGGTTGCTTATATTCTCGATAATACCCTGGTCCAAATTGTTTTGTGACATCTTTCCCAATTTGAATGAGATACTCATTTCTTTTTTCCTCTTCCAATTTGCCTAAATCTATGTTTTGAGCAAAAATCCCCATACAGGAACTTATTGAAAATAAAAGTGCTAATAAAATTTTCATATTCTATATAATTAAGTTATTATTAATACGGCATATCCGGACGTTTATTAGGTCCAAAAGTATATATTTTATATGCTGAGTTTTTCGATTGTCCCCCATATATTGTACTAGCTGAATAATCATACAAAATACCAGGCAAATTCATTTTATTTGCATAATTTTTATCAGAATCAGAAGGGCCTGTTTTTCTAGAATTATCAGCAGGACAATATTCTAAAGTTGTGTGGCAATGAAAAAAAGCACATACAGTTTTATTGTCCGTGGGTATTCCCAAAGATATACTGGCATTTGTATCTATACAGCCTGACACTACAGGTCCAGCTACAATACTCCCACACGAATACGTTTGTTTATCATGATCATAATAAATAAAAAATCCATATTCGGAACGCCCCTTTTCAGAAGCATTGGATTTCATCTTCGACCAAGCTTCTTCCATTTGTTTTTTTACAATGTCAGATTTTACAATCTCTGACACAAGTGGAAATGTGTAGATGCCATCTATAGCTCTTGTTGAAATATTTGTCTCATTATCATAATCATCGTCCTGTGAACAGGAAACCAGATTTATTGAAACTAATGCTATACATAGCCATAGTAAATAATTAAAATTTCTCATAATCTAACGATTAAATATTTGATTTATACTAAACCTACTCTATTAGCTTTTCGGTATCCGCTCCTTTGGACAGTAAGGTCTGCATTGATTATCGTCGACTTATAATCATAACTCAGTACTTTTTAGTAAGAACAACCTTGTATTCCTGTGGTAAATATGCTTGCAAAACGATTCTGTTTTTAGATTTTTCCCTAATCGTCCAACTACCAACTAAAGCACTATTTTTAAAAATAATCTTTCGTCCATCAATCTGGTAATATACTGCATTTACGGTTGCCGGATCACCACTGCCTTCTCCATTGATATACACTCCTTCTACAGCTGAATTAAACTCTATGATACCATATTCCTTGTGTTCAACTTCTCCGTTCTCGGCATATCTATTGAGTTCAACATCCCAAGTCGTTTGTATTAATTCTTGAGGTGTAAGTGATATTACATCATCCTTATCATTATTATCACAACCAACAAAAAACAGGCACAGACTTGTTACCACAAATAATAATATCCTTTTCATAATCATTATTTTATAATCCTATAATTCTATACGAATTTGCCAAAGTAGCCATTGAAATAGATTTTGTCGGCAACGACTCAACCCAACTACGTATTCCGTAATCATCTAAAATCCAGTCTCCATCCAAATCATCAGTATAATGTGAAAACGCTATCTTATTTTCAGTGTCATAGATGTATTGAATACCAGTACGCGGATTTGTATATGTGTACATATTAGCTTCGTTAACTTTGGGAAGATCTATACACAATGGATTGCCAATTTTAGGGTTTAAACGTGTAACAGAATTAGAACTGATACGCAATTCATAAAAATTCTGCTTTTGTGTTTTTATATTCAATGCTTTTTGACTGAACACTGTAGCATTCTCATTTTGTCTCAACTCAGCATCAGATGCTGTAGAAGCATTACCAGAGCGGAGTACTATTCTATCTCCTTGCCGTGTAAATAGCACAGCAACAACATCATATAATGCCTCATTTGAAGAACTATATCTTTCAAATACACGCATTATTTCAATGTGAGGTTCGACAAAACTTGGATATTTTTCTAGAAGATTAGAAGTAGTAGCATCTAACCTCTTCTTAAAATTTTCTTCTATGACAAATGCAGACAAAGGATATAGCCCATTATCTGTAATATCAATAATGGTATGTTTCTTACTATCTGACAATGATGCCACCCAAGGAGCCAAATCAAAATTAATATTAACAAGATTTTCTGCACTATTCATGCTCAATCCTACAGGGTCACCTCCGTAAATCCACATTTTTGTATATAATTGTTCCATGTTATACTCTGAAGATTCATAATTGAAGTTTCCTTTTCCAAATTGAAAGTCTCCGCTAACTGAGTTTTTTTTCCAAGAGAAAGAGGCATCTATACTTTTCTCCATTCCTGTTTCCTTAGAAGTACTACTACTACCATTGCGACTTAATCCTGTATAAAGAGCACAAGCTTTTCCTCCAGTAATATATCCTGTAAGTATGCACTCACCATACGTGTCTAATATATTTCCAAGAGTGGACGAATATAGATTTCTAAGAAATACAGGAGATAAACATTCACGAGCATAAAATTTACGTGCCCCATCTGATGCTTGAAGGTTAAAAGAAGAATTCTTCAACATCAAGTTCAGTTCTCCATATACAACTTTTTGTGATGATGTCAATTCTGATTTGAAAGTTTCTTCTGTTTTTTTCTTTCTTCCTAATTTAAATAGGCCCAAATTAAGTTGGAATCCAGAAGCTACTTTTTTAGTTTGCGATAACTTTGACTCATAACTATTATAATCAGAATAAGAAAAGCGCTCTGACATATACACCTGTAAAGAGCGTCCTGTTATATAGTCACTTCCATATTCTTTTACTTTCATCAAATCAATGACGGGCGATATAACATTTTCATAGTCACCCAAAATGGAATTTCCAATAGAATAGGAGTATCCCAAAAGCACATCTGAATTACCTATAATTCCTCCACTCTCATTTACAGCTCTTGTAGCTGTTTTATCCTCCAAAACCACAGGACGTGTACGAATTTCCTTAGGAAGTGCTGCGTTTCTTTCTTGTAGCACTACGACACCCTTATCATCTATTTCTGATTGCTCATAAAAAGATTCGTCATTCGTGCAACCTATTACCATAAGACACAATGACAATGCTGTAAAGTGTAATTTGTTCATATCAGTTATATATTATTTTGTTACATAAATTTTACGCTCAGGATCAAATGATAGAGAATAATTTAATTCCTCACCTGTTTCCAAATCAAAATAGTGAGGTTCATTAATTGGTTTGTTAAGTTCAGGATCGGCAACAGAATGACCTCTCCATGTTCCTCTTACTTTTATTTCACGGTCACCGTATTTTGCAACAGCAACATAAGGGACATTAAGTATAAAAGTTTTAAACTTAGTAGTCAGTTGCAATAAACATCTCGGTTTCATTTCAATACTCGTAGAATATTCTACTGGAGCAGATAATTTTTGCGTAGCACTTGAATAAATAGCATCTTTAGACTCATCACCCATTAATACAGCTTTTCCTGCAATAGGTCTAGGACGTGGAAATTTAATGGATGACGGAGAAGAAATGTTAACTTTTAAAGTACCTGCCGTTTCATAGAAATTGGATGTTTCTTCTGCATTAAAATTTATTGTAAGATTTTCGTTTGTAGTATATTCATGTACGTTTGTCAAACTAGTTACCTTAGATATTACTGCGCCATTTGATATTGTTGCATTTTCCAAATCAAAGGTTACATTTTGCAAAGTAAATGAAGCTGTAGGAGTAATTAAAAACTCCTGTTGAGCACGGTAATTTACTCTCTGGGCATATCCCAATTTATTGTTAACTTTAGCCTCAAGTACGTGATAAAAAACAGACCAACTATTATTCGGATCAGATTGTCCTAAATATGATTCACTTTGAATAGAAAAGTACCCCTTATAAGTAGATGGTATAAGATCCCAACCTGCACTATATAATGACCCTGAATTATCTTTTGCTGTCATCAGAATCTTATCATCTGGAGCATTTGTGTAATAACCGACAGATAATGGTGTGTTTGAGGCACTAGAATATATCAAATATGGAATGCCAGATGTTGCCGGAAGAATTTTAAGATAAAATCGGCTTCCTAATGATGTCGATGAATTTCCCAATGTAACCTCTTTTCCTGCTCCATCACAGAAAAGATAAGAATTTGAAGTTGTAGAACCACTTGCGACAGCACGAACCTTAATCGTTACCGGAAGTTCTCGAATCGCATAGATGTTAGATGAAAAGAAATCATCTACAGTTGCATCAAGAGCTTGTACTTTCCGATTGTTAGAGTACATTTTCTCATAACGTGCCTTCAACTCTTTAAGTTCTTCTGTTTCTTCAAGAGACACAAGTTCTCCCAAATCAATCGTATCACCCAAGCATGACCGTGTCAAAGAGGGATTTTCAGGAACATTCTCAAAAGAATCTTTAGCGAATTCCTCCATTTCATTTGTACATGCTGCCGCGAAAGCTGCGACAAATAACAGCATTGAAATTTTACTTTTCATAATTGAACTATTAAAATTAGACATAAGTTATCTGCATGTTTCATAACTGAGTGCAAATATATAGTCTTTTTAAAATAAACCGACCATACTGTTTATTAAACCATTCTTTCTTTAGTATTATTTAACTATAAGTATACTCTTGGGTAACTATTCAGCGAATCGTATGAACGAGACTATGGAGAAATAATCTCCTGAATATCATGAAATTAGTAGCGATTTTATTTGCGCATGTCAAATAAAATCGCTATCTTTGTATCTATGAAACAGCAGGTTAACGACATGGCGGCAGCCCTTCGCAGCCTTACGTCTCAGCTGGAGTTGATGCAAAGGACCATCGATTCACAGCATACTGAGATATGCTCGCTCATCGCAATATCGACAAACTGCTGAAAGAGAACCGTGAACTGCGCAAGCGGCTGGAGAAATATGAGAAGCCGCCCAAAGACTCCGCCAACAGCAGTACGCCGCCATCGAAAGAGCCAATGAAATCAGAGATTGAACGCCGCACCAAGTCTCTGAGAAAGAAATCAGACAGAAAGGTCGGCGGTCAGCCCGGTCATGAGGGCACAACCCGTAAAATGGTGGAGACTCCCGATGAGATAGAAAACATGGCATCGCAGTTCTGTACCGAATGTGGCAGAGACCTGTCGGATGTCGAAGGGGAACTTGATTATGTCACGCAGGAGATTGACCTGCCGCAGATACAACCGATTTACCATGAACGCAGGTTTTATAAGAAAGTCTGCGCATGCGGTTGTTGCAACCGTGATTATGCTCGGCGCAAGAGAGGCGGCAACGCCATCACTTTCGGCAGGAACATCCGTGCGGTCGCCACTTATCTGAGCGTGGTGCAGTGTATGCCGTATGAGCGGTTGCAGTCGTTGTTTGAGACGATGTTCAATGTCAGAATCAGCCAGGGAACTCTGGCCAATATCGTCCGTGAGATGCTTGATAAGTCAAGGCCGGCGATAGACCTTATAGAGCGGCTGATAAAGGAATCCGCCGTAGTCGGTTTTGATGAGTCGGGTTGCTATGTCAACGGCAGGCTCAACTGGTCGTGGATAGCGCAGACCACATATCTGACGCTTGTGTTCCGTGGCGCGGGACGTGGTGCGAAAGTGCTTGAAGAGCGTTTTGGCGACTCGCTGAAAAACATGACCGCAGTTACCGACCGCCACAGCGCCTACTTCGCCATAGACTTCCTCGACAACCAGATATGCCTGGCACATCTTTTGCGGAATCTCGAATATCTCAACGATATAGACAAGGAGCAGACATGGGCAAAGGAAGTGCAGGAACTTCTGCGCGAGGCAATCCATTTGAGAAACGAAAGACCAACGGAGATAATCCCCAAAGAGAACTGGCTCACCCGGCTTGATGACCTGCTCAAAAAGAATCTCGATAATCTGCGCAAAGAGTTCAATGAGCTGAAACGGGGAATAATAAAATGCCGGGACTACATCTTCAACTTCCTTGAAAATCCGGTAATACCATCGGACAACAACGGTTCAGAGCGAGGGATACGCAAACTCAAGGTCAAACAGAAAATATCAGGCTGCTTCCGATCGGATACCGGTGCTGATGCCTTCCACGCACTTCACTCCATCGCAGACACCGCCTGGAAAAACGGTCAATCTCCTCTTGATGCTATCCTGGCACTCGTTTAATTAGACGAGACGACTCTTTATAGCTTTTCCTTTCGCTGAATAGTTACTAACATATATCAATATGTTAAATATTTGTAATTATCATTCTTTTCTTTACATAAACAGTACAGCCTGTTTGTATTTCTACTATCTTTGCATTATCAGACCAACTGAACAAAGGAGTGGATTCCGAAAAACTTATAGAGTAGGATTAATTTAAAGTTTTGTATCATGAATGATTTCGAGAAAAAAGAAGTTCAATTTGATGAACAAGACATTGAGCAGATTTTTGGCGGAGATGCTGTCATGAGCGACTGCGGAAGTAATGCTGGTGGAACTCAGACTGTTCAACAGCAACAAAAGTTACAAGAACAACAAACAGTAGCCAGTGACAATCTATCGTAACGTAAAACTGTTCTAGGGAATCTGGCAAGTAGTATAATATTGTGTCAGATTCCCTTTAATTATAAACAATAGTTCGATGATGACAATGTATTACATTTCTAAATATAACATTTATCTAGAAGAAGACAAGAATTGCTACATTTACAATACTGTTAGTGGCAATATACTGAAATTATCACATAGGCTATATATGTATATTAAGCAATGTGATGATAGTAATATAGGAATTGATCCTATAGTTATGACTAGTAAAATAGTAACATTGCTAAAAGATAATAACATTATTTATTCGACCCCAACAGAAGAAAAAAGTTATTTGGAATATAAATACTTAAAAGATACCTATGATGATTCATTTCTATCTTTGGTGCTATTACCAACGCTGAGATGTAATCTTAGATGTCACTATTGTTATGAAAAAGAAAAAGACGCGATAATAACCGATGAAGCTATTGAACATTTGAAAAAGTTTTTTATAAAACAATCAAAAATTCGGCGCTATATTGCAGTTAGGTGGAGCGGTGGGGAAATAATGCTTTGTTGGAACATTATTGAAAAACTATCAAAGCATATTATAAGCCAATGCAAAATCAATAATTGCTCTTATGTGGCTTCTGCTATTTCGAATGGGAGTTTATTAACAGAAAAGAGAATTGATGAGATGTTAGCATGCAATATAATGTCCATTCAAATTACTCTTGATGGAGATAAAATGCACCATGATAAAGTAAGAAGCTATAAGAATGGTATAGGTACTTATGATAATATAATTAGTAATATTGAAATTGCATCACAAAAAATGAAAGTTATCATAAGACTGAATTTGGATAAAAGTAATTTTCCATCAATTGAAAACCTATTTCAAGATCTATCTACATCGAATATATGTAAACAAAACATACAATTATTCTGTAAGCCTGTTGTTTGTACGTCTGTAAGAACTCCTAAAAATAACATCTTTACGCAAAAAGAATTTTATAACGTGGAATTGTCGTTGCTGAGTATATCCCAAAAATACGAAATCCCTTACTCTTTTCATTGGGGAGTTAGGGGCCGTAATACACGATGTGCTTACAGTGGAATACAAGGATTTTATGTTGCACCAAATATGAAATTATACAAATGTCCCGTATATTTAGATCATGGAGGCAAGAAAGACTATTCTGTTGGATACATAAACCCTGATGGAGAAATGATTTTATCGAACTACACAGAGTTAGTGAAAAGTTTTGCATATTCTCCTTTTGATAATGAAGAATGTAAACATTGCAAAGTGTTACCCATTTGTCATGGGAAATGCCCTATCTTGTGGGAAAATTCTAATCAGATGGAAGAAAGTGGATGTATCTCTGAGAAATTTTCAATAGAAGAGAAAATTAGATACGCATTAAAAAGCAAAACACAAATGGAAGCGTATAATAAAAGCGGTATAATATGATAGCATTAATCTTGGCACCATCTAAAGGGGAAGCTCCTTATCCTCCCTTAGCAATATGCTCTTTGAAAGCATGGTTAAAGCGCTATGGGTTTAAATCTACGACCATCGATTTAAACCGAGAATATGTACTCAATCATAAAGAAGTATTGCAGCTTATAAATAAGTATTTTGGACGTCCAACAACATTCTTAAATACAGATTCTATTGATGAAATTTCTAATCTTGATACAATCTACAATATAGAACTCCTTTTAAAATGTCTATACTATGAAGATTATGGAAAATCTCACTTTAATGAAGAAGAATGGAATTTTTATCAAAATATTTTACCATTTCTTGAAAAAGAGGCAGCTTTACTAATAGAGTCAGGATACAAATATATAGGATTTTCAACATTTGTTTCAAACATTTGTTATTCACTTTTGTTGGGAAAAATAATTAAATCACAGTCGCCGCAAACAAAAATTTTTTTTGGCGGAAGTTCTACTGCATATAAGCCTATTAGGGAATTTATGCTTGAATCAAAAATTGCAGATTATGTTCTTGTTGGAGAAGGTGAAAACGCAATTGTGAAGCTCATTTCAGATCTTGAAACAAATATACCAAAATATTCTATTATTTACTCTGAAAATATAGCTCCTAAAATATTATCACATAATGAGATTTCTGTTCCTGTTGTTACTAATTTGGATGAATTACCATTCCCTGATTTTACAGATTTAAATTTTGATAATTATACACTTGATTATGCCCCTAATTATCGTTTCGTAACTTTATCAACATCAAGAGGCTGTGTGAATAGGTGTTCTTATTGTTCCGAAACGCAATACTGGAAACGATATAGACAAAAGAGCATAAAACGGATTATTGAAGAAATTGAATATCTGTATTATGAAAATAATGCTAGACTATTTTTCTTTTGTGATAGTCTTATAAATAGTAATATTACATGGCTAAAAGGATTCTGTTCTCAACTTATATCTAAAAACATAGATATACAATGGCTTTCATATGTTACTTTAAATAATTTAGATTCCGATTTATTGCGTCTCATGCGACAGTCAGGATGTGTTTCATTGACATTTGGAATAGAACATGTTAATTCAAATGTATTGAAGGGAGTTAATAAAGTTTCATCCATGGGAAATGCTAAATCGCGTTTGCTTCAATGCTTAAATTATGGTATTTTTCCTATTGCTAATATTATTTATGCTCTCCCAAACGAATCTCCTGATGCTTTCATGGATTTGTTAGCTTTTGTTTGTGATCCGGATTTTTATGGAAGGATTCTATTCACATTTAGACCTTATGAAATTAGAGTCGGTTCGGTTACAACTAATGAATTAATGAAGGAAGCACAAATGTTTCCTTTCCATGATATAAAAATACCGCCTACTATTTCTTTTTCAAAAGAGATTATAGTTGAATTGGCTAAATTTTGGTTACCAAATAATGAATATGTCGAATTTACAAAAAAGAAGTATATGATTATATCAAAATATACAAATCGTAGTGCTGATTATGTGAACGATATATATAATGCTCGCAGATATAATATCCCATCGATATTAAAGAAAATTATCAAACAAGAATCGTTGCCAAAGCTAATTGTTCGTTATAATGAGCCTGCAACAAATCTTGAGTTATCTATTTCTCAATTGATGGATGGTATGCATACTGTATCGGACATAATCACAAAAGTAGAAAATGTTATTATAAACAAAGCTTCAATAAAAAAGTGTGATTCTGTCCATGATATAACAGCTAAAACAGTTATTAATAATTTAATTAATTTATCATTAAAAAACCTCGTTATATGGAACTAAAAAGGATAAAACCTTACAAGGCAAGAAAACCAGAAGATACAATTTTTCTTATACGAAAGATACTTCATCAAAAACTGGGTATATTGCTAAAAGAAGAACATTATATAGGAGATAATAGGTTTCATTCATGCAGAATAAGCATAGGAAATTTAAATCTTGAAGAATTAAATATTGGAACCAATGGAAAGGGAATGAAATTTGAATATGCATTAGCTAGTGCATATGGTGAATTTATGGAACGATTACAGAATCAGTTATTAATCCTTTCTCGTTCAATAAGTATCATCTATAATAATCGCATAGACAATAATACTCTAAACCTGATACAAGGTGACGACTTATCTACTAAATTCATATATGCCCCAGATGAAGAAAATATAAAATACAATAAATCAATGGGGATCATTAGGCGTTATGTGCGGAGTACAGACGTTGAACAATTGGAAGATTTGTATGAAGGTAGAAATCTGACATTAGTTCCCTTTGTAAATATAATGGATCGCTCAATAGAGACTCTTCCATTAAATATTATATTGTCAATGTGCACATCTAACGGAATGTGTGCAGGTAATACGCCTAAAGAAGCTATTATTCAAGGTATGAGTGAAATTCTAGAAAGGTTTATAGTGCGTAAGATTTACTATGACAATATTAGTTTCCCCAATATCCCATTTAGTTATTTTGAAGGCACAACGATCTCTAAATTAATTAATGAAATCCAAAATAAATACGAGTGGGATTTTTATATTAAAGATTGTTCTTGTGGCATGGGAATCCCAGCGATAGGAGTATTGATCATTGATAGAAAAAATCTAAAATATCTATTTCACATAGGTGTAGATCCATCACCTATTACAGCATTAGAGCGAACCTTGACTGAAATATATCAAGGTAAGTATAGTTTATCATTAAAAAATATTGATATTTCTTTACAAAATAAATTACTAAATGATATCAATATTAAAAGTGAGGAGATGTTTAAGACTTGCACTGCAGGGTGTGGGCAATTTCCTATATCTTTACTTTTTGAAGTACCAAAATATTCATTTGATGGCTTTGATTTAAGCTGGGGAAGATCAGACGAAAATGATTTTTCCAAAATGCTTGATTTATTTAATCGCCTTGGTGCAAAAGTATTCATTAGAGATGTGTCGTTTTTGGGATTTCCCGCATATCATATATATGTTCCTGGAATGAGCGAGTTTAGGAATATTATATCTAATAGTGATTTGGAAACGGTTGATTTATTAAAAAGAGCTTATCCAATTAGCCGGAATTTGGGGGACGCAAGTGAAGATGACATAAAACTCTTATTGAAATATATTTCACAAAACGATTATTTGGCCTATAGCAATTTAAAATTCTATAATACAAGTGATATATGGAGACGTTATGATAAAAATCTTATATTGTCAATGCTGTATTATACCGTATCCCAGTACGATAATGCCTTACGTCATATGAATTTGTTTATAGATAATGCGAAATTTTCAGATAAAGAACTTCGCTTTTTTACTTGCCTGAAAGCTATTATGACATGTTTGGTAGAGGGAATGGATAAAAAATGGATTAGCTCAATCTTTGGGGAGAATTATGTTGAAAGATGCGCTTCATTTCTTTCGGACAAAAATTATTTAAAGTTCTTGGATCATGCTAATTGTTATAAATGTGATTCATGCAAAATTCGTGCTTGCTGTAAAGTAAAAGATGTTTTAACTCTGACAAAGAAGTTGGAAAATGAATATATAGTAAACAGTCCCAATCAAACTGAATTATTGAAAATATTATGCAAATAAAATCATTCTCATTTTTCATATTACTTGTCTGCGTTCATTCAATAGGATTAGCGCAGGATTTTCGCATATCTGGTAAGATAATAGACAAGCACGAACAACCAGTTGGGGGTTGTAACATATTATTGATTTCTCAGCGAGATAGCTTAGACAGAACATTTACTATTTCTGAAAACAACGGAACTTTTAATTTGAAAGAATTAAAAAAAGGAAGTTATTTTTTAAAAATTTCCTTTTTAGGGTACATTGCTCATTCGGTGGATTTAATATTAGACCAATCCATTGATCTTGGGAAAATAACATTAACAGAAGACACTAAATTATTGAATGAAGTAGTAATCACTGCAAGCATGGTGAAAAGATTTGCCGATAAGAAAGAGTATAAATTGACCAATGTCGAAAAGGGACAATACAGTAGCGCATTGTCAGCATTGGAATTTCTGCCCAAGATTCAGGTTCTTGACCAAAGTGTTTCGTCAGTCGACGGTAAGACGGTAAAAATCCTGATTAACGGAATTCCGTCAACTCCGACTGACCTCTCTGTCATACCGTCCGATAATATTGCAAAAATTGACTATTACACACAACCTCCCATCCAATACTCCAATATGGGATTGGGCGCGGTTATAAATGTAATAACCAAGGAAAGGCAGAACGGGGGTTCTGCAGGTATCAATACTCAGAATGCAGTAACTACAGGATTCGGCAACAATGTTGTCAACTTCAAATACAACTGGGGCAATTCACAAATAGGCGTGACTTACAATATCAATTACAGAAACTACAACAAAAGGATATTGAATGAAGAAATGGCGTACTCTGTTGGAGGAATAGATTACACAAAGACAAAAAGCGGACGTAACAGCCCGTATGCCTATGAACAACAGATGGCTGAAATCAGTTTCAACAACTCAAAAGTTGATAATTATCTATTCAGTACAAAACTGTCCTTCAATTCATTAAATCGCAGACGTTCTTCGATACAGGATATCATGTCAAAAATCAATGATGTGGAATCAGATAAAATTGGCGAAAGTTCGGATAAAGACAAATATATCAGCCCCGTAATGGATTTGTATTTCAGCAAATCGTTTGGCTTAAAACATGAACTTATAATGAATCTTGTTGGTACTTACTACAAATCGGAGTATGACTATGAATACAAAGAACTGCTGGATGAAAAAACGGATTTTGAAACGGAAACTTTAATTAATACGGACAAATATTCTGTTATCGGCGAGGCTCTATATAACTACAAGATGAAGACAGCTAACCTGTACGTCGGAACCCGGTATATGTATAACAATAGTACCCAGAACAATCTGCCTTCAAACAATCAGATAACCACCAATGAAATCTACTCCTATCTGGGTATAACCGGAATGCTGGGAAAAAGATTCAATTACAGTATAAGTGCAGGTATAAACAACAATATTTTTACCACCATTGAAAACAGGACCTACAACTTTACTTATTTTCGTCCTCAAGTAAAATTGGGATATTTCATAGACCAAAGCTCGGAACTGATGTTCAATTATGAAGTGAACACCGAAAACCCATCAGTGTCTTCACTCACTTATAATCCTTATTTCAAGGATCCCAATTATATATTTGCAGGAAATCCGAATTTGACGCCAAGCAACAATCACAATCTGTCGTTGTCCTATTTTAAAGGTTTTAAGAAATTTATAATTAATACTGAAGTTGGATATTCGTATACAAAAGGCATAATCGCACAGGTTTTCCAATCGGATGATACAAATATCATTGAGACATTCGGCAATTTGGACAATGCACAGCACATGAAAGCCAGCCTGTTTTTGCAGTGGTATCCATTTGCAAACAACATACTCAGGTTAAGACTGTATTCTGAGGTATTTCATCAGATAAACAAACTGGGCGATTCGCAGTGGAATCATACAGGCTATTCGATTATTCCGTCAATTTATCTTGCATACAATAAATGGGGATTGCAACTGTTCTATCAGACTCAGAAAAAATCCCTTTTCGGGCAGACGATGAAAAACATACCAAGTATGGCATCGGTAGAATTGTCTTATAAACCAATCAAGAACCTGACCATTGTTGGAGGTATAAGATACCCGTTCTATGATTCATGGAAACAGACTACATCTGTTTCAGGAACAACACTACTATCTCGCTCGGAAACAGAGAGGATTGTCAATAATGCAAACATGGTTTATGTGAATATTGCTTATAATTTTTCATTCGGCAAGAATAAATCAGATATGAAACTTAAAATGAAGAATGCTGATAAGGATTCTGGTATTTTAGGTAGATAATAATATTGCTACTGATGTTATTTACAACAGTAGCAATTATTTTGTAATTAGCAATGAGATTCCCATCATATATACAGTATAATTTGAAGGATTGTGGTCCTACGTGTTTGAAGATAATATCTAAGTATTATAAAAAAAACGTACAAGTTTCTTTTTTAAGAAAAGAATGTCAAGTTTATAGAGATGGTGCATCTTTGGCTAATATAAATGCAGCTGCTCAAAAAATAGGTTTTGAAACTTCTATAAAAAAAATTTCATGGGAAGATTTAAAAAATCAAATTAAACAACCTTGTATAATACATTTAAGACAAAATCATTATGTTGTTTTATATAAGATTTCATCTAAATACGTATTCATTTCAGATCCAGCCATTGGTCGATTGAAATATAATATAGAAAAATTCTTAAAGCTATGGATTGATAACACTACAGGTTTAGGTATCGTCCTTTTCTTAACACCAACTCAAGTTTTTTATAGCAACCAGTTTCAAAAAACAGAACACGGTCAAAATGAGCATTCTCAATTTAAAACAATAAGTTCATACTTGTTTCAATACAAGTGTCATTTTATTGGTGTTTTCATATCTGTTATAGTTGTGAGTGCTCTTAGTGTTTTAATGCCTTATTTGGCACAGATTGTTATTGATAAAGGTATAAGTTCTAAAAATATTTCATTAATAGTATTGATACTTATTGCACAAATTATGGTCGTTATTGGACAAGCATCAGCAAATATAATTCGCAATAAATTATCTCTTAAAATATCAACAAATATAAATATTTTTATAACTTCTAACTTTCTATCCAAATTGATGAAACTGCCAGTTTCTTTTTTTGAAGAGACATTTACAGGCGATGTTATTCAGAGAATTAGAGATTGTGATAGGATACAAGGATTGTTTACAAATACCATTATTTCCATGACTGTATCCATCTTATCTATAATAATATATTCAGTTATTATTGGAAGTTATAATGAAAATATCTTTTTGGTGTTTTTTTTAGGTAGCATTTTATATGTAATATGGATTTCGTCATTTCTCAAATATAGAAAAAAATTAGATTATTTAAGATTTCAAGAAGCATCAATAAGCCAAAACAATATTGTAGAAATGATGGATGCAATATATGAAATAAAATTAAATAATATCGAGCAAAAGAAAATAACCGAATGGGAACAAAACCAACAAAAATTATATCAAATATCGCAGAAAAGACTTGATATAGCACATTTACAAGAGGCAGGCGGTATTTTTATTGATCAACTGAAAAATGTTTCGATGTCTTTTTTTGCTGCTTATTCAGTAGTTGAAGGAAGTATGACTTTAGGTATGATGATGGCATTGCAATATATTATAGGACAACTAAATTCGCCTATAATACAACTTATTCAATTTATCCAATCAATACAAGACTCAAAAATTGCTATGGAGAGAATTGGTGAAATACATAATGAAGAAAATGAAGATGAAAAAAGTAATGATTTGATGACAAATGTGCCGATGGATAAAGATATTAATATTAAAAACGTGTCGTTCCGATATCATGGTGCTAAATGCAATACCCTAACTGATATAAATTTTGTTATTCCTTTTGGTAAGACAACAGCGATTGTCGGTTCTTCAGGCAGTGGTAAAACCACATTGCTTAAATTGTTGCTAAAATTTTACCTGCCCACAAAAGGTAATATATTTTTAGGAGATCTAAGCATCAATAATTATAACTCTGCTAAATTAAGAAAGTCATTTGGTGTTGTTATGCAAAACGGATATATATTCCCAAATTCAATAAAAGATAACATATCTATCCATGCGGAAGAATGCGACATGAATAAAATTTTTAATGCCGCTAAAATAGCTTCTATAGATACGTTCATTGATTCACTGCCAAGAAAATATAATTCTATAATTGGATATAATGGAATTGGCTTAAGTTCTGGACAGAGACAAAGGCTATTGATTGCTCGTGCTATATACAAAGATGCGAGTTATATTTTTTTAGATGAGGCAACGAATGCTTTAGATGCAAAAAATGAACATGATATTGTAAGAAACTTAAAAACTTATTGTAAAGATAGGACTTTGGTTGTGATTGCACATAGATTAAGTACCGTAAAAAATGCGGATCAAATAATTGTTTTGGATGCAGGAAAAGTCGTAGAATTAGGAACACATGAGTCCTTAATTAAAGAAAAAGGTGTATACTATAACTTGATTAAGAATCAGATTGAATTATTATAAAGAAATGGGGCACTATAAAATATTTTGTGTAAATGGAAATACGGGATTCAAATTAGAGTCCCGTATTTTTCTGCCATACATTTGCAAAATGAAGAAGATTATAAAACAAGCCATATGTGAGTTGTACTAGAAAAAGATGGCAGATTGAATTTGAATGAAGTGATAGTAAAAGGAATAAGACAACGCATCATGATGGAAAATGATAGATTAATCTGTGACATGAATATCAATCCTTTCAATAAAGACGATACACTAGAAGCTTCTAAGTATGCTCCATTTATTGCTTCAAACGAACAATCCTTCTCTATAATAGGAAAGAGTGAAACGAAGATTTATGTGAACGGCAGAGAAAAGAAACTGGCATCAAATGCTATAGCTGATTATTTTAAGAGAATTCTCCACTAATCAAATAAAAAGCATTGAAGTAAATACATTCCCCCAACAGCTACTTCCGAGGTAAAAGAAACTTTGGTATTGCCAACATCCAATTGAAATAAAAAGAAAATGAAGGATTGCAAGGTTTATTATATTTGTATGAATTTCATAATATCTTATAAAAAACATTTTCTCGGTACAATACAAACAGTATGTTCTGTATAATAATATTATATTTGTTCAAAAATTTACATATTAAATAAAATCAGTTTGATAATGAAAGAAAAGTATTCACTAAAAGATTTCCAAACAATAAAAGGAATGAATTTCATTGAGCGCGCAAAGCATTTTCAATTGTATATTGACCAACTAGACAAAGATTATCATCAACCTTATTATACACAATCTATGACCGGGATTGATAGCAAAATGGTTGCCATTGATAATTATACACAGAAAGAACAAGAAATAGTGGCTTTTGTTTCCAATGACTACTTAGGTATGTCTAAAAATCCAGAAACAATAAGTGCAGGCATTGAGGCAATTAAAAAATATGGTACAGGTGCATGTGCTGCTCCAATCATAGGAGGCTTTTTGGACATACATCGACAATTGGAAATAAAACTCGCCAATTTCCTATGCTGCGAAGACGCTTCTATTTTTTCTTCAGGATTTGGAGCCAATGCAGGTGTTCTTAGCGCATTAATGGGCAAAAACGATATTGCCTTAACAGATAGTTTTATCCATGCAAGTGTTTATGACGGACTGCATGAAACAAACGTAAAAAGCATTGGGCATAACGACCTGAAATATCTAGAAATGACTCTAAAAGCAGTAAAAGACAAATATGATACCAAACTGGTAATAATTGATGGAGTCTATTCGCAAAATGGTGATTTGGGGTTACTGCCTGAATACATTGAAATATGCCACAAGTATGGAGCACAACTAATGGTAGATGATGCTCACGGAATCGGAGTCTTTGGAAAAAATGGACGAGGCACTACAGAATACTATAATGTATTGGGACAGGTAGATATATTGACGGGAACATTAAGCAAAGCTTTTGGTTGTATTGGTGGATTCGTGGCAGCTTCAAAAAAGATAATACAATACTTAAAATATTACAGCAGAACCAGTACTTTTTCTGCCGCACCCACTCCACAAGTTACTGCTTCTGTAATAAAGGCCCTTGATATTATTGTGGAAAAACCTGAAATTAGGCAAAGGCTTTGGCAGAATACTGAATATATGAAAAAAAGACTTTTGGAAAATGGATATGACATAAAAGAAACTGTATCTCCAATTTTCCCCATAATGGTAAGAGACAATTATTTAGTTAAAGAAGTCGCTCTTATGTTGATGCAGAAAGGTTACTACGCTGTTGGAATCTGTTATCCAGCCGTCAGCAATAATGAAGCAAGAATACGAGCCAGTGTACTTGCTACCCATTCAGAAAAGGATATAGATGGATTCGTAAATGCAATGAATGAAATAAACGAACAGCTACACTTTACGGAATTTTCCTCAAGAAAAAAATAAGTGCTTGACTTCTGAAAGGAGCACTTCGACTGAGAAATCTAAACATGATGTCAAAAAAGCATCTATAGAACTAATTACCCCTACTGCTGCATATATTGTAGTAGGGGTAAAATTGAGATTTGAATAAAAAACTCTTTTCCATATTGAAAAGAAAATTATATTTTTATTTGATCGTATAAATAACGATATTGTTTCTTCATATTTTCAATATCATATCCATTTGGCAGACCAACTCCAATATAAGAAGCCCCCATAAATATATTCATGAAAATATGAGCATAGGCAACAACATCAATATCTGATTTTATTTCTTTTGCTTCAATAGCATTATTTAGCAACTTTATCCAGTTTGCTAATTCTTTTTCAACCCAAGAGGTTGCAAAATCAGCCATTTTATCACTACATGAAAATGCGCTGCATTCGATATTGAAAAATGCCTTATTAACATTTGCAATAGCTGAGGAAGAGAAATCTTCTTGTTCTTTGATACGTTCCTGAATAAAATCCTCTATATGATTCCATAATCCTACAATATTATCATTGGAAACAATGGTACTTCTCTTAAATATCAAGTTTTCCAATACCATCTCAAACAAATTTTCTTTTGTCTGTATATGATATAAAATTGCACCACGACTTAATCCTGTAGCTTTTTCTAAATCCGCAAAAGTCACTTTTTCAAAAGGCTTACTTGCAAAGAGTTTAAATGCCTCTAATAAAATTTTATTCTTACTTACGCTATTTTCTGCTTTATGTCTCATAATATGTTTTTTACAAAAGTAGTCATTTTAATTTGCATGGACGAAAATATTTTAATTAATTAATCCATGTTTAACTTAAATGATAAACTCTTGGTAAGTAGGAATATCTTTGGGACTATAAGAAGCCATATAGCATTGTCTCCAATATAAAGCCTCAAAACTATTCCCCCAAAAAATAAAACTTTTCGTTTTACTTTTTAACAATGACACATCTTTTTGGGCTACTTGGCACCAATATGTCTGACTTGCATTAATCATTTTCACTATTCTTTCATTGAAATGTGGAAAATACAATCTTACCTGTTCAGCAGCATGAAAAAAAGCAGTGTATGGATCAATGGAGATACCTTCTTGTTTGAACCAATTTTGTATCTTGTCTATATGCTCGTTTTTCAATTCCCAATACAGTTTCAAAGAACATATATTATCAGGATTTACTGGATAGAATATATTCAAAGATGAAAAGAAATATCGCTCTATTACCTCTTCAAAAATAGCACTCTTATCTTTAAAATGATAAAAGATAGCTCCTCTTTGTAACTTAGTGACCCGCTCCAACTCCGGAACAGTCACTTTCTCCACATTTTTCTGAAGGAATAATTTGAATGCCTCCTTCAGAATAAGTTCTCTTGAATTTTCTACAGGCTTATTGAACCAATCTATTTCTTCCATAGGTAAATAGTTTATTAAATTTCTTTAAGTAAACTCTTTACCATATCTAATATATTGAAAGGCACAGAGTCCACTCATTTTGTAAAGAGAGGCACTGGTATACCCGAAAGACAAAACGAGCGACCTGTGCCGTATTTAAACAAACACGACACACTCGCTTCGTATATCCTTGTCTTTCTTGAAAATTACCAGTTTTCTCTTTACAAGTTCACACGAACACGAATTGAATGAGACAAACTCATCCTACGTAAGAATGGTGATATTACACACCAACTTACTGCAAAGATACACAAAATATTATAATGTATGAAAATTGATTAAGGAAATAACGAATTTTAATTATGAGAATAATCAGTAATATATAGATTGCGAGATACTGTTTTCTAATGACGCAATCTGTATTCATAATAGGCTAACAGAGAAAAATTGTTTCCGTAAATAACAAAAGTTGTTTTTAGCCATCAAGTTGAAAGCTAAAAACAACTTTGTCCGTTGGTTGTAAGATAAAACTGTTTTGACTTGATTTTCTAAGAAAAGAGTCAAGTACAGTATGAGCTATATGCTATCATGCACAGATATAATGGAATTCTCTATAAGGATATCTCTTACTGTTTGAAGTAATTTTTCTTTTTCAAATTTCTTCAAAGCAGCAGGATATTTCAACGCCTCTATAAAATTCAGAATCGCATATCCTAACACACTAAAGCACTCTTTTTCTTCTGCTTTATAAAACGCATCAAAATCCATTATAAATTCTGCTGTGAAATATTTCAAAAGCGTAACCACCGGCGTAATAGAATTGGAAGGTTTCAGTGTCTTGTCAGCGTAATATTTCGGACGCTTTGCTTTTACAAAATTGCAAAAAGCAGGAGACATGCAAATAACTGTTATATCAAAAGTTTCTATCAAATCAGACTGAAACCTATGAGATAATTCCTCATCCAATAACTTTTCAATCTTTCTAATAACATCATACTGATATGAATCACAGAATTCACGTGAAAATATCGTATTTATTTTCATTCTCATATCAACTGCTATTTTAAATATTTTAGATACATATCAAAAATATCATAATCTATCTATATAAATATAGATGGAATAAACTAATTAAGATAATTCAGTAGTAAATATTCTAATCGAATATAATATGAATTCGTTTCAATCTGGATATTTTTTTATCATCCATATTTAACTGAACTTGTTTCATGAATGTTTCTCTATTTTCCATTTTCTGATATAAATCACTTTTCCATTCTTCAATCGATTTCATAAACATGTGATTAAATTCTTTTTCATTCCAATATTTCGTTTCATTTTCAATTTCTTCTTTTACTGTATCAATTAAATCTGCTTCACCTGAATAAAAAGCTAAAGCTAATTTGAGTTCAAACAAGCGATGCCAATTAATAGGATTATGCTTGGTGATAAGAGTGGATGAAAAAGAATCAACTAACCGGAATATATCATTTGCCCGAATGTTCTCTCGCAAAATGAGACCAAATTGTTGATTTGCACATTCGACAGCTGCCTCAAATAAGTACTCATGCAATTGATATTTAATAAAAAATTGTCCCCCCTTTTTATTGAATAATTCTACACTAAAAACAGGAATACTAATTTTTCTTTTTTCTTGTATCCATAAAGGAAGAATTTCTAATATTAACCGATAGGTATTAGACATAATTTTATCTAATCTCAGCCCTATTAAAATTATATCTGCTTTTGCATATAAGGTTGAAGACGTATATTGAGACAAAATGGGGAACTGTTTTTGCCAATCACTTACAATGTTTTCAAATTTCATAAGATTTATAATATTTAATTAGTGACACTTCGATTTATTAACCGAAGTGTCGCTAAAGTTAAAAACGAATATACAAATTATTATCTAATAAACATCTGATAGAAAAAAGTAATTAAGGTTTTATAACTTCAGATGGAAGCCTCCATAATTCTCGATATTTTTGCATTTGAGGAGTTGCATTCAATTGTATTGGAGTTTTATTAGGATATCCAAATTTCCAATCATATATCATTTTGTTTTTCTTATCTAATACATCCAGTATATATTTCCTTCCATTGACATCATACTGGGACTCTTTAAAATACAGTTGTCGATGTCCATACCTATCTTGGTATTTTTTCAATAATTCTGTTGCATATTCATGTTTTTTAGTTCCTGCGACTGCACCTTTCCCACCAACATTCTTTTCTGCAATAGTAGCCGCTTTCTGCACTAATGAACGGTTGGTATATTTCCCCGTCCAAAAATTTTTTCCAGCTTTTATAGCCTCTATTCCACCTGCTACACCTCCTGTAATTCCTCCTGTAATACCTCCTATAATGGCGCCATTTAGTCCATTGCTCAAAGATTTTCCAAAATTCTCACCAGCTAACAAAGAATTCGAAGTATTTAATACAAATCCACTTGTTGCTCCGCCAGCCGCTCCGACTGTTGCTCCTGCCGTAAATCCTGTTGTTGCTGCCGTAAAACTTGTAGCTGTTACTCCAAGCATTCCACTAAAACCTACGGCAGTCCCAATTCCTACAGCGGCTCCAAGACCTCCGGCTAATCCTCCAGTTAAGAAATAACCGGTTCCTTTCCAAAATCCTTGCCATCCACCTGCTGCTTTAATTTCTTTCCAATGAATTGCAACATTAGTAATTGCTGCAATGCCAGCAGCTACCCCTACAACAATCCAAAAAAATTCTCCATTTTCATCCACATAACAAAGCGGATTATTCATCGCATAGGTATAGCGATTGAAGTTCTGCGACATGTAAGGCATCTGCACATACGGGTCTGGAGAAAGGAAACGACCTAATATTGGATCATACAATCGCGCATTCATATTAACAAGTCCGAATTGTGTAAGGTGTTCATGCCCTGTATAACCTCTTCCTAAGAACAAAGCAGGCTGCTGTTCATGAGTGTAAACTTCTTGAGTGGCCGGATTCCGCAAACGGCCCCAAGCATCATAACTCAACTCTTGAACTAATGCGCCATTAGAATCCACAATGTGGGTAATACTACCTAAATAATCACGAAGAATATAATATATACCTTTGGAAGAACCTTCTTTTATATATACCGCTCCGGAGTTATAAAAATCACCGAATAAATAGAGCTTTTCTTTTGAAGAAGAAGTCTGATCCAATTCGTAACAATTGCCCAAATAATAACGAGTCAGGACATTATTCCCATTCTGTGAAATATTCATTTTCACTCTGTCGTATTCGCCATTATAGGTAAATGTCGCCACTTGGCCATTCTCAGTAATAGACTCAGGGCGTCCAAAAGAGGTGTAAACTATTTCTTGAGTATGCGTTGGCACCCCATTTCCCGATAAATTAGCACCAGAAACCGCATAAGGCTTTTGAGTAAGTGTGTATTCAAATGTTCCTGCGTCACTTTTACTAGTAATATTACCTTTCACATCATACGCAGCAGTTTTACCGGCATAAGAAGTCAATCTGTTCAAATTGTCATAACCAAAATTTTCCGTGATATTTCTTGTATCATCTTTTCGTGATGTCAGATTAGATGTTGTTGCATCAAAAACATACGAAAAATCCTGATAAGTTTTAAACGTGCTACTTGCACTCCTGCCAACCGGCAATCCATAAGCGTTGAAATCATATTTGCGTGTTATCCCACCCGTGACAATTTCTGTAGGTTGGCCCAAACTGTTTTCTTTGGACAATTTGAACACTGTTGTCGTTCCATCTAACTTTGCCTCACTTAAATGACCATTTGAATAAACGTAATTTTCAGTAGCCAACACACCGGATTGTGATGTGTATTTAATGGAACTGACATTTCCATTAGAATAGGTATAATCCTTTTGCAGCCATTTACCATCCACACCATTTTCTTTCCATGTAATCAACCTGCCATAACTGTCATAAGCAAAAGACTTTGAAGTTCCGTTGTTAGTGGACGTACCAGTCAATTCATCCTTTGCGTTATAGGTAAAGGATGTTACAAATTCTGGAGTAGTCGTTTTTATCAACCTGTTGTATGAATCATATTCATTTTGGGCAACCTTTCCATTCGCATTTGTCTCTTTTGCCACATTTCCAGCCGCATCATATTCATACGTTGTTGTTCCTTGACTGGGATCAATCAAGCTCGTCTGCCTTCTATATTTATCATAACTAAAAGAAGTTACAATATTACCGGGAGCCACTACAGAAGACGGTTGTCCGTCCGCTGCCAGATTATAAACAATCGTTCCCGCCGGGTCGGTAACAGAAAGTAAATTGCCTTGTGCATCATAAGCTTTAGTTGTTGAAACTTTATCGGACACCATCGTTATATTATTCTTATTATAACTATATGTTGTCTTCCTGCCGGAACTCTCTGTACAAGAAAGAATACGGTCATAACTATCATACGCATACGTATTCCATAACGAAGCTGTACTTCCGGTGAAAGGCATGGACTCTTTCTGCAAATTACCGTAAGAATCATATAACTTGTCGATATTCCTTATAATTCCGTCAAACCGTTTTTCCCCTTTACGAACTTCCCGATTTAATGCATCATATACTTCTGTCACTGTCGGTTTTCCCGTATTTGTAGTGGTAATAGAATAAAGTCCGTTAGTTGCTGTCGAAGACCAAGCATATTGAATCGTTTTACTAGTATTATCCGGATACTTGACTGCTGTTTCACGTCCGAAAGCATCATAAGTAAAAGCTGTAGTTCCGCCCCTATAATCTTTTACAGTTGCGACTTGACCAAAAGTATTATAAGTAAACGTGTTGCTCAACCCCATTGGACTGGTCACTTTGGATAATCGTCCATAAGAATCATACTCATAAGACGTCTTTTGTGAATTCGATGAGGTATAGAGTTTTATCGTTTCTGTAATAGGATTGCCATAACTGTCATAAGTATATGTATACTGTTTGACTTGATTCCCATCCTTATAATATACTTTTACATTAGGTAATCGTGAAGAATGTGCAGGAATATACATCTGCTCCGTATAAGAAGAGCCTCCACGATTTACCGTAACAAGCTGCTTGGTCAGGAACCCCAAATTATATCCGTCCTCTACTGTTGTTTTTGACGAATAAGTATTCGCCTTTTTTATAGTAATATTCCCAGTATAGGAAATTGATTCTTCTGTAGGATATCCATAAGGATCATATATATAAGAAGTCGTAGCGGATATATCTTTAAGCAAATCCTTCTCTATTTTATTGGTCAAAAGGATTTTGGCGATTTTATTAGCCTGTGTACTTACAGTGTAAGTGTATGAGTGCTCAAAAGCTGGTGCGACTTCACTTTTCAACAAGCCATAACGATAAGGTTCGTAAGTCCTGACAAGGCTTTGCCCTCTCTTATTGTAAATCGTAATTTTTTCAAATCCTCGAAAACCTAACCCTTGCCGATGGATAACCGCATTATTATAAGTGAAAGAATTGTTGTCTATCTGATTGCCATTCATGTAAATTTCCGATGATGCGATTACCGGCAAAGGCTCTTGAATATTTACATAAGGATAGGTTGCTCCATATCCTTTCGTGTATAGCCCAGAAGACACACCTTCTTCATTAATCAACCGATAATCATTTTTTTCAATTATCCCCAAACTGTTTGCCATACCTGTAGCCATAGCTTCTTCGCTATCATTACGCGAAAATGCGAATTTTGTAGCGATTCCATCTTTCAAACTTATCAACTGTGTAAAACAGTTACGGGTATTGATATTGGTAGGTATAAGAATAGATTTTGATGACGGATAGCTGGAATATAAAGTTGAAGAGCCAACATTGTTATTATTAGCCAAATAAGTAAAGAAGCCGCTTGTATCATACTTGATTAAATCTGTCGCTCCGTCACCGTTGATATCCTGTATAATAAAACCGGTATTATCCGCCGTACTTTTAGTGGTTCCATTAAAAGTAGTACTTTCAAACTGACCATTCCCTTTGGAGTTATATACAGTCCAAGTTGTTGCAGAACCGGTAGGTGACACCAAGAAGTCCATTAAACCGTCACCGTTGTATTCTCCAAGCAATATATCACGATTGGCCAGTCCGGATTTTTTCAAACCTGTATAGGTGGCTACTTTTCGCGCTGTAAGGGTACTGCCTGAAACATCAAAAGTATAAATATTGACTCCACTTTCATTAATATGACATATATCAGTCTTCCCATCGCCATCGTAATCCATAACAAATAATTTGTCGGTGTTATTATTGGCAGCCTTAGGGTCACTTTGTTGTGTACCAACAAACTCGACATTATATGGTAACACATGGTTCTGATAGATAATCCTGTTACCAGCCAAATCAAAAATGTAACATTTAGAAGGTTTGCTGGTATCTCCAAACGGCTGGTGCACGGAAACGGCCAAGACTTCCATTTTGCCATCACCGTTGAAGTCACCTGTGTAATAGAATTTTGGCTGAATGCTTTTTCCGTCGTCAGCATCCGTATATACTGTAGGAAAATTATAAGTTCTAGTATAGAGTTTAGAAAGACCAGAATACAAATTAGACCGATAGACATGAAAAACAACCTGGTCGTTGTTGCTTACTACCGAGTTGTTGATTTTTATAACATATTCTTCTTGTTTACCCTCCAAATCTGCACATACAATATCCACAAACCCTTTTTCTGTAAACAAATTAGGCATGGGGGACGCCCAACTGTCTTTCAAACCAGCATACAGGAAAATCTTTTCTTCACCTGTGTACTTATTGTCAAATCGGTTCTGTGAATGCCGAAACATAGTAGAATTACGGTAGTGCTTCCAGTAAGGATTTAAATTAGGAAGAGCAATCAGACCATCCGCACCACTGTCGTAATCAAATTTCCCTTTAGCGACTTTTATCATGCTGGGATTATCCGCTACATACCATTCATACAGTTGGGTCGTACTTTTTGTGTAATTGGAGGCAACATTGCCTCTGCCATAATAAAACAACAACGGATTATATGATTTTCCGGAAGCTGTATAATCAATCTGTGTCAGAAGGGATTTATTATTCTGTGTGGTGTATTTCAATGTATAAGTACCTAAGATAGTAGAGCCTAATTTGCAAGTGATGCTTTGCAAAAGTTGTGGTTCGTTTACTTTGAGACCACCTGCAAAATAAAGAATCGGATCCGGACGTGAGGTCTGGTAGTTAAATTCGACAGAAGCACCATTGTATGAGATATTGACAATGTTATAGTGGTTATTTGAAAAAGAATACGAATAGCTTATTTTGTTTCCTTTCAAATCGGTAAGTGACATAAGCGGATAATACAGGTAATTCTGAGAACCGTTTGTATATCCGAAAATTCCTTTATTCCCATCCGGATAAAAGACTTCGAAATATTTCATTATGTTTCCGGAAACATAACCTTTCACCTTGATATTTCCTTGCTCGGATTCATATAAGATATAGCTGCTTGCCGTTGATGTTTTTATCAAACGGATGCCATTAAGCACAAAAGCGTCACTATTGTCCATGACAATACCTTGCGGCTTTCCTTCATAATACATCGTCTTTCCACTGCGGGCAATCATAGGCAACCCGGAAACAGACCAGCCAACACCCATGATGGAGTTCCCCTGTTGGCTATTGTAAGCTAAGGATAATTGGGGATTGAAGCCTCTCATTCCAGAATATACATCAATCGGAACTTCATAAGTTCTTGCTCCAGTAGATGATGTTCCTGAATTGATAACGATTTGCCCGACTTCTTTAGACTGGCTCAAACTGATAGAATTGGGAACATGTGAGTTTGTAATACGCGATGGAGGTATCTGTGCCGGTCTGTTGCTATCCTTGCCAAAGGAGGTACTGTCAGCCTTTTTTGCTATCACAGGTGGGTACAATCTTGCCTGAATGGAATCCTCATAATGCTTGTATTGTTCTTCAGTCCAATTTTTAAACTTATCATCATCTGGTGTATTCACAAATGCTTTTATCTGAGTAAGATAAGGAATCGCTCGTTCAGGTACAGACAATTCTTTAGACCGACCTATGCCTGTATTCAGTATAGACAGGATGCTTGCAATATATATTATTCGTTTCATGGGTATTTGTTTAAAATTACTTTTTGATTATTTTCCAAGTAGTTTCCTTGTTGTTTAAGGAAATATATAAGATGTAAATTCCGTTTGTCCGGGAACTTATGTCCAATTCCGTCCAAGAAGAAGTTGCATGTGTTGAGAGTATTTGCTGTCCGGATGCATTAAAAATGCGGAGAATACATCTATCCGAATTTTCATAACCTGCAATTTCAACTTTTAACCTGCCTTTCGTTGGATTGGGGTATATTCGAATATTTTTTTCCAATAGCATCTCCGAAAAGCACTCCGTTGTAGATGCCTCTTCATAAGAGGATTTTGTCTTCATTACAATTTCTCTCTTAATGCGATTGCCTGCGTTGTCATAACTATATTTGACACTTTGGGCTGATGCTGCATAAGGCATAGCCCAGATGAGCAGCGTGGCTAATTTTTTCTTCATGTGACTACATTTTATTGTTCTTTTTTAGCCTTAACGAAGAAAGTCCGAATTTATTGTGTGAGGAGGTGTTTATGCGGTAATTTTATGAATACAAATGTGCTCCATAAAAATCTTTGATGTTTGAATCAAAGCCTTATAAGAAGTTTTCTAATAGGTTATAAAAAAACAGCCAAACTCTTTCGGAAGAATCTGGCTGTTTTTAAATGTGTATATCTTTTTTAATTATACTATGACCAAAATGGGTCTTCTTTCCAATTTGTGGTAAAGCCCATTGCTGTGGTATCTACATTCGGGAACTCCTGTAACAGGGACTTGAAATCTTGCACCAGTGTATTTTCAGGTTCAATTGCATTAAGCCAATAGATAAGGCAGCAAAATACAGCATAGAAACGATTGGCCATTTGCGGTTTGTCCGTTATCCAGGTATTTCGCAAGGTGGCGGGTAACTGTGGTATGACAGGCATCACCCTGTTCCAAATACGTTCATGATGGGCGCAAGCATTTCTTAATGCATTGACCGCCTTCATCCAACTTTCAAGCATTTCATGCTGTGGTACGCCATACGAACGGGCGATTTTCTTTTTGATAGTCGTATCGGCGAAATTGAAATAGAGCTTAGTCAAGCAACCGAATGAAACCAATTCCAATATTTTCCATGCCGGAGGATAACCTTCTTTGCCGTATTTAACACAATGCTCCTTGATAAACTCATCTTTGGAGCGTTGGAGTTCTCTCTCCAGCGTACTTAAGTTCTCTGTAAACTTATGCTTGTCTGTGGCCAATTCCGGCTGGATAAACCAAAATGCGCCATGGCTTAACGAGAAATGATTGATAATCTTGGCACGCAAGGACACTTCTATTTGTTGTATCGCAGAGAAAATAAGCATTCTTAGCCGTGTATCGAACAGATATAGTGACACAGCCTTGCCAAATGAGGCTCCGGACTTGTATTGGTGCGTAACCGTATCTTGCTCCATAGGACGAAGATATGTCCTGAAACGGAAATAGCTGACATTTTCAAGAAATGCCAACGCCTTGTTGTCGTCAGTAATTGACAGTCCCCTATCTTTTAATGTTTGGATTAAAGCAGGAACTTCAAGAGGGGAATTTGTATAATCCATAAACGTATATATAAAAAAAGTTCCGCCCTGGTACGCTGTTCTACGGGAAGCGTGGCGGATTCTAGCAATGCAAATGTACGACTTTCTTTTGGAATATCCAAGAGCTTCGGACAAATCAATTCATTTTTAACTATTTTAAAGTCTGTTCTTATCCCCATGCGAACGGTTCCACGTGTCGTAATCGGAATACGTAGGGGTATCATCCCAAAAGGATGATTTCTTTCTTCTTTTGCGGTGTTTGGGCTTTTTATCGTAGTCATCCCCACCGGAAAATATGCTTTTGAGTATTACATAACCTACCAAAAGTATTATCAGAGCGTCCATATATTCATGTTTTAAGTGTTTTGAAATCAGTATGTAAAGATACAAAACAATATCCATATAATCAAATAAACACAGAGAAAATTCGCAAGAAAAACGCTGTCAGAAAATACCTAAACGGGCGACAGCTTCCTCTTTTGTCTCCCGGACAAACTGCAAGAGAATACCGGGATTGATGTAACGGTTTTGGTATTTGCAGGTAAGGTGCAAATGGGAACCGGTACTGCGCCCCGTGTTGCCTGTAATGGCAATCACCTCGCCGGGCATGACGGAAGTCCCCCGGCTAACCAGGACTTGGGAAAGGTGGCAATAGCTGACAGTATAGTCGCCGTGGCGGAGGGTGACGAAGTTACCCGAACGCCTGTCATACCCCACCTTGACCACCACGCCCGACAGCATGGCATAGGCTTCTTCACCTTTGGCACGCAAGTCGATCCCGTTGTGCCGACTGCGCTTTTTGCTGAAAGGGTCGATACGGAGACCATAAGGCGAAGTGACAGTAATACGCTTCAACGGATAGGAGACGCTCATGTATCGCCGCACCCACTCGCCATACTCATTGGCAGGGAATTTCCCTGCCGTAGAAACAGACTCCTTATTTGGATTGGAAACCTTTTCTACAGGGGGAAGGCCTTTTTTTGGGTCTATGCGACAGACCGGCTGCCGCCTGGCTACGGTGTGGAACTGCGCTTTAGCGGACAGACACACCGACAGCATGGATAATATAAGAATCGCTTTCATACGGACAAAGGTAGGGAGAGAACTTCGACTACCTTATATATAAAGGAGGAAAAGCACTGAATTTTAACCTTGTATAAGCCATCATACCCGGTAATCATACTCGCAACCAACACACGCCAGAATGGGTTGAATTTTCCGTTTGGAGTATGATTGACAGTCTGATTTTTCCGTGTTTCCATAAATAACTTCAAAAACGGAACGATTTATCGTTTCCGCCCAATACAGGTGCAGACGATGAATTTATTTTGCCCCAAAAGTGAACTTATACCCAAAGGATTATGAACTATCAACACAAATTCAAAGAGGAAGAAATACCTTACAGCATCCTCGAAAAATTCGGACTGACCCGTGAAATGATTGGCGACTTGCCGCAATCGGTGTTGCAACAGGTATGTGACGGCTACCGTTCACCAGTGCTGCCTATCCATATCACGGATGAAGGAGGGAATATCATACAAGGGCGCACACGCTTCGCATTGGTCAGAACCGAAACAAGGGAAGCGGACATCCTGTTTTATCCGGTGCTTGCCCAAAGTCGATTGGAACAGTTCAACGAGGCAAACCGCCAAAAGCTGGAAGCCGGGAAAGCGGTGATGGCTGCCATGACCGATGCGGACGGCAGACAGGTGCAAGCCTTCCACCAGATAGACGAAGGCACCGGACAGATTCTTTCCGTGCCGACACCCGTCATCGGCCGTAACCTGCAATACTTCTGCGATTATTTTGAACTGAGCAACGCCGAACTGAACTGCCTACAGAACGGTGAGCCTTTGACACTGGTTGACGAAGGCAGTATGCTGACACTCGGTATCGACTTGCATGACCCTACCGGCATCCGCATCGGTATCGGGGATGAACGCCAATGGCGTGAACAGAACAAGAAGGGGTTGAAAAAATACAACTTCGGGTGCTTCGGCTGTTGGGTGATGGACGAACAGGGCAACCTGAACTATGTGGAGGAAAAGGAATACAGTGAAGAGATGTGGGAGGAAATGAAGAAGAACGGGGCAGGCAAATTGAAAATGAAGAATTAAGAATGATGAATGAAAAATTGGGAACGGAAAGATTCTATCCGGAAGAAACGCTTGTGGAGAAGGTGCAGAGCGGCGTGTTCGGATGGCTGGGGTATGTGACCCACCACTCCAAGGAATGGAAACAGGAGTATGAGCGGTATTGCCACCTGCGTGAACTGCCGATGAATGACGGAACCGCCGAGAAGTTCCTGCAAATGAAGCAAGAAGAACTGGAAGAAGCGATAGCGAACGGAGACGCTTAATTGAACCATTAAATAAGAGAATACAATATGTCTATCCGAAAGAATACCAATCCCCGGCCGTTGGATTTACCGCCGGAAATGCAAGACCTGTTGCTGCGTAACGGCATGCGTGGCTACCTTGCCGGAAGCAGCGAAGGGTTTGCCTTGATTGTGCAGGGGCATGATTCGCCCTTGCTGACCTATCCTATCAGCGAGAAGCAACTGCGTGCGCTGACCGACTGGGGCACGAACTCCGCCAACAAACGGTGTTACAATACCTTTGCGAGCATCGTGGCCGCTGACTTCGACTTGCCGAAAGACTTTGTACATGCCCGGAACGCCAACGGACGGGTCGCCATGGGACTGCACGGCTACCGTATCGGTTCCGGAGAGTATGGACGTGTGGGAATGCCCATGCGTCCTTTTCATCCAATCTGCCACGGCTTCCTCGGCTGGACACCCCGGCAACAAGGAGGCTTCCACCTGCGGCGCATCGGCGGAGACCTCTACTATCCCGGTGCGCCTATCGTGCCAAACCGCCCTGACGGACGCATGAAACCGGGGGAACTACAATCGGGCGGCTACGGCTTCTATTACAAAGGACACGCCACCACCCCGATAGCGGAGCAAGATGTGCTGAAGGAACTTCAGACCGTGGTGACACCCATACAGCCCCGACCCGGAAACAACGAGCCTGCCAAACCCTACAAGGAACTGGTAACCTCATCGGTGTATTTCACCAACGAGAAATGGCAGGAATGCCTGGCAAGCCACGGTATTATCGTGGATAGCGAGACACGAACGCTGACCGTGCAGTCGGCTGCGGTGGATGCAGACCTGCAATATGACCTGACAGCGGAGGAACTTGCCGCACTGACCGCCAACACATTGGAAGAAGCTACGGCGGAAAAACGGCTGGAAATCATCAACGGGGTAATCCAAGATGATTATGACGGCAAAGTGACGTTGGAAATGCTGAATGGCAGGGAGACAGTGAACCTGTCCTTGCACCCGGAGGTGCAGGAAGACTTGAACAGCCGGTTAGCCGTGGGGCAGCAACAGGCGGAAAGGATTGCCGGCGGTATGTCGGTGGAAGCGGAACGGGAGCTGCGAGAGGGATTGCCGAGAGGCGGCGTGGCAATGAACGGCAACGACCTTGCGGCAATCCGTCCCGACAAAGGCTGGTACCGAGAAGGAAAGCATGGCAGGGAGGTGACGGTGGATGACATCCGTGTGGAGCCGTCCGGACAAGAGGGAACATACAAGATGACCGCCATTATCAACGGCGAACGGGTGAGCCACGAGATTACGCAAAAGCAATATGACAAGTTTATGGCCATTGACGACTACCACCGCCTGAAGCTGTTCTCCAAAGTGTTCGGCGAGGTGGATATGAAGTCGAGAGACCGGACCCCGTTGGGAACGAAAATCGGTGCCGCCCTGCTTGCCGGCGCAGCCGTGGCTGCGGAGCTGGGGCATGACCACCACTGCCATTCAAGACCGGTGGTATTCACCGAACATCACCACCACGGGCCTGCGCCACGCCCCTACTTCAAACCGGGAGTGGATACGCCTATGGATGTGGCCGCACGAAACTTTGAGGCGGCGGCGAATGAACATATCCGCCACGAGATGCGCCACGGAATGTAAACCCATAAAGAGAACACAACACAAACACACCTATATATATGTCGGAACTGACCTATGAAGATTTCAAACAACGCATCAACATCCAAGAGGTGTTGCAGGATGCCGGGTATCATTTGAACCGGAAGGACGGTATCCGCTACCCCTCTTACGTTCGTCTGGACAGCAACGGCCGCCGTATTCGTGGTGACAAGTTCATTGTCACCCGGAACGGCATGTGCTGCTTCCAACCGCCCGAACAGCGGAACTACAACATCATCTCCTTTATCAAGGAGCATCCGCATTTCTTTGCGGAATATACGCCGGGGATGTCGAAGGACAGGCTGGTGAACCTTGTGTGTAACCGCCTGCTGAACCAACCTGTCACAGAACGGAATGCTTGTGTCTTGAATCCGAAGAAGCAAAACAACCCCTTCAACGCCAATGATTACGAATGGCAGAGCTTTGACTTGGGCAACTGGGAGAACCAGAAGAAATTCTATCCTTACTTCAAGAACCGCGGCATTGACCTTGCCACCCAACGGCTGTTTGCCGACAACATCTTCCTGACCACCAAGCTGCGGACGAACGGGAAGCGATATACCAACCTCTCGTTTCCCTTAACCCTGCCGAACAAGCCGGATGAAAAAGTTGGATTGGAGGAACGAAGCCGCCCGAACCGGGAGGGGAAAATGGTGTATAAGGGTATGGCCGCCGGAAGTAACGCCACGCAAGGAATATGGATAGGTAATCCAGAACACATGGCTTTGCCGGAGGTGAGAAACGTGTATTGGTTCGAGAGTGCGCTCGATGCGATGGCTTTCTGCCAGTTGAACGCAAGTACGCTGAATATGGAAGATTCGGTGTTTGTCTCCACCGGAGGGTCGCCGAGCCAAGAACAATTCAAAGGGATGATTGCAGAGACACCAACTGCCACACATCATCTTTGTTTTGACCGTGACCGTGCCGGACAGGTATTCGCTATCAATTTTGCGCTGACCCATGCCGGAAGGGAGTTCTCCAGTTACCTGTCGAAAGCCGGGAATTTAATCGTGCAAGATTGCAGCGAGGGTTATCAACGCCATGAAATAGCAATGGAACCGTTTGACTTCAAGAAAGTGACAGCGAGTTTGGGCATAAATGCTTTGAAGCCTGATTTGGAAGATGCAGTTTTCAAATACATGGAAATGGGCGACGGATATTTGCAGGAGATGTATATGAACCGTAGGGATAATTATGAAACCAGCCGTACTGACGGTGCGACAAACAAGGAGGAATTGGAGAAAATGGAAAACGACCTGCACGCTATCTCCAAAGCTCTACAAATGCTATCCCGGTCCGGCACACCTGCCATGGGAAACATCATCTATGAGCCGACGGCTGAAGGTTACAAGGACTGGAACGACCAATTGCTTGACAAACGGATGGAAACGGAAGAAAAGGAACTTGATGATTGGGAAATCAGTGGCAGGGCTACCCTGAACCGCGCCTTGTCCGATTTGCCTGAAATCAATCCCGAACATATCCGTACCGGCCTGTATGATGAAGCAGACCATGAAGCTGTACGCAAACGGATTGAACGGGCAGAAAAAGTCGTGCAATCTTTTGAAATCAATGACAGAGGAATGCCGGATAAAGGTTTCCAGGAGATGTATGAGATACAGGAAGAACTTGCCCGGTTGGAAACGGATATAACCAACTCACTTTCGGGCATGAGAGAAGAATACCAACCCCGTTTTCACCGATAATCCCCATGAAGCCTATGCAGACCGCCCACTACGGAACCCTTGTCATCCGACCGCGTTCCATGCAATTTGCCATTGATGAATTGCCCCTGCTCCTGCTTTGCCTTGCCGGATACGGCTGTGCCGGGATAGAGAACCTTATCGGTAGCGGTATGCTGTTGAGAGTTTCTGTGTTGTGCAGCCTTTATCTACTGTACCGATTCATCTACCTGCGCCGTACCGAATACCTTATCAGCAGCGAACAGATAATCTACCGGCATGGCGTGTTCAGTCGAAGCTGCGACTACATGGAACTGTACCGTGTGGTGGACTTCAGGGAACACCGCAGCTTCCTGCAACAACTGACCGGGCTGAAAACTGTGAGCGTGTATTCGGGAGATCGCATGACCCCCAAACTGGATATATACGGCGTGGAATACCGGACGAATCTTGTCGGTCATATCCGTGAACGAGTAGAAACCAATAAACAACGAAAGGGTATTTATGAGATTACAAACCGCTAGCCTCCTACTGCTTATGAGCATTCTGTGGGTACAGTATGCAGTGGCACAATATGTACAGGCCAATCCACTGGAGTGGATGGCACTTGCCGAAGGAAATGAGGCTATCAATGGAGAGATAGAGAGCCAAACGGACGGACAACTGCGCACGGCTGCCTTGCAGAATACCATTGCCGCCGAGTTTAATAAAATCCATGAATGGGAACGGAAATACAGCAACTACTTGCAAACGGCCAGCGGGTATGCTTCCTCGTTGAAAGCCGCCACCACGCTGTATGAGGACGGCGTGCGCATCTTCATTTCACTGGGCAGGCTACGCAAGGCTGTAAGCGATAATCCGCAGGGCGTCATCGCCACGTTGTCGATGAACAACCTGTATATCGAGACCGCCACGGAACTGGTGACGGTCTATACGCTGCTGCGGAATGCCGTAGCCACCGGAGGACCGCAGAATATGCTGACCGGTGCGGAACGGAGTGAAACGATGTGGGCGTTGGCCGATAAATTAGGCGCATTCAACAAGAAACTGAACAAACTATGTCTGAGCATCCGCTACTATACGATGATGGACGTGTGGAACAACATCACCGCCGGAATGATTGACCGGGACAACAGCGAGATAGCGCACCTTGCCTTAGACCGGTGGAAACGGGCGGCAAGAGCGGCGAGGTATTAACGTAAGAAGAAAGAGCACATGAAGAAATGGCTTGGATATTACATCGGATTTATCCTGCTGCTATTGGCAGGGACGGCGAAAGTGCAGGCACAGATTGACCCGACATTGGCCGGGATGATATTAGGCTACACCAACAAGGCGGAGAAAGAGCTAAAAAGCCAGGAAAAGGCGATGCTGATGCAGACAACCGGACATCTCTGGATGCGGGAAGAAGTGGAAGGCACGACCGATTTGCAACGGACATTCAACAACTATCTTGATTCGTTCCGGGATATCGTGTGCTATGCGGCACAAATCTATGGCTTCTACCACGAGATAGGACGGCTGTCGGATAACATGGGAGACTTGTCGAAGCAACTTAGGCAACACGCTGAAGGGGCTTTTGCCGTGGCACTGACACCCCGGAGGAACCAAATTTACCGTGACTTGATATTGGGAAGCGTGGAAATCGTGAACGACATCCGGCAGGTGTGTATGAACAACACGAAAATGACGGAGAAGCAACGCATGGAGATTGTATTCGCCATACGCCCCAAGCTGAAACGGATGAACAAGAAGCTGAAGCATCTGGCACTCGCCGTGAAATATACCTCGTTTGTTGACGTATGGGCGGAGATTGACGAAGGGAGCCGACCCAGACCAACGGACAAGGCTGGAATCGTGCAGGCTGCCATGCGGCGATGGAAACGGAGCGGAAACCGATAACAAAACAATCAAAGGAATCATATAAACACAATCAACACGACAATGGGAAAATGGTCAACAATCTTAGGTATAGGCAAAAAAGTAGCCAACCACTCGGCAACACAAACTACGGCACGCAGTATCGGAGGAGCACTTGTGCATCCCCAACGCACACTTGCAGGATTGGGAAATGCTACCAAAACAGCGGTAATGGGTGGTGGCATGGGATATCTCGCTTGGGAGAAACTTGTGAATGACAAACCGGTAGTCCGTGCGGCGGCAGACCTGCTGGTCGGGGAAGAAGCCGTTGACAAGGGACTGGAAATGGTAGGGAACGCTACAAATAAAATAGCGGATGCGGCAGACAAAGCCGGGGAAAGCCTGCAAGAGGTAAGCCAATCGGTGTCATCGATGGGTGCGACTTGGGGTGGCGTGGGTACTTTTCTGCGGAACATGACCGGCGGCAACGGCATGGATATGTTGGGGAACTTCTTCGGCAATCTCGGTAAGGGGAACGTGTCGGGACTGGGCATCTTCGGACTGTTGGCTTCTGCCATGCTGGTATTCGGACGCTTCGGTTGGCTTGGAAAGATTGCCGGGGCGTTATTGGGCATGATGCTGATTGGTAACAATTCCAAAGTGGCACAACCGTTGACTCCTGCGGTGAGTGAAGAGCAGGGACGGCCGGGAGGAATGAGAAGGTAATGAAGAATGAGGAATTAAGAATTTACTTCTGAAGACAAACACAAAAGAGACACAATGAATATCGGATTATTGGCAGTAGATAGCCGTTACCCTAACCTCGCACTGATGAAAATCAGCAGCTACCACAAGGCGCAGGGCAATCGTGTGGAGTGGTACAGTCCGCTCAGCCGATACGACAAGGTATATTTGGCGAAAGTATTCACCTTTACGCCGGATTACGCATATTTCCTGAACGCCGACGAAGCGGAACGAGGGGGAACCGGCTATGACATAGGAAAGGTACTACCTCCAGAGATAGACAGAGCCGTACCGGATTACAGCCTGTATGGAATAAACAAAAGAACGGCTTACGGCTTTCTGACACGGGGATGCCCGAACCGGTGCAAGTGGTGCGTAGTACCCCAGAAAGAAGGGAATATCAATCCTTATATGGATATAGAAGAGATTGCGGTGGAGGGGCGTAACCGTATCATTCTCATGGATAACAATGTACTGGCCTCGGACTACGGACTGGGGCAGATAAAGAAGATTGTCCGGATGGGGTTGCGTGTGGACTTCAACCAAGGATTGGACGCCCGGTTGGTAACGGATGAGACAGCGAAGCTACTTGCACAGGTGAAATGGCTGAAACACATCCGCTTCGGTTGTGACACACAGGCGCAGATAGCGGAATGCGAGCGTGCCACGGCTCTGATAGATAAATACGGATACAAGGGGGAATACTTCTTTTATTGCATCCTGCTCAATGATTTTGAAGAATCATTTTCCCGTGTGAACCATTGGAAACAGAAAGGGAGGCGTTTTCTGCCCTACTGCCAGCCGTACCGGGATTTGCACAATCCCAACCAAAGCATTCCCCAATGGCAGAAGGACCTGGCAGGCTGGGCCGATAAGAGATGGATATTCCTGAGCTGCGAGTTCAAGGACTTCATACCGAGAAAAGGATTCAAGTGCAGCGCATATTTCAACCATAAAACGGAGACGAATGAAGGTTTTGAGCTTGTTTGACGGAATGTCATGCGGACAGATTGCCTTGAAACGACTTGGCATCCGGACGGAAACATATTACGCCTCCGAAATAGACCGACACGCTATCCGGCAAACCCAACTGAATTTTCCGGACACGATACAACTCGGCGATGTCACACAAGTGGACGTGCGCCAACTGGAGCCGATAGACCTGCTGATAGGCGGAAGCCCCTGCCAGTCGTTTTCCTTTGCCGGGAAACGAGCAGGGATGTCCACCATAGACAAGGAGGAAATCTATACGTTGAAGCGTTATTTGGAATTGAAGCGTGAAGGCTTCCTGTTTGAAGGGGAATCATACCTGTTTTGGGAATATATGCGTATCCTGACAGATATTCGCATGTACAATCCTGATGTGCTGTTCCTATTAGAAAATGTGGAAATGGGCAAGAAATGGGAACGTGTACTGAGCGAGGCTATCGGGATATTCGGGGTGCATATCAACTCCGCCCTGGTGTCGGCACAGAATCGTGCCCGCATCTATTGGACGAACATACGGACAAAAAAGGTCGGGCTGTTCGGTGAACTGCACGCCGACATTCCGCAACCTCAAGACCGGAAGATATTCCTCCGGCACATCGTAGAGGAAGAAGCGGACAAGAAATACTACTTGAGCGAAAAGATGATGGGCTGGCTGAAAAGGCATGGCGAGAAACGGAATACCGACATGAACGTGCTGGGAGACAATGACAAAAGCCACTGCCTGACGGCTACCGCACAGGTCAAAGGAAACCTGACCACGAACTATGTCTGTATGGCCATGCGTGGACGAGAGACCTGCCTCACTTCCCGGAGGACGGAGTATGGCAAGCGGATACGCAAGGCATCCGAAGCCGGCAGCATTGCCGAACCCCGAAAGAACATCCAACAGCTTGAACCCCGGACGGACGGCAAGACAAACTGCCTGACGAGCGTGCAGAAAGACAACCTGATATGGGCTGGTCTGGCCGGATGCAGGCCGGACAGAAAGGGAAAGACAGGCACTTGTTCCCAAAATCCGCTCCCCTTTGGAGAAATATGTATGTCGTGCGGACACATCCGCCGCCTGACACCCACGGAGTGCGCACGCCTGCAAACCATACCGGAATGGTACCAATGGAAATGCAGCGGCACGCAACAATACCGTATGTTGGGAAACGGCTGGACAGTGGAAGTGATTGTACACATATTCAGCTTCTTAAAAGATAACATCCATATAAATATCGCCTGGCAACAGGCTTGAAACAAAAGACAATGAACTATACGCAAGAAATGAACCTGGTATCGAAAAGCGGCTATTGTATGCCGTTTGAGGAGAGTAAAGGAGAAGTGAGCCTGACGCTGGGCTACGGGAAGCAGATCCACCCAATGACACAGGAGGAGTTTTTCCACCATGGTGTGGACTTCGCTACCCACCGCTATATCCTTACCGCCGTAGCGGACGGTGTGGTGTCGGGTATCGGCAGCAACCCCACGCACGGGCTGTACCAAGTGATACGCTACGGTAAGTATGAAGTGACCTACGCCCACCTTGCCAACGCACTTGCCCCCTTCGGCGCACGGGTAAAGGCCGGCAGCGTGGTGGGTATCAGCGGAGACCTACTGCATATCGAAGTGAAATATGACGGGGAGGAAATCAATCCGATGGAGTTCCTTGCCATGCTGTACGGCAACCTGCTGGCAATGCGGCAGCAAGGACATCCGGGTATGCCGGAACTGGAGACGATGGAAATGGATATTCCGACAATGTATGACGATGACCGGGAGGAAATCGAGGAACTGATGCTACGCTTCTATCCGGAGTACCTACTGGAAGTGGGCAACGGCGGCTACCGTGTGCCGGAGCATACGGAACAATCGCTGCGCAACATCTTCTCACAGTCCGCCGTGAAGAACTATTTCTATGAGATGATACCCTCGCTCGCCAACCCGTTGGGGATAGGAGACCGCTCGATGCCGATAGCCGCCAAAGTGCAGAACCTGCTTATCAGCGACTTCCTGAACTACCTCGCTTTGCGCCACGAGATTTTTCTTTCCACGCTGAGCGAAAACGATAAAAAAAAACGGCCGACCAAGCCATAGCGACTTGCGGCATGGTGGACCCGCTTACCGATTTGGAGATAAACGTGCAGAGTTTTGACATTCCCCGGCTGGTGACGGTATATCCCGACAAGGCCGGAATGCGGTGGTGGACGAAGGCATGGTTCAATAACCGAGAAGAAGGCGAAGCCTCCGTGGAAATCAGCCGGCAAGTGGCGGTAAAGTTCATCCAAGACCTGATTGACAAGGATACGATGCTGGAAGAATACTTTCCAAAACAGATGGAAGTGTACCACCACGCCATAGAACAGACCAAAGAACAACTATTGCAACAAATGAATTTGACATGAGCAAACCCCGACAGACCCAGCATTTTGCAGAAATCGAATATTGCCTGCAAAACTACTTCAACAGCCAGCTGGCTCCCGTGATGAAGGAAGCCCAAACCTACCTTACGCAAAAGCAGGTGGAAGAAATCGGTGCATACCACGCCAGTACTGCCGGCGTGCTGCGCTCTCTCGCCAACGGTGCGAACGGAATGCCGGACGACTCCTTGCCGTATCTCCAGCAGACCGGCGAGTGGAACAGCAAGACAACAGAGGATTATGTGGCAATGTGCCGGGAACGGATAGCCGCCACCCCGGAAACCGTGGAAGACCTGAGCCTGCTTGCCGGAGAGTGGCGCAATGCCGTTGTAGCGGAAATCGGTAGGGAACAGTACGAGGAACTCTCCAAGGAACTGGGTGGAGACCTCGCCTTTGCCTACGTGGACTACCGGGTGGAACAGATGATGATTGACCGAATGGCGGTCGAGCAGATGCCGAAATCATCCGTGGAGTATATCCTGCGGAAAGGTGCGGAAGGCAGCCTGCTGGGATTGGCGCAAGGCATGATGAAGTCGCCCCTGCAACAGGAGATAGAACGGCGTGGCGAAGCCGCCTACCGGCCAAGCGGTTCGGAGAAAGCATGGGGTACAGCGGTGGGTGTCGGCATGGACACCGTGATGATGGGCGGTATTTCCTCGTGGGGAAGCCTTATCAAGCTGGGCGGCGTGGAAGCGGTAAGCTATGCGGTGGGGAAATTCATGGACGGAACGGAGGATGCTCCGGCCATGACGGTGGAGGATTGTATCAGCCGTGGCGTGTTCGGCAGCGAACATAATGTGTTCGCCGACTTCCGTGCGCAAGGCAAGGTCATAAAATCCTACGAAAACCCTTACATCCTGTCGCTCAACGAGCGGTTGGCCCAAAAGATGGGCATACTGACCGAAAAACCGCTTTGGGCGGAACTTATGGAAGCCGAGGCGCAGGTTCCGCATGGGTGGTCATTCCCGGCATACGAGCCTCCTTCCAATGAGCGCAAACCCGGACACGGGGATGTGCCCATGGTGGTGGCACCTGGACGGGAAGAAGAATATCTAGCGATGATGCAAGAGGAAGAGGAAAAGGAACGTGTCGAAACTGCGAAAAGGGAAACGGAAAAAACGGCTACGGAACAAGATAATATGGCGGACAAGCATCCTACGGAGAGCGGTGAGACGCAGGGAAAGAGGAATGAAAACGGCTGGGGCGACTTGTTCGGCACTTTCGGGCTGGACAGTCTGGACGACATCGGCCAAAACTTGGGCTATGTCATTTCCATGCTGCCCGACATCCTTTTCGGGCTGTTTACCGGCAAGTCGAAATCACTGCTTCCGCAAAACAACCTGTTGCCCATCGCTTCCATATTGACCGGTATGTATGTACGGAACCCGATGCTGAAGATGGTACTGATAGGCATGGGTGGCGTGAACCTGTTGAACAAAGCCGGGCATGAAGCCCTTGGACGGCAAGGGAACAAAGTTGTGCAACCCTACAAGGTATATGCCGATGAGCCACTCAATCCACGCATCGCCAACCCGGTGCTGCAAGGGAACAGCCTGATTGCGGTGATTGACAAAGTGCCGTGCAGCATCCAACTGACCGACAATGTGGTGGATGCCCACCGTAGCGGCGCATTGCCCCTAAACACACTCGCCAACGCCGTGCTTGCCAAGCACGATGAAATGCAGCAAATGGCACAACAGAACTACCGGGCCGCCGAAGCGGAACGGGACGAGGGCCGGGAACGCACAATCCTACTCAAATAATCAAACAACCCTATAAACACAACAGCAATGAAAGAAAAAAGTCCACGTGAACAATCGGCCGCCCACCAACAGACAGCACTCCTGGTAAACGCCCTGAACGGTGCGGTTGCCGGTAGCGGCTACTGGCTGAATGCGGCGGGACGGAATTTACCGAAATTCTATCCGAAGGGTGTAGCTGTCAGTCCATTCAACTCCCTCGTATTGGGCATGCACACCGACCAAAGCGGCTACAAGACCGGGCTATATACGATGTTCTCCGACGCAAAGCAGCGTGGAGAGGCAATATTGCAACAGGAACACGGCGTGCCGTTCAACTGGTACAAGTGGGACAAGTACGTGAACCGCCATAACTCGGAAGATATGCTGTCCCGTGAGGCATACAAAGCCTTGCCCGAAGCACAGCAGAAGCTCTACAAAGGAGTGCGCCAACGAGAAATCATGGTCTTGTTCAACATCGACCAGACCACTCTGCCGATGGCGGATGCGGAGAAATACCGGGATTTGCAACAACGCTTCGGCAGCCGTGCAGACCGGGGCTACCTGCAAAGCGAGGAACGACAACTGCGCAGCACGGTGAACCGGTTCGTGGCGCAGGTCAGGGAACACCTGCTTCCCGTGCGCAAGGATGCCGCAGGCATGGCGCACTTCGATACCGCCAAAGATGCAGTCTATATGCCCGAAGCGAAACAGTTTGAACACTACGAAGACTATGTGCAAGAACTGATGCGCCAAGTGGCAGGTGCCACCGGACACGCCCAACGGCTTGCCCGTGAAGGCATGGTGATGCAAGGCGGCAAAGCCCCCTCGGAAGATGCCATACGCTATGAACGGCTGGTAGCGGAACTGGCCTCCGGCGTGAAGATGATGGAACTCGGACTGCCTGCCCGGTTAGCGAACGACAGCCTGCTCTTGGTGGAACACTGGACACGGGAACTGCAAGAGAATCCGCACTACATAGATGCTATCGAAAGCGATGTGAACAATGCGCTGGGGGTCATCCGAAAGGCGGAACAGGGTGAGAAAGTGGAATATGCCACGCTGCGCACGCAACGCCAGACCTCGGAAATGCAGGAACGGCAAGGGCCGCAGGTGGACGCCCGTGAGAGTGCCATACTGGTGGATATTCTCCGTACCGGAGGAATGGCGATAGACGGACGCAACTTCCCTTCTCCTGAAGCCCGGAATGTGTTTCTGGAAAAATTCAATCTGGGTTATTACGAACGGCAGAAGAACGAAGCCTTGTTGAGGGTGACGGACGAAGATGCCGATGTGGTGGAGATAGCCTATACCGAAGCACTCACCTACGGTGCGAAGATTGCCACGGCGTGCCGGGAATACCTGCCTACAGAATGGAACACGAAAGGAAACTACCGGATAGCGGAGGAACTGAAAAGCGTGCCTGACCGCTCCACCAAAGAAATGGTGGTGGTGCGCGACAGGGAGACCGGGATTGCCGACGTGGTGCTGCCTGCCGGTGCCACCACAGGTGGCCACGTGATACTGTCCGCTACGGACAGACGTCCGTTTTACCTGACTCCCGATGAGGTAATGCCTGCCCAGGAACGGTCGGAACAACAGGCAAGGGTCGTCACCAACAACCTGCCCGGATTCTCCAAGCAACAGATAACGGGCGCATTGATGAAGCAAGGAGCAAGCTATGTGCGCTTCTTCAACAAGGACGGCCTGCTGGGGTATCGTCCCGATGACAGTTACTTCAAGGACAAGGAAGTGTTTACCGCCAAGCTGACCGGCAAGGAGTTGCAAGTGCAGGCGACGCTTGATGTGGCGGAGGCGGTAGATAAAGCCACTAACGTACAGTTTGAGCGCATACAGATGTTGCGTGACGACAATAACCGTTGGGCACTCTACCTGAAGCCCGTAGAGGGGGAAGCCTTCAGCATCTATCCCGACAAGGAGGACTTAAACCGCTTCTTCTCCGCCGTGAAGCAGAATGAACGACAGTCGGCACAGGGAGTACGTATGGAACTGGCGCAGAAATATTATGCGCTCGGCACCGACCGCCCCGAACTAAGACAGGACTTGTTCGGCACGGCATCTACGGACGTGGACGTATCGCTTATCAAGCGTGTGAATATCTTCCGGGCCAAAGACGACAAGTTCCTTTGTGTGCCGCAAATCGAGGGAATGGAGAAAATTGAGGCTCGTGAGGTGTCGAGGCTGCAATGGCAACGGCTCTGGATTGCGGAGGATATGACCGGATATAAGACACATTTGGCGGCCACCTTGTTTGCGGACGTGCTGAAACAGGCACAGGAAGCGAAACAGGCGAAAAGCCAAGTGGAGACTTCGGAAGTGGAGCATGGAAGGGAAAAGGAACAAGTGAAGGCTGACGGGGCGAAAGGACAGACGGACTGGAGGAATTTTGAGGAGTTGAAAGCCAAACACCCCGATGCCGTGCTTCTCTTCCGCAGCCGTGACTTCTATGAATCCTACAAGGAGGATGCGGACAGAATGGCAAACATGCTGGGGCTTGACGTGTCGGAACGTGACGGAGGGATTCACGTGGCTTCGTTTCCCAAAACGGCATTGGACACTTATTTGCCCAAGCTGGTACGGTCGGGAGTGAGGGTCGGAATCTGCGATGAACTGCCTCGTAAGGGAGTGTCCAAAATGGACACCCCCGTTGAGAATGAGCAACGTCCGGCACGACGGATGTAGTGTGTAACGTATGAGAGAAACATATACCTATATATAATAATGAGCAAGAATCAAGAATATGCAGAACGGTATGCGAATTTTGCCATGGTACAGATGCGCAAGTACGGTATTCCGGCTTCGGTGACGTTGGCACAAGGTATACTGGAAAGTTCCAACGGACAAAGCCGACTGGCACAGAAAGAGAATAACCATTTCGGTATCAAGGCGACTGCGGCATGGATAGAGGGCGGCGGCAAATACGGGCTGTACACTGACGACAAACCGGATGAAAAATTTTGCAGCTATGCTACGGTGGGTGATTCCTACGAGCATCATTCCCGCTTCCTGAAGGAGAACAAGCGGTATGCGGATTGCTTCAAACTGGCGGCTGACGACTACAAGGGCTGGGCGCAAGGTCTGGAACGTGCCGGGTATGCCACCGGAGGGAACTATGCCGCCAACCTGCAACGGATTATCGAGGTGAACGGCCTTGACAAGTATGACCGTATGGTGATGGAAGCAGGGATTTCGCAAGGCAAGGCTGCCACGGAGCACTACTCCTTCCCGGTGGAAAGGAATGAGTTCCTGTTGGTGACTTCCCCTTTCGGGATGCGTAGAGACCCGATGAACCCGGACAAACAGCAGATACACAAAGGCATCGATATCCAGACAAATCGGGAGGCGGTGCTTGCCACGGAGGATAAAGGAAAAGTGGTGGCGGTCAATCAAAACGCCGACACGCCGGGCGGCCGATCCGTCACGGTGGAGTATGAACGTGCGGACAACAGCAAGGTACAGGTAAGCTATCATCATCTGGAGGCGGTAGGCGTAAAAACAGGTGACACGGTGAATGCCGGGCAACAGCTTGGCGTGTCAGGAAGTACCGGCACACGGACAACCGGAGAACACCTGCATCTGGAAGTGAAGCAGATTACTACGGATGGAACCCTGCGTGAAGTGAATCCTGCGGCTTACCTTGCCGAAATAGCACAAAAAGGGAACATCGGGCTGCAACTGCTTTCGGACGGCAAAGACTTGATGGCTAAATTCCGTACGCAAGAGGACGCAACTCCGACAACCGGTTTGGCTGATTCACCGGAAGATTGGATGAAAAAGCTGCTTTCCTCGGAGGACAGCGGTATCCGGATGAACGGTAACGACCCGATTATGGAGTTGGTGATGGGGATGTTTACCTCGCTGATGGCTCTTGCCGTGCAGATTGACGGCAAGGAACAGGAGCAGCAAATGGCGGCTGCAACCCAAGCGGCCTTGGAGAAACGCATCGACCTGTCGCAGCTTGTTCCCTCGCTGAAATCCTGTGAGCTGGTGATACAAGAGAGGGTAAGACCTGTGCTACACGCCAAAGACAGTACCGGCAGCTACTCGCACGAACTGAGTGCAGCTGAGATGAACCGATTGTCGCTGATACTGAATGACACGGCAATGCCGGACGAGAGCAAGCGGCAACGGATCGGTACGGCGGTAAATCATATGCTCGTGGCTGAACGTGCAGCCAGAAGCTATGAGCAGGGCGTGGAGCAACGTGGGCAGCCGGAAGGTTTGCAGATTCGATAATAAATATAGAAACGAAATAGTTGTGTAACAATTAAAAGTGTGATTTATGATTAAATGTAATGTGACAATCAACGGCATTGTAAGCCGCACGGCTTCCATGCGTACCAACAAAGAGGGGAAATCCTACATCGGCTTTGCCGTGAAAACGACCATTCCTGCCAAAGCAGGCGGCTGCAAACAAGTGGAGATATTCGTGTCGAAAGACGGAACGGATGCGGAACTGCCTTCCTATGTGGCCGGGCAACGTATTGAGTTGAAGGGAGTGCTGACTTTCCGCAAGCGTGAAGAAAACCTGTATTTCAATTTCCATGCCGAGAGCGTGGACTTTCTCCCGGAAAACGAACGTGATGCGATTGAAGGCACTATCAAGTTCCGGGGTACGGTGGGCAAACAGGTGGAGGAAAAGAGAGACAAGAGGGGCAATCCCTACTGGGTATTCTCTGCCTTCAGCACGGAGAAGCACGAGGAAAACTTTTCCTTTACATGGGTGCGCTTCATCTGTTTTACCGCTGAAAAAGATGGTTGGCTCCAACCTAAAGCACGTATCTGTGCCAAAGGAGTGTTGGAACTCTCCGTATATCTGGACAAAATCAATCTCTCCTGCCGGGTGGAGGAAATGAGGGAATGGGTGAAACCGGCTGTAACGAATGAAACTGAATTTTGAGCATGGCAGGAAAAAGATATAATCCGGATGGACCAAGTGCAGAGGAACGTGCGCTTGAACGGTTTACGGAACTGATGATAAAGAAAATATCGTCTATCAAGGGAGACTGGAAGAAACCGTGGTTTACCGAGAACTTTATGGCATGGCCGAAGAACCTGTCCGGACGAGAATATAACGGGATGAATGCGCTGATGCTCATGTTGCTTTGCGAGGAAAACAGCTACAAGCTACCGGTGTTCTGTACCTTTCAGCGTGTGTCGGGACTGAACTATTCGACGGACAGACAGGGGAATCATAAGCCATTGACGGATGCCAATGGGGAGAGGCTTCCGCAAGTGTCTGTCCTGAAGGGGGAAAAATCGTTTCCGGTATTCATTACCACGTTTACCGTGGTGGATAAGGAGACGAAAGAGAAAATCAAGATGGAGGACTATCGGAAACTGTCGCCGGAAGAACAGAAAAAGTATTCGGTATATCCCAAGCTGAACGTACATAATGTATTCAATGTGGCACAAACTAACCTCCGAGAAGCACGTCCGGAACTATATGAGAAGCTATGTGAACGGAACAACTTAAAACGCCCGGCCTCCCTGGACGATGAAAAAATGGCGTTTGCCCCATTGGATGAGATGATTGAAAAAAAACTGTGGGTGTGTCCGATTTCTTTGGAACATCAGGATAGTGCTTATTACAGCATTGCCAAAGATGCGATTGTGCTGCCGGAAAAGAGCCAGTTCATCAACGGGGAATCGTTTTACGGGACGCTGCTGCATGAAATGACGCACAGTACGGGGGCTGAAGGACGCTTAGACCGTATCAAGCCAGCCGCTTTCGGAAGCAAAGAGTATGCCCGTGAGGAACTGGTGGCTGAATTGGGCAGTGCTTTGGTAGCCTCGCAGTATGGTATTACCAAGACAATCAAGGAGGATAGCGCACAGTATCTCGGTTCCTGGCTGGATGTATTGAAGGAATCCCCGGAGTTTCTGAAAACCACATTGTTTGATGTAAAAAAGGCTTCATCGATGATTGCACAACGGATTGATGCGGTGGCTGAGAAGATTGAGGCAAAAGCCCGGCCGTTCTATTGCTCTGTGGCATTTCTTCAATCTCCGGATGATACGGCAAGATTGGATGCATTCAAAGATAAAGGAGATTTTGAGGGGCTACTGAATGAAGCCACGGAGTATTATGACGGGAATGGCATGGATGAGATGTATACTTACAGATATCCGGCACAGCATGCGCATGATAACGCGCTCATTGAAAATGAGAAATGGGCATTGGTCTATAACGGAAGTGTCGGAGGAACTTATGACCTGATGTTGAAATATAGCGAAGAAGAGGTACGTGACCACATCCGTCGCTATGGTATCGGAAGGGCATCTGAAGATGTCAAGAATTTCGCAAAGGATATGGTAGCAAAAGAATACCTTTCAACAGTAAAAGTACGTTCGCCGAAGTTCGAGATGCCTACTGGTGACATTCTATGCGCTTACTATAACAGATTGTCTGATACACTGGATGTAGGGACAGTCGTAAACGGTAAATTTACGGAAAGGCACAGCTTTGCCTATGACCATGACAAAGACCTTACCGGCAACCTGCAAAATGTCCGGACGGCTTTGGAAGCAATGCCCGAATATCAGTACCGGGGCGATGTTGCCGGCGAAAGGGTAAATCCTCAAATAGACCTCATGGATGCGGACAATGACGGCAACACGCAGGAGGTGGCACATGAGGAAAGGGAACAGGAGGATGAGTATGTGCCTTATCGGAGGGGAAGATAAGATGTTGAGTGCAAGGAGTGTATGGGCACATTCCTTGCACTGCTCTTTTATTCTTCTACGAGCGTTAATTGCTCCGGACGGTCGGCAAACCAATAGGCATCGCTGTCAATATATACGCATCTGCCATTGACTGGCTTTCCAAAAGCCAACACTTCGTGGGGACCGAATACTACTCCGTGGTCGTTGGTGAAGATAACCCTGTCACCGACGGATAAATCCCGGTCTGTGTAGGTGACTTCGGAAAGTCGGTCGTAGAATATCGTACCTTCCGCTTCATACCGGGCTTTCCAACGCTGGAAATCCTCTTTATGACTCATGGTCATGCCAAAGGGGAATAACTCGGAGGGGAAAACTTCGGCTTCCGAATGGTCGGAGGCAATCAGGATAATGCTATCTTCGTCAATTTCCTTGGGGGCGGAAATCACTTTGTAAGCTCCTGAAGCCTTGCCGTTGTCGGGGTCGTTCCAATAAAGGGTGTTGCCGTTCTTGATAAAATCGTACTTGCTCATTGTGTATAATTATTTAGTTGAAAATCAATATAAAGCATTCTTGTATTGCCATTTCTAAGCCACATTTTTTTGTCCTGCAATTTTCCAGCCATAAACTGCTGCAACATCGGGATATAGGGAACGTGTCAGTTTGCGGAAACCTCTTTCGTCTATCTCACCGTTGTAAATCTTGGCTGCTATACGTTCGGCTGTTTCTTCGTCTTTGGCTATGCGGTAAAGCACATAGTTGGTGCCATCATGGTGGTGCAGTATTCCACGTATGTTGTAGGCATCGCCGTACCATTCGGCATCCTCGCATCGGGTATGAAGTATGTTGGCAATGTTGTTACCAAAAATTTGAAAGGCATTTCTTCTGCCTTGCCATAGCCCTAAATCGGCAAACGCAATAATAATGCCATTTACCTTTTTATCAAGGTTGCCTCTTTCATCGGACAGGCCTAAATACACTTCGTCTGCCCATTCTTCATCAGTGAGTTGGTAATCCTTATTTTCCGTAATGGCACGCATATTTTCCAAATAGTTTTCACGCGCTTCATCATCATAAAGCATTTCGCTGCTCCAAATCATTTTCTTTTCCATTGTCTTACTCTTTAAATTGTTGGTTATGTACCTCCCCTTTCATTAGAGAATTTTTATCTCTACCAGGAGTTCTATTTTTACGTGCAATCCCATAACGGCTTGTCGGGCAAAATAAAGGCAAGGAATTTGGGGATTTTGATGCCGGGCTTGGAAAGCCTATTAAAATATTCAAATAACGGAGTGGTACTTGACGGATTTTGCGAGCCGTAACTTTGCAGAGTAAAAAGGAAGGCTTGGTAGATGGGAATGGCGGATTGATCTAAAAGAGGTTAATTTGCTGAATTTATGGCTATGATTACAAAATAAATCTCATACAAGTTTGTTTTCTCAAATAAAAATGTACATTTGCAGTATAAAATTATCCCCCTTGGTTGGGAAAGACCAAGGCTCTCCCTCAATTTCGAGGGCTTATTTTTTATATGACTATGGCAGAAAAAACAAGCAACGAGTAATCATTTACATTGACGGTTTCAACTTCTATTATGGATTAAAGACCGCTCCGTGGAAGAAGTATTATTGGCTAGATATTGTCAAGTTGATGGAGTCTTTCTTACGTCCTAATCAGGAATTAATAGCAGTAAAGTATTTCTCTGCTAGACCGACAGACGTAGGTAAACGGAAAAGACAGGATGCCTTTTTCCAAGCCAATAAGGAGAATCCGAAATTTAAGTTGATATTGGGAAAGTATCGTCCCTCCGAGTTAACTTCTTGAAGGAACTTTGCAAGCGAAGTGGGATTTTCACGCTATATATACTTTTTGTAGGCTATTCTGTCTTTCAATCATAAAAAACTGAGTAAATTTGCAATTGATTATATAAGAACTTAAAGCTATGAAGAATTCTCACTTTAAAATTATTGGATTAAGACCAACATCTCCTCATATTGAAGATTTTGAGTTATGTGAAAAAGCACAAAATATTCACAAGGCTCTTGTTGGAACAGAAGAGTGGCTTAACATGTATGCTGGTTATAACGTATCTGTAGATTATGATTATATACAATTATCTAGCTCAAAACAGCAGTTAGATTATTCGTTATACGACACAGATTATCTGAAAATCACAGTTGGTGCAATCGTAGGAAGAAATGGTGCTGGCAAAAGTAGTTTTGTGGAATTATTAGTCAGAGTCATTAATAATTTAACCGCCGCACTTCTAGGAGAAGGGTATAATTTTGCGAAAGCTGAGCATCTACATTATATTGATAATGTTTATGCTGATTTACTTATGCAAATTAGAAATAAGTTCCTAATTATTTCAGTTAAGGGACGAAGAATATCACTGTCTTGGTATAAGCGCTCTGCTAATAGTAATTACAGATATGACCGCTATCATTATGAAAAAATCCTAGATGATAGAGCACTAAAAAATAATGGTAATAATATTCTAAAAGGACATTCAAAAGGTCGTTTTATATTGCGACAATTGTTTTATACATTAGTGTTTAATTACTCTTTGTACGGTTTCAATTATAGAGATTTCGATAAAGAGGAGACTCCATCTGAAAGATTAGAAAAATTAAAAATACTTGCAAAGAACGATGTAGAAGATGAACAAGCTAGTTGGTTAAGTGGAATTTTTCATAAAAACGATGGTTATCAAACACCTATAGTTCTACACCCTTTACGTCAAGATGGTCAGTTGAATATTATCAAAGAAAACATTCTTGCCAAGGAGCGTTTATTGTCATTACTATTTTATCAAGACTCCGATGGTAATTTCCCTTTTCGCATTATAAATGAAAATTTAACAGTAGAAAAGATAAAAATTAGTCTTGCGCCCAAAAGATATTCTAAAGAGAACATGCTTGAAACACTGGGTATAAGAAAGACACAAAATGTTGCAAAATACTTTGATAGTATATATGATGTTATACTTCTATTTTGGGATTCTAATTTCAATATAAGTAGAGCTAAAGCATCAAAATATTACATACAAGCTTGTGATTATATTGTTTACAAGACTCTAAAAATTGTACATTCTTATAAAAAATACTATTCAATCTTTCGCTACTTGAGTCAATCTAAGTTTGATAAAGATTATCTATTAGAAATGCTTCGTCAGCTACTTGATGATTATACCCATATAACTAGAAAACTTCGTCAAACTATCAATTTTTTGATTAATCCAGTATTTGATATTGCAGACGATGAAATAGATTTAGAAAAGTTTGAAAATATTCCTGAGCAGAATCAAAAGTACAAGTTGTTTCTTTCAAACGACTCGGTCAATTATCTTCCTCCACCAATTTTCAACACTGATTTAATTCTTTCAAAGCCTTTATTTGATGCTGATTTTCCACATATGTATGTTCCTTTTTCTGGATTGAGTTCTGGAGAAAGACAAATTGCATATACAATCAGTAATATCCTGTATCATCTAACAAATATTGATTCAGAATGGGATGACACCTTTCGATGGAAAGATAAGCGTTCAATTATAAAATATAAATTTATAAATATTATTTTAGATGAAGTTGAATTGTATTTCCATCCAGAAATGCAACGTCAATTTGTTTTCTTATTGCTTCATGCAATTCGTTGTGTGAAATTTAGACATCTTAAAGGAATACATATTCTCTTTGCTACACATTCGCCATTCATACTTTCCGATATTCCATCCGACCATGTGTTAGCTCTAGGTAGAAGAAATGAAAAAGACAAAGGAGAGTCCATAAAAACCTTTGGAGCCAATATAATGGAGATGCTTTCTAATACATTTTTTATGGATTCATCAATTGGTGAGACTGTTCGACGTGAAATAAGTAAATTGGTTGAATGTCATATTGATATAGTGCGAAACAGCAATATTCATAATGAAGACTTTCTAGGAGAAAAAAAACGATTCAAATACTTGTGTGATAATATTGAAGATGAATTCTTTAAGAAGATATGTTCACGCATGCTAAATGACATCGAAGACAAAATTAAAGACTTACAATAAAATATAGATAGCATGTATCAATTCATTTCGTCAAAATCTCTAAGAGATGTTAATAACGCATATTTGGCACTCTATAAATGCAAGGAATTTAACAAAAAGTTTGACGATGCTGTGAGAGAGTGTCCAGAAATAGCAGATTTGTTCCCACCGGGTACTAAGGGGATAGATTTCTTAATCTATGACTTTTCTCGTTTAGTTGAGTTGTACTATAATTATAACGAAAAACTTAACAATTTGCACAATAATGTAAGAGCAAAAGAGATTAATGATAAGTTCAAAGCAATTTTCAACTACGATTCTCATAGAGAAAAAATAAGGCGTTTCCTCTCAGATTCTAATAATGGTTTTGAGATTCATAATTGCATTTATTGCGATTTAAACAGAGTAAAAGGATATACAAGACCAAATGGGAAAAAAAATTTGGAGTTTCATGCAGATCATGTTCTTGATAAAGGTTCATGTCCGTTGGTGGCTTTGTCAATACACAATTTTGTACCATCATGTCCTACATGTAATGAGCCGCCCCTTAAAGGTGTTAATCTTTTAGGAAATACAAAAGCTGACACATTGAAAATTAGCCCAAAATCTGCAACGAATAATTTTGAGAGGGATGTAAAGTTTATATTGAATATAACTGATACATCTATATCTGATTTAGAATTGTTCAAAACGAATAATGGATGGGAAATAGATTTTTTATACAATGATGATGTTTATCGGCAAACGGTTTCAATGTTTGATTTGAAAGAAAGATATAATGCTGAGAAGTGTTATTTTGGAAAATATTTACAAACAAAGAGAATATTTAATATTAAAGAACTAGCAGAAAGCTCTAAATGTACGGAAGACGAAATTTTGGAAGTTTTGTTTTGTTACGAACGTAATAAACAAGAGCATACACCTAAAGAGAAATGTAGGTTGGAATTATTAGAACAAGTATAACCAAGATTGTCAAAATAGAGAGAATGATTAAAGCCAACTTAAGCCTGTGCTGATAGCCCTAAGTTGACTTTATCATTTTAGGAATTAGCTATTCCTATGTGTGTATGCTCCCCATAGATTGGATTCAGCAATACAGCAAATGATTGGTCAGGATTGCCATGATAGAGCAAGCCGCCCACGATATCAGTTCTACCATCGGGATAACTTGTCGGAATCTGAATGAGCGTGGAGCCGAATCATAGTAGAGTTCAATCTGCTCCTACATAATGTCATTGCCGCACAGTTGAGATATTCATTGAAGCCTTCTAAAGCATCGACATACATTTCCGGTCTGCTGATGACAGTTTTTAGAAACCTGTGTATGGCTACACCTGTTACGGAATATAGTGGTTTATGTATAATTATATACTCAGTACCATATCGCCAACAAGAAATGATAGTCGCAATCTGATTCTGAACGGTAGCATAAGCAAAAGTTTGATGTATGGCAGAATGACAATTGATGCCGGATATATACAGATATGAGATAATGCTATGCGTCAAAACTCAATGTCGCTCTTATATGTGAACTTACATCCTTAACCTCCATCTGAGAGCAATTTAATGGAATCTCTCAATAAATTGACAGATTCTAATTTGTCTGTTAAGTAATCTTCATTTTGGAGGAGCAAGCAATCTCACGCAAGCGTTCCTGTTTGCCTCATTGGGTGAATAATCGTCAATCCCCCCTTCTGAAACAATTTTAATACGGTTGCTTGGCACGGCACGTTTGATAAGCTGGGCCTTGATGTATTCCGCACGGCAAAGCCCCAATGAATTGTTGAGCGTTTCATTACCCGTGGCATTGTCTGCCGCTCCTGAAACCCGGATATGCAACCCATGCTTATTGGCAATCCGGGCTATCCCGTCAAGGTTGATGAGTTGCGAGGTATCAGTCAGATGGCCGGTATTCAGGACAAAGAAGAAATAGATAGGTGCCCCGACATACAGGCTGTCGGAAACAAGCTGTGAGGCATCATTATCTAAATGGTGGGTATGCTGTCTTTGTGAAACAATTTGCTCATTGGTATGTGCCGCCGGATGAGCGGAAGATGTAGAGTCGCTTGCCTCCGTCAAGGGTGATTGATTCAACCTTGCGCGAAGCGAATTTAATCCGCTGTAATTGTTTCTCGGATAGCCGGAAGAAGCGGTTTGGCTTTCTGCATTGCCGACAAGTTCGGACAGCTTATCAGCGTATCGGTCTAACAGACCTTCCAACTCCAGAATCTTCTTCAACTCGGCGATAATGGCCAGGTTCATGGCATTGTTTTTCTGTAATCCCCGGTTCTTCCCTGCCAAACACAAGGCATGAACAGCCAGTTCCTCATTCTGTCTTATATAAGGAACAGGGTCTATCACCTTCCGCCAACCGACCTTGCCAATCGTAAAGGAGATTCCTGCCGTCAGGCCCACTAAATTATCCCCGAATTGGTCGGAAGCACCATAACCGTCGAAATCCTTGAAAGTCGTGGTGCCACCCAGTTCCGCAAGCAAGTGGAAACGGTCTGTAAGACGGTATCTGCCCTGTATGCCGTAGGAAAGAGCAAACGGATGGTGGCCGCTCCCCTTGTGGTGGATGATACCGGCTCCCGCATAAGGGATGAGACTCCAACGGCACGGTGTATTGCCCCTATCCAAGCTAGCCAATACATTCCAAAGCAAATCCGCATGGCAGAATTGATATGATTGTGTTTCCAACCGTGAATCCTTGAATCGGAAACCCTGATAGGACAAGCGACCTCCTATAGCTGGCGTAAACCATCTGCCTGCCGAAACAGCCAATGTAGGCTTCATCCTGCCAAATAAATCTTCACACCCTAATGGTGAACCCAAGAAAGCGGAAGTACCGCCGGAAACACCCAGGAACCAGTTATCTTTCCACGTGGAGACGGAAACGACATCGGTCAGGTAAGAAGGCTGTACCGTTTCCCACTTCTCCTTGAAATACTCTCTGTGACGGGTACACACCGTATCGGCTATATTCACATTGTAAGCCTGTGCTCCCATCGAAAATGCCATTGGCAACATAAACAAAAATATTCTCTTCATTCTATCTAAAATTTGGTTTGTGATGCAAAGAAACAACGTGACCGATCCATGCCTGAACGTATGGAAGCCTATCACGCCGTCTTTAACAAGTATTCTTTTTTACTTCTCCCAATCAGACTGTCAATCAGACTTCATGGAGAGTGAATTTCTCTTATTTTTTACGGACGCTCTTTCCACCGGCAGGCTTCATCATCCGATGTGCCCTCTGCAAGCAACGCCTTGCCCATGTCCGGTCGTCCTCGTCCTCCTTCCTTCCCCAGGGCAGGTCGCTTCCCCCTCCGCCACCTCCATGCCCTTCGGCAAAGGTGGTGGCCAAATCGACATAATTGGCGAAAAGGTAAATGGCGCACTTGAATATATCTTCGCCACGTTCGGCCATGTCCTTAATCAATGAATCATCGAACACGCTTTGCGCCTCTTTCCCCAAACTTTGGAAATGCGTCCTGAACTCCCGGATGATGTCACCGACCATGGCTTCCGCCAATCTGTATCGGACCTGGTTCTCCAGATTATAAGTAGCTAGTCTCACTTCCTCCCTGTAACTCTCCACCTTGTCTTTCGATTCGGCCTCCAGTGTTTTCAACTCCGACAATTTGCAGTCGGCTTCCGCCAATTTCTCCCGTTTGTCGGACAGGTTTTCAAGTACTTTCTGAAGCTCATAATCAAGCTTAGCGATGCGTTTCTGGAGTTCTTCGGAATCCCCTTTGCCCGTCCTCAAATCAGTGGCCACTGTCCTGATTTCTTCCTCCAATTCCAGTTTCTTTTGTTCCTGATTGGCAATCATGGTAGATAATCCTTTCACTCTTTTTTCTGCCAGACGGATGTCCGAATGGAGTTGTCGAAGCAGCTCACGGTCGTTCCCAATCTGTTCCTCCAGCGCGGTACATTCACGGCTCAACGCACGCCTGTATTCTTCCGTTGTGCGGTGCTTGGTGCCGGTCACGCTCACGCTGTCTCCACGGTTCAATCCCCACTTCCCATTGACTTTGGCAAGCTCGTCGTGGAGTGCGAACAGACGCTCTTTGAAGTCATAGATATTTCCTCCGAAAATCTTGTTGAACGAAATCTTATTCCGTTCATCTACCGGTATCACGGTGCAATGCACGTGTGGGTTGAGTTCGTCAAGGTGTACATAGAAGCCTATGACATTATCCTCCCCCCATTTGTCACACGCAAACCTGTACACGTCCTGCGCCCAAAGTTCTATATCCTTGTTGCGCCGGATATGTGAGTTATCGGCTCCATGCGTGAGGTTTACTTTCTGCCCGCCAAAGGCTATCTCGTGCATCCTCTCCCTGGAGCCTCCAAAGATGATATTCGCCACAGTACGGAACTTCGGTTCGGTAAGCCCGGCGTTGGGGTCTTTGATACTACGCTCACGCAAGGTTTCCGCCATGCGATCCGGTATGGATTTGGACTTATCCACCGGAACAACCTTACCTCCTTTGATGACTTCAAAGTTAAGCCGTTCACGGGTGCGGTCATAGTTGCCGTGCTTCGATGCCCATTCCCAACCTCTTTCCGTCCAGTTGCGCTGATGCTCGTCGCTTTGACCGGTGGTCATGCCCTTTCCGGGCCTGATGTCCATAACCTGTTTGATGTTGTTCGCCATGTGTCCTATATGCTATTTTTACAGCTTGCTGCCGCCTTTGCGGTCTCTGCATTTTGCCCGTCCGGGGCAAAGTGCGTATTAGGCTACGTGCTGGAAGCACTACCTTCCCAACGGGCAAGCCCGGCGTAAAACTGGAGGTCAAGACCTCGCATGAGGGTTACGCATCCGCAGGTGGGAATGTGGGCATACCCGATGAGCCGAAAAAGGAAGTCAGCAAGCAGGGTTCTATCAGTCGGTTTGAGGTGTTTTCCCTGCCTTCTCTTGGTTGATTCCCTCAAAATAGGGAACGTAGTATTCCCAAAGCAGCCGGAGGTCTTCTGAAGCCTTGTCGGTTATCAGTAGGGGTAAGTATTGCGCCAGCTCCGGACGTTGCCCGCCAAGCAGGTTCAGCCCTGCCGATGCGAGCAGTTGCAGGAATATCGCCAAATCCCTGTGGCAGACCTCGCTGTATATTCTCTCCAGTGTGACGGAGAGCGTTGGATTGGCCGGGAACAGATTCGTCCGTTGCAGGATGACATGGGCGAACAGCTTATGCAATCGTTCCCCGACACCAGCTCCGTTATCTGTCACCGGCATGGATAGAATATGCTCGGTGGTTGTGATGAACTGTACAGCCGATTCTGCCATTTCCTCCAGACATAAATAGCCACATATCCACTTGTTGATACGTTCTTCTTCCGGTGACATCATACGAGGCTGCAAGCCTTCCGTTTCCGACAACGTGTAATTCATGGTTATCAGGAAAAACTTCTTGTGGGCATCTATCCTCGCCATGCCGAAGCCTTCCAACGCATCGAGGAAACTGCGTGTCGTGGCACGGTGCCATTTCCATTGCCGGGCAAGGTTGCTGACGGTCGTGACGAACTGCCCTTTCCGCAAGGTGACGGCTGTTCCGAAATAGGTCAGGCTCTCACGGTTTTCACCGGCTGCCTTGTCAAGCAGGTCGCAGAGGGCATCCATTTTGGAGAACCTGTCCTCTTCCTCCGAACGGAGGAACTCAAGCAGTTCCTTGTCCGCAATTATCCTGTAGTTGATGTATTCTTTCTTCATGGGTTTATATTGTTCGTATAGTTTTTGAGTGGCAAAAAAAAGCACGGAAAACATTATCGTTTCTTCCTATATTCCCAGTTCCGATAATGCGGAATAATGCTTTCAGGATTCTCCAAGAACGATTGCCTCAAAGAGGCCTTCTTTACCATGCGGCAAACCGCCAATGAGGGGTAAAACGCTGCACCGAAAACCAGTGCGCCGGTAGTAACGCCAAGCGGCAGAAACGCCGGATTAAATAGGCAGACAATGGAGAACAGAACCACGCCGAGAAGTGTCCGTTCGTTCTGCAAAAAGCGGAGTGCACGCTCTGAAATCCGATGGGAGAACAGCAACAGGCATACCACGGACGAGGGGGCCAGTTCCAACGGCAGCTTGAACAAGGAGAGGTGATAAAAATGGAACATGAGCAGAGCCGAAAGCAATACCAGCCTGTAACACTTACGGAAGTTGTGGCTGAATGCCATACGCAAGTAAAACTTGGTCATGGAGGGTCTGGACTTCTTCCTGTGATAAAAGAAGGGAAGTACCAGAAACGTGAGTAAAAAAAGTAGATAAAGGGCTTTTACAATCATGGCTGTCAGTTGTTTTTAGGGTTCTAATTCGAGTTTGATGAAATGGTTGGAAGCGATGCGGACAATATCCTCCACATCGGTATATAGCAATGTCTCCGATTGGTAGCGTAACCTGAAATCAGGATTGCGTTTCAATGAGCGCACGGCACTGTCCAGCTTGTATTCGGGAATGCTCAACACATGGCCTTTGGAATACACACTGTTCGGGACTTTGGCCACCAGGTACAATACCCGGCAGCGTACCGGATGCAACTCACCGCCTTTTCGGACGGAGAACGTGCTTTCCCGGTCTGCATCTAGGACATCAATCCATGTTCTGTAATCATGGATAATGGACACCAGTTTTCTATAAACGGACTCTTTCATTCAGATGAAATCTCTTAACAGTTCTTCCTCACTCCGGGCAAACAGCACATTGCCGTTCTTGATGACCTTCAGCAGTTCTTCCCGAAGCTCATTGCCCATTATTTCCAGAGAATCATAGAGGGTCACATACAGGGTGTCACATTCAATGTCACCGTTAGCCGTGGCGTTGAGCTTGTACATCCGCCCGAAGCGTGGATTGGAATAAGCGCAACATTTCTGCCCGAAATTAGTTGCCGTGGAAGGCAGGTAGTGATAGAGCAGTATGAGTTCCATTTGGTCTTCCAGTTCGTCAATGAGTTCTTCCAACGGGTACACCTTCGGCAAGAGGAAGGTCAGCACGGCATTGTCCTCATAAATCTCCGCCCCTTGGAACTTCCCCGGAGAAATCAACGCTGGCATTTCCAGACCTGCGAGTGTAACGAACCGGTCTATTTGTTCTTTCTGTATCATATAATTGGATATTGGTTGATATTCGTGATATATGATTTGATAAGTAGCGCAGGCAGTCCGTCCACCTCCAACGGAAAACCGGAGGACTTTAACTGCTTGGCAGCTTTCGGGGTCTCTTTGGCCAACCTGCGGAGTGCATTGGTCTGCCTCTCGGACAATAAGGCATAGGAGAGTTCATCGAAAGAAATCCACGGCTGGAGCAGCATCCAAAGATATGCGGTTGAACGGTTGCCGTCGGCTATGCGGTTGTTGTGCCGTATCTCGTCCAGACAGACAAGGGCATTCTGTAACAGGCGGCGGTTATTGCGTACCGTCAGGAGGATGACCAGTTCTTCCTTGCCGAATAGGGGGTGTTCCTTCATGGAGAGATCTATGATGTGCCGTATTACTTCCCCGGTTTGGGTCGTGATGTCGTCCAGTGGAATATCCCCGTAGGCAGGAAGATGCTCCAGAAAAGAACGGAATGCCATATCTTCTTTTCGTAAGAAGGTGATAATATCCGCTTTGGATTGAAAGCCGTCTTTCAATGTCTGGTCGAGCATCTTCCGATACAATTCTATGGTTCGTGCCGCATTGGTGCCGTAGGTCGAAACACTATCCAGTCCGGCATAAAACCGGTGTGCGGAAGCCACCAATGGCAGGGAAACCGTATCAGTCTCCACTCTATTCAGCGACTCTATAATTGTGAGGTAATCCGTAAAAGTCCACTGCCGTTTGTCAATCAGCCTGCCCATATGAAAGCGTAGGGAATCATGGATGATTTCCTGCCTGGCCGATGCGTGGGCCGCCATGCTGTCACGGGTAATGCAACTTGCCACGGAATCATCCAGCGCATACCATTGCCGTGTCAATTCCACGAGTCGGTCGGTGGCGATGCTTTCCGTATTTTTTACCGTCTGAAAAAAGTCTGCGTAGGCCTTGATAGCTTCTTCGGAAGAACGAAAGCCATGTTCCGCAGAACGGCTGCAAGATGCCAACAGGGTTATGGCCAACAGAACCACCCATGTCGTGTATAAAAGAAGACGGTCACCATTGAATAACAGGTGGTCAATGCCCGGATGTAAACAGGATGACTGTCTCCGTGTCTGTCTTACTGACAGTGTTTTTGTCACTAAATTCAATTTCATATCGGATTTCAGTTTTATGATTTCAAGATGCGAAATTAATGTGTAAAATCCATATAATAAGCGTGTAAAGTACAAGTTTACAAAATCTTATGGAGTTATACTCCAAGTCTGAATCTTGCAACTTTGTATAAATCAGCCGACGGATAACAAATAGCACAAAAAACATTTTTCAAGCTATCCGATAAAAGAAGGGAAGAATGCCCTGAAACACTTTCAAAAATGAGTGTCAGGGTGGCAAACAATCTGTCTGACACACTGCCGAATCCCGCAGTGAAATGATAAAAAAGGTTGTCCGGACTGCCGTCTGTGCGGCCTTTTGAGTTATTTGTTATACCTTTGTGCTTAAATGAATTAGGAACAAATAAATATGGCGAAGATAGGATATGTAATGAATTATGCCGGATATGGTGCAGACACGGATAAAGAATGGATGAAGCGTTTTGGCTGTGCAGAAATTATAGAGGAACAGCAAGAATGCGGACTGCGTGCGGAGTGGGACAAATTGCTTGGACGGCTGAACAAGGGGGATGAACTGGTCGTTTCCAAATTGAGCCATATCATCCGTGAGACACGGCAACTTTCGTATCTCCTTGAATATTGCCGCCTGAAGGAAATCCGGCTCATATCTATCCATGACTGCATAGATTCCGGCAACGAGCTTTTCCCTGAAACACGAATGTCGGACATTCTCAATGTTGTGGCATTGCTGCCCAAAGAAGCGTTTGATGTCCGCAAATCCTCTGATGCAATCCGAAAGGTGAAAAGCCGCATGAGAACATTGTCCCCGGTGGATTATAACCGCATCGGGCGGAAAGAGTGTGTGGTGAATATGTATAAAAGTGGGCACCTTATCAATGAGATATGGAAAGCCAGCGGCTTCAGGAGCCGGAGTTCCGTGTTTCGGGTACTGAAAGAAGCCGGGATAGTGTTGAACAGGGGGCGTAAAAAAGGATAAGCCTTTATTAGGACAAAGAGCTGAGGGTACAATGATACAGCATGGATGGGATGTATTTCCCAATCCATACTGCCATTTTATAGTACAACTTTTATTCAATAACCCGAATATGCCTGTTGTAATAAACACTCTTGAATGCTTTTACAACAGCATCATAGACTTCATCGCATGATATGACATCAAAGCAAAGTTCCCTTGTCCAAAAATCAAATTGAAACTCCATCAATGTTCCCGAATAACGGTCTGATGTATTGTAAATAATCACGGATACATAATCAACCGTTCCGCTTTGCAATTCTACCCAATGCCCATAATAGGAAAATGAGTCATTGTTTGGCTGGCCGTTGAGGGTGATTTTATTTATCAGCCTATTTATGAATTTATATGTCTTTTTCATAGCGGTATCTGCTCGTCTATCCCAACCGTGAAGCCTAGTCCGTCCTCGTTCACAAACTCATAAAGCCTTTCAAGGTCATGCTTGACCTTTCCATAATGGAAGTTTTTCATACACTCTTGAATTTCAATCTCCATTGCGGCTTTGGCTTTCTCCAAGGTGCTGTAAAGCGTATGGCAATCGGAAATGCTCTCACCGCAATCAACCAATGAATAAAGTATATAGACAGTGTTCATTTTTCATTGTTTTATAATTCAATTAGATGTGAGGGATATATCGCCCGTTCTCTGTTAGAAACTCCATGATAACCTTTGCTTCCTCATGCGAAGCCCTGTTGCGGTCATCATATCGGCGTTCTTCGTCAGCCATGACTTTCAGGCATTCCCGGATTAACCGATACAGCAGTTGTTGGATAGTCGGGTGCATGAATGGAATGGAAGCGGCGAATACAGAAGCGTTGAAGTTGTAATTGTTCAACATTCTCTCTACTTCTTTTGCAAATTGATACTCTTTGGTCGCTTGGATGTTCGGAATTTTTTCCATTGTCTTTTCTGTTTTAATGAGTTACATATCTTTCCCTGTCTTCGGCTTTTTTCTGTCCTGCCGATTCGGGATTTATGCTGCGGTTTCCAATCATCGGCCAGGCTTATAGGTACGGCCTTTTTTGCCTATTACTCTTGCATGGCAAGGAAGAATTTGCAAAAAATACATTTCAGACCGGAGTGTTAAGCCACGATGATAGACCTTTGCAGCCCAAAATCTGAGCGGTGCGGACAGATTGGATTCCGAAAATGCTTGATGAGTATAAAAGGAATAATAGGTTGGTATAAAAGGGAGCGATTTGCTTTCGGGCGGGTCGGATAAGGGTCTGTCTGGCAAACAAGAAGGTGACTTTTCATATCTTGGGCTATACCGAAGATACAGGACAAAATAGGACGTGTCACCGTTTGCCCATGCCATAACCTGCCTTCCCATATTTTGTATGGTAAGGTTGGCTGTGGCACAGACATTCCACTGATATGGGTGGGGAAAGCAAACCGATAAAAGAGGAAGTCCAAATGATATAAAAGGAAGTCCGACAATCCCTTCGGGTTCTAAAAAAGGTAGTTGGTCTAAGCACATTATAATAGGAAAGCCGGGGAAGCAAACCTTATTTGGCTCACTACCCCCAGCCCTGCATATTCACACTTGCTAATCAAACCAGTCGGGATTATCTGCTTTGAGTTGGGTTATCAACCCGCTATCATCCGTCGTCATTTTACATAATGTTACCGGGATTAAAAAAAGCAAGTAGTGGGCGGATTGCTCCACTCTTGCTACTTATTTAGACTGCTACTTCGGATTGTTGTTTCTCTATGGGTTGGGGAACTCCTTCAGGTTGAGGATGTCCGGCATCTTCTATCTGCTCCAACAAAGCGACTTTCTTTTCTTCAATGCGTTTATGGCGGTTTTCGTACACTTCATCATACTTGTTTGTGATGTTTGCCAACTCTTCGGGCATATGTTTTTTTGCAAAGTCAAGCAAGAGTGCAGCCGTGCCATTGTTCCTAAAGGCATCCTTAAAATTAGCAATCAAGAAATCCCTGCGGATAACGGCTTTTGCTTTTGCCGTAAGATTGGCTATGACGTTCATCTTTTCTTCATCTTTCAGATAATCACATTCTTTGTCAATGCCGACGGCAGCATAATTTTCCTTACGGAGAGAGGACAACAAGAAGAAATATATCATCCTATCTTCATCAGCACCAAATTTTGTTTCCGTTGTATCAATTTCCTTTATCACCCTTTTTACATCCTCCACTGTGTTCTCAGTGGCGATTTCCTTGTTACGCTTGTCTTTCTTTTCCAGTTCCGCTATTTGTGTGGCTATTGTTTGTGTAACCTTGTCACTTTCCGCTATTTGGGCTGCGGTCTTTTCCACATAACAGAGTGTGATGTCAGCCTGCCCAATCTTGGCATAAAGTGTAATCTCTCCGGCTTCGCCCTGCCTGCTGATTTCATTGCATTTCTCCATATAGTCTGCTTGTGCTTCCTCGTAATCCTTTAGTGCTTCCTCGTAATCTTCGGAGTTATCGTAATCTCCGATTTGTGGTTCTATCGGATTTTTAGGAAAAGCTATGCAACTATTTATTGTCTCAACGTCATAGCCCGAAGCGATGAGGCGTTCAACCGTGGTTGCATTAGTGCAATATGGGTCACGGCAAAGGATTATATCGGGCTGTTGTTGCGCAATCTGAATGGCTTTCTCTTTCAGAAAGGCTGCATTCATTTCTGCAAGACAAGTGCGGTTAGAGCATTGTCCACAACCACCGTCATTGAATAGCAAAAGGTTATTGGTGTTATACCGGCAAGAAGCACATTCGGTTTTGTCGAAGTAGTAACGCTCCAAGTCTATGGTGAATTTTTGTTCGATAAGCTCTGCTATCTCTTTGGCTTTTCGGCCTCTCCAACTGGAATAGTGCTGGATGCCTTCTTTGAGATATTTCTCGTACACCTCACGTTGCACATCTTCCCCATATCGGCATATCTCAGAAGCCACACTAATGGTGATAACGTCTGCATCCAGCAATTCGGCAAGTTCGGGAATGAGGGTGGAGAAATTCAATCGGGTACGGATATAGTTCTCGCTTTTGCCAAATAAGACAGACAAGGTTTCTACCGTATGCATCCCACTATCAATGAGTTGCTTATAAGCATTGGCTTCTTCCGTAGGAGTAACGTCTTTACGCTGCAAGTTCTCTGTGACCGCCATTTCCTGTGCTTCTTCGTCCGAAAGTTCGGATATGATAGCCGGAACTTCTTCCAAACCAGCAATAACGGAAGCACGGTATCTGCGTTCGCCAAAGACAATCTCGTAACGGTCTGTGTCTGCAATAGGGCGCACGGTGATAGGTTGCAATACGCCTTGTTGCTTGATGCTTTCCGCAAGTTCGTCCAGACCTGTTTCATCGAAACGCTTGCGAGGATTGTAGTTACTCGGCTGAATGTTTGCCACTGACACTAACGTGATGTTTCTTTCTGCTGCTGATTGATTAGCTGTTGTCATAATCTTTGTAATTTTAAAAGTTTGATATTATGTGAATATTTGTTTTTTCCCTTTCATCGGTTTCTTTTTGTCGAAACCGTTTTGGAGTTTTACAATGCCACACACAGCTATCGGTATAGCTTCATGCGGCGGCTTTTCTTGCCAATTACGCTCCGAAGGAGGAAGAATTTGCAAGAAATTCATTTCAAGCTGGCGGCATCAAGTGCGATAGCAGACTTTTGCATTAGGAAAACCCAACCGGTGCCGACTTAAAAAGTGACAGGAAGAAGGGTCAGGGACAGAATGAGTAGAAAAGGACTATAAAGTCTCTATATATAATAGGTATGTGGAGAATGGTATAAAAGGAGGGATAGAACCTATAAAGGTCTCCGGCTTGGGTGGGTAGAATAATCAGGGCTTGCCGGACAAACAAAAAGCGGCTTTTTTCCGAACTCCATGCAGAGACAACTCGACGATTGTCGAAGTCCCTGCATGGAGTACCGGAATGTGCCGCCGTTTGTCCTGCCTCTCCCCGTGTCTGAGCGAAGTGAAAACTCAGGGAGAGGACAAGCCTTATCATATGAAAAATCCGGGTGGGAAAGCCGGTGGAAGCTATGCTTATTATAAAAGGTATGGTCGCAATGAGGTATTACTCATTGAGTTGTTATAAAAGGGAACGATGGCTTGTAATGTGCCACCGCATCATAGAAGAAATTCCCTTTGCCTTGTCTCACGACAAAACAAAGGGAATGGTTAAAATATACTGTATAAATTAAGCTGCGATTACTGTTACGGCAGGTTGTTGCTCCAACTCTTTCAAGGAGTTATCAATCTTCCGCTGCAACTCCTTGCACTCCTGTTTCAGTGCATCCAGTTCGGCGGTCTTGCCCCACTTGCGGCTGAAAATCTGCTGCAAGGTCGGGAGTTCATTTGCCAGTTGATCAATCTTTTCCTGTTGGCGTCTTATCAGTTCCGGCAACTTGTCAAGGGTGGCTTGCGGATAGGCTGCGGAATCGGCAAAGCCCAATGGCAATGCACCGGACAAACCGTATTTGTATTTCAACCCGCTTTTACCTTCCACCAAGAATATGTTGCGTTCAAAAGCACCGGTATAGTGGTATTCGCTGCGGACGGACAGGTTCAGCCCGATGTAGCTGCCAATGGTGCCGATGGCTTCGCTCCTGTAAGTCTTGGCTATCTTATGCAACTCACGTCCGGTTTCTTCCGCTGTGGCTTGTTGCAGGTTCAAAAGCAAGGTTTTCCGTTCGCCTTTGTATTCTTTATAATATGCCCAATCCTCGGACATCCGTTGTTTGGTTAGCATGGTTTCCTCTATATCCTGCTCAGTTTTGGCAATCTTGCGCTCGGCACGGTATCTTTCCTTGTTGAAAATGGCCTGCTCTTTCTCCAACTGCATAATCCGGTTGTCAAGCTTTGCCTTGTTCAACAAATCCATATTGCCGGAAAGGACTGCAACGAACTCGGCGAAGTTCATGCCTGTGTTCTCGTCCATGCTGTCCTCGTCAATCCTGCGCACGGCTATCGTGCCGTTGTTTATCTGATTGATAAACAGTTGCTTGTTCCGTAACAGGTTGAATTTGTAGGCATCCAGCGTTTTCTCCGTGCCGTAAATGATAATATCCACGACATTGCCACCCCAGAACTTCACGGTATTGCCTTTGCGGACGGCACGCCCGTTGCGCTGCTCCAAATCTGCCGGGCGCCAGGGTACCTCCAAATGATGCACCGCCACGGCTCGCTGCTGCGCATTGACACCTGTACCCAACATGGAAGTAGAGCCGAACAATACCCGGACAGTGCCGTTGTTCATGTCGGTAAACAGTTTCTTACGTTCCTGTTCGGTCTTGGCAGTCTGTATAAACCGTATCTCATTTGCCGGAATACCCATTGTCACCAACTTGTCTTTGATGTCCTGATAGATGTTCCACTCATTAGACTTGTACGTGCTTAAGTCACTGAACACGAACTGCGTACCTTTGTTGGATTTGGAACGTACATAATAGTCGTAGATAGTGGTCGCACACCGGGAAGCCTTGTTGCCCGGATCGTCAGCGAACTTATCACCCAACAGGCGCATATCCAAAGCCATTTTCCGTGCCACATTGGTAGCCACCAGCATTTTAGCCATATCCAGATTGTCGGGCTGCGGAATGTCAAGCCCCAAATCATCCCAATTACCGCTACCGGCGAACGACACCAGACGTCCAATCATTTCCTCTTGGGCAATGGTAGGCTTGTCGGAGAGAAAACGTACATTCTTCTGCGGCACGTCAAGGTTTATCATTTCAGCCGTGCGATAATCGGTTATCTCACGCAGGAAGGTCGCCAGTTCAGGAATCTTGATATACGTGCGGAAACGCTCTTTGCGCTTGATTGAGCCGGTGATGTTCAACTCATAGTCGGTTGTCTTTTTCGTGAAAATAGCCGCCCAAGCGTCAAAGCAACTTATACATTGGCGTGACAACTCTTTCGGCCGCAAGTATTTGAACAACACATACAATTCGGTCAGCGCATTTACCACCACCGTGCCGGAAAGGAACGTGGCACCCAAATCCCTGCCCGTCCGTTGCTGTATGTCACGAATGGCGACAAGCAGGTTCATGGCACGTTGCGAGCCTTGTGTATTACCAATCCCGGCAACCCTTGTGTGGCGTGTCTGGAACATCAGATTTTTAAAATAGTGGCATTCATCGACAAAGATGTGGTCGATGCCCATAGCATGAAAATCAACGCAATCATCCTTTTTCTCGCCAAGTTTCTCTTTTAAGGCTTCCAAGTTGGCGTTGAGGTTCTTCTGCCGTTTCTCCAAACCTTTCTGTAACCTTTTGTTGTTATCAGCCATACCGCTGTCCTCCAACACTTTCAAAGAGCGTTCCACGTCTTGAAGTTCCTGCTCGCATATCTCCAGCATGGTCTGCTCGGATTGCGGTATCTTGGAAAACTGGTCGTGCGTGAGAATGATGCAATCCCAGTTGTTATTCTTGATTTTAGAGAACAATTCCTGTCGGTTGGCAGGTGTGAAGTCCTCTTTTCCCGGATAAAGAAGTTTTGCGGTCGGATATGCCTTGCGGAAACAGTCCGCAATCTCGTGTACGTTGGCTTTCAAGCCGATAATGAGCGGCTTCTGTGTCATGCCCAAACGCTTCATTTCATAAGCCGCCACACACATTACCATTGTCTTGCCTGCACCGACTGCGTGCCAGCATACGCCACCGCCATTCTGCTTAATCATCCAGATTGCATCCTTTTGTGAGGGATAGAGGTCATCGTATGGGAACTGCTCAAAAGAGAGGTTGGGGAATGTCTGTACCGAACCGTCATAATGAGGACGGACGTAGCAATTAAAGCGTTCGTTATACAGGCGTACCAATTCATCACGCACGGCGATAGGTTGGCAATCCAACCATTCGTTGAACTTGCGGCGTATCTCCTGTATCTTCGTGGATGCCGCTTGTATGGCTTCTTCATCGGGTACACGGATACTTTCACCGTTGCGCATTATCTCTTTGGTGATTTCCGGAACCGTATCGTGCAGGGCGTGGACGAACAGGGCTTCCCCGTTATAGCTTCCAATCGAATAGACATTATAGGCAATGGGGGAATGGCCTTGCAAAGAGACAATATAGGTGTCATTCACATCAAAATACATCACTGTTGTGTTTACCCCGAACAGGTCTTTGGCAAAGGAAGCGTAAATACTTGCCGGAATCCAACGCTCACCCATATTGAAGTCAAGTTCTTCATACGGAATAAGTTCGGGGGTCGCATCTTCCAAAGCCTCGACAGATGTAGCCGCCCATTTTTGAGCGTTACCTGTCAGGTCGGCAAGAACGGTACATATCTCCTTACATTTCTCCACGACATTACCTGCAAGGAATTTGCCTTTGTTCTCCCAACAATCCGTCAAAGGATTGTAGAATATCTCACCGGCAAGGGCTTCTGTCAGTTCTGTTTCGGCCTGTCCGGTTGTCTGTACAAGATAGTCCATATTGACCGAACCGTAATAGTTAAGGCTGCTTGCCAATGCTTCTACCGGTGTCAGTTGAACGGAAGTATCTATTTTCTTGAACGCAACAGGCTCGTGCATGATGTCGGCTTTACAGATGTCCTTTCCGAGTTGCATTTCAATCGTGAATACTTCCATGCCCAGACTATCCCAAGAGAAAAACTCCTTGTTGTCGTTGTGGTGGAAAAAGCCCCACTTGCGCACATAGGCATCATAATGTTTGTTGAGTTGTTCCCTTAGCTTCGGATATTCGGCCAGTTCCTCGCTTTCTTTGGTTGTCAGTTCAAAGTAGGCTTCACGGATAGGAAGATAATCGTTGGCACGCTCTATGTTTATCTGGGAAACTTTCAAAGGTACAAATGTAACGGTCGTGTCGGAAAAACAGTTTGCCTGTTTGTAGCGGAGTGTGCCAAGTTGGTTTTCAAAGAGTACCAACGTGCCGTTTTTCATCCACTTGTGCAACGTGCCTGTGTACGTGCGTCTTTCCCTGTTGGGCTGTGCCGCCTTGTTGGTATTAAAGCAATCAAAAAGTGACATTTGTATGCCGCCAATGCCTTTGTTCGGTGTGGCAAACAAATTCTTTCTGAAAAAACGCTCAAAGTCGGCTTTCAGCATGGAGGAAAGGGTTTGTTGCAAATCGGCTTCCTCTCCCTGCCAGCGGTATTTGCGCACATATTCCCCATATTGGTTGGTTTGTATGCGACTTTCTGTAAACAAGGCGGTTTTTGGTAAAGTAAACAATTTATTGGCATGTCCGGTATATTGGTCACTACCCGGCACGATTTCTCGGGTTGTTTCCATGAACAGCTTTTCACGGTCTGTAAGCGTTACCTTACGGCCGCTCTTTTGGAATATCAACAGGTCGCTGCCTACTTCAATGCCGCTTGTCTGCATGAACAGGCTATCAGGCAAACGTAATGCCGTAATCAGATTGCAACGGTGTACAAGATAGTCACGCACGAATCGGTTGCCTTGTGTGTCAGCGATACCTCTTGATGTGACGAAAGCCAATATGCCGCCCTCGTTCAGTTTCTCAACGGCTTTCACGAAGAAATAGTTATGGATGGTCTTGGAAGCCTGTGCATAGATGCCGCCTTTTTTGCTAAAAGTATTGTCGAACACACGGAAGTCGCCAAACGGTATGTTGGAAGCGATTACGTCAAAGCGGTTGTGTTCCGTCTCTTGGCTGTCAATCGTTTCAAATCCTTCGATGAATACCTGTGTGTCGGGATGCAGGGCGGACAATACAAGTCCGGTAAGCAGGTCTTTCTCAAAAGCCGTCCGATGTGTAGCCATATCTCCGACTGGTAGGAAACCGCCGATACCGGCGGACGGTTCTAAGAATGTGCCCATTTTAAGGTCGTTTGCCGTGAAAGTGTCTTTGATTTGCTTGGCTACGGCTTGAATAAGGAATGTCGGGGTATAAAAAGCTGTCAATACGGACGATTTCAGACTTTGCAGGAGTTGCCTGTAAAGTGTTTCATTCCCTTTTGCCGCTTTTGACAGGACGGAGAGCAAGCGTTTAACGGCTTCCTGCATGGTGTCGGGTATGGGGGTGTCCGTTCCGATACTCAATACTTCCTTGATACCTCCGCAGCCTGTAAACTTGGATAATGTCTCACGCTCTGCGGTGGTCGCATTTCTGCGTTCCTCGTGAATGGCAAGGGCTGTGCTTATCGCTTCGATATTGCCCTCTAATGCTTTTAACTTGTTGTAACTCATACGTGTATATTTAACCTTTTGTTTAATATTTCCCTTTCTTCGGGCTGGTTGTTGCAACTTGCCGGGAATTATTTTTCTGCCCCGAAAAGGTGACGGGGCAATACGGGCAAATCTGACGAAGGAAATACGCTCGAACTTGTGAGAGGAAGATTTCGTGAAGACATCCACGGCACAGCCGGATTTGACAAGTCTTGACACCGGACGTTACCTTTGCGGAAAAATAAATCCGGGCTAGGTGGAATCACACTCAAGAAGGCAATCTTGATTGTCACGTTATTAGAGGATAGGGAAAGTTTATAAAAGGAGCCATTTCGGGTAAAAGTGGAAGGGAAGCCGTTCTTGGAGCGGATGGTAAAAAAGGGAATAGGTTATGACAGGTAATTAGAGCGCAGTGCTGACCAAAAGAAAAAGGCTCTGTGCAATCATACACAAAACCTTTCATTGATTAAAACAGATTGACAATCGACATACCTCGCTGCCTGGCTCTCTTGAAGGTATAGTATGTACCTCCTTTGGGTACTCCATCAAAATAGGCTATCAAGCAAGCGGAACATGACAGCATATAATCATTCCTCTGCAAGAAACAGCCGTCAACATAGCTCTCATTAAGTATTACAACTTCGTCCGCTTTGGTAAGAGCGTTACGATAGCGTTCCTTATTATAAGGTGTAAACTTCTCGCATTGCCCACAATAAGGTACGGCGGCAACCAATGTAATGTCGGAATATACTTCTTTCATGGATAAGGCTGTTTCTGCGGCAAGCAGGTCGAAGCCCATCGCCATGCCACAGTAAAATATGCGGATGCCTCGATTGTAATGTTCCAATATCACTGTCCTTAATGCTTGCCGAAGCGAAGGTACTTTGTCGTAGGGTATGAAACGGTGGCCGGTAAGTGCCACTGCCATTACCTGATTATGTGAATTGGTTTGTTTCATTGTACACTCAATAGGTAGTTTTAATACTCTTTGATTGATTCTATATATTCTCTTACCAGTTCTTCTGCCGCAGCATACGGGTCTTTTTTATCTGCAATATCTTTCACATGAACCATGAAATTGTCTATTTCTCATATACAATTTTCATCGGTATATACTTGGCAATAATAGCCACCTACATTTTCCTCACAATCAGGATAAAATGTTACATATACTTGCGCTCCTTTTAATGTTCTTGCTGTTACCATATATTTTATTTTAATTATTGACTGGTTATAAAGCTGGAATTATGCCGCTTGCTATCAATATACCTCCTTTATAAAGTTCAATCGTGCCTGGCACAAATCCCATTTCTCCAAAAGCAATGTTACGGATATAGGCTTTGTATTCATCCGCTTTAAAGTTTTGTCCGGTCAGATTATTGAATATCATAGAGATAGATATGTTGTCGTCAGACCAAAGAATCATTTTTTGACCTTGCCTTATTTCCTCGATGCAACTTTCCTTTGGAGGATTTCTATTCGATATTACCTTCATCATCTTCATTCTTTGGGTTGTACCTACAAAAATCTACTATCAATAACCGTTCATCCATGTATTTGGAAGGGTCTGAGGCAAGGCGTTGCTTCAGCCAAAAATGTTGTCTGCCGTATCCATAAGCAAAGAACTTGTCAAAATCCGTGGTTTCAGACAATTTTGTAACAACAGCTTGAAAACCAGCTTTGTCTGTTGCAAATACAGCATGGTTTACCAGTTCAACCAATAAGTTGGGAATTTGTGCGTCCCATACGTTAATAAGATTTTCAAATGTCACATTCATAGCGTCTCAATTAGATATTATAAAAAACGATACAATCTTCCACTTCGGTTGCCTTGCCGAATAGTGGGTCTTTGGTATAGTAAGGTGGCATACCGCCTTGCACGCTGTCTGCAATGGGGCATACCAGTTCGATACACCGATTACGCAATAGGTTGTCAATCATTTTAATCTCTTTGTCTTTCAGTCCTGTGGCGTCTCCGTTAGCCATGTAAGGCAATGCCCATGTGGGTACTCTTTCGATACTTCGTTCCATATAGCTTTTTTTTAAGTTAATACTATTATTTTCTCAATGCCTGACTTGTTTTCCCTACATTACTTTTCAGTTCCGCAGGTCGGCATATCAGACTTTTTAAGGCATCCCCTGAATGAAGCCATTGATGGAATAAGGCAAGCCCGGATATGAAAATCAACCATGCAATAGTCTATTTTCATCATACGAGCAACGTGTGGCTTGCTATTTCCGGGCTTCATTCTAATTTCGCCGCACGAAAAGTGATGTGCCGGCTTGCGAGCCAAAAGAGTAATATGCTTCTTTATAGTGGTACAATGGGAATCAATATGATATAACAGGGAGGATTGGCTTAAAAAAGAGAGTACTACGTAAATGTATCTGTTGAACATAAAAAAAACGGCTTCGGCCGTTTTTGAAAGGAGAAACTGCTTTAAGCAGTTTTCTTGGCTTTCTTCTTTTTTGAAGCGGCAGGAGCTTTTTCTTCTTTCTCCACCGGCTCATAGAAGTCGGTGACTGCCATGATGATACGGTTATGTTTGACACCTTGCTGGTCAGTCCATTCGTCGGGTTTGAAAAATCCCTTGACTGTAATGTTTTTGCCTTTCTTCAACAACTCAAAAGAAGTGCTGTCATTTTTACGCCAGGCTTCCACGTAAATGAAAGATGACACATATTCTTCTCCGTTTTGCTCCTTGCGGCTTACTGCCAGTGGGAAGCGTGCTACGCTTGCTGTTGTAAACTGACGGATTTCTGCATCCTTGCCAACGAAACCTGTTACTGCGAATGAATTTTCTACTACTTTCTTCATGATTCTATTTTTTAGAAGTTAAACAATTAATTTTTATGATGCTATCGGATATTGCAGGTATAGGGCGGCACCAGGGATAGCACGCAAATACGCTATATTTTTCACGCAGTAGAAAAATGTCGGAAGATTTTCGTGTATGTCATTGGTCAGAACGGAGTGACCCGTAGATGCTTCGGCATCGCTGCATTATATCTTTGCATCTGAAAAATATTGTGACTTCGCCATCAAAAAGAGATTGACGAAGGGAGGGCGAAGAAAATAGCAGTAATAGTCGGAAAGGAAGCTGAAGTATGCTAATAACCGCACGTGGCTCTATCCATGAGGTAAAGGAGCAAATCAGAATGGAAACTTCATTATGAAATGAGGAAACCGTGAAAATCAGCAATCACATAGGCATTGTTGATATAAAGCAATACTCATTGGGATATAATAACGTAAGGCTGACTATAAAAAGTGGAGAAACGATATTTGCCGGCAGTTTCAGTAGCCTATCGGCTGGATAGAAGAAGGAAAAGGCTGTTAAACAAGGAAAAAGTTATCAGAAGGTTACTTTTCCTGTCAAAAAAGACTTTGGCTGTCTTTGGGAAAAAGGATTGCGGTGAAACCTTTTATAACAGGAGTGTATGTAAACAGATGATATATAAGAAGAAAAAACAAATGAGATAAGTTAAAAAGGTGGATTGGAATATGCTGTTTCTGCGTATCTTTGCAAATGGAAGTGCATCATAATAAGAACAAATTATAACCTTCCAAAAGAAAAGGCATAACGTGCCTATAAAGCGTATCAATAACAAAGAAGATAGAGAATGGAAAAACTGATTATATGGATTGTCCTATTGGTGTTCTTTTACCTGATGAGCAGGATAAGCACATGGAAAAAGAGAGCGGCTGCGGCCTTTCTGGTAGTGGGGCAACGTGCGATAACAAAGGAGGAACGCAAATGGGGATATCGCAATGCGCTGCGTGCAGGGGAAAAGAAAGCGGAAAGATTCTATGTATATTCAGCTTTGGAGGATTTCATGGATGAGAAACCGATGGTGCCTTTCAAGATGAAACTTTCCAACGGCAAGAAGATTCCGGCAATATTCATTGACTATTACATACCCAAAAAGGATTGGAATTTCATCACTGAGGAACAACGGAAGTTTGTACAAATGGTATATGACTTTAAGGACGGACGTGTGTCTTGCAGCCGTTTATTCAAAGAAGCATTGGCAAAGCTGGATTTGCCAGATAGTGTTAGTGTTGTATTCATGCCATGCAGCAATCAAAGCAAATACCTTACCCGATTCAGCCGGTTGAACAATGCTTTGTCGTATGAAGAAAAGTTGCATCCGATGCTGTACAGTCTTACTTATCTGGAGGCCCGTGAAAGCAAACACAACATAAAAGATAGGGATAAGGTAAATGCGGATTCCAATGTCATTATCAATGCAGACATCGTAGGCAAGAAAGCCGTAATTATTGACGACGTAATTACAACAGGAAGCAGCATCAAGGAACACGCAGAGGAACTTGGCAAATATGGGGTGGAAGTTGTCGGGGTTGTCTGTTTGGCTAAAACCGTGAAGTATCCGGAGAAAATAGAGATTTGGATTGAATCTCATTTCAAATAGAAAAGCGTAAAGGAATACAGGTTTAGTCCGGTTCTTGTAGTATATATACAAGATTTCATTAAACCTGTTTTTCTAAAGTTGGAGAATCTTGCTTTCCAAAAAAGGAAATCTTAAAAGTAAAATGTGACAGGTTTAGTTTAGTCCTTGTAGTATATATACAAGATTCAATCAAACCTATTATTATAAACTCATCCGGCTGATTGCTTGATTATGCACTGAGTGGAAAATACACTCGGTGATTTTTCTTTTGGGAGGCAAAAAATATCAAATATAGGGAGTGATTTGAGGTCGGAACTTACTTCTTACGATTTTGTGTTGATTGGCTGAATTTTGAATGATTATGTTACTATTTTGTTAATCTAAGAAATTTATTGTTTTGTATATTGTTGTAATTCAAATATATACAGCGCTATTTTTATAATATTCCCATTTATGGCGCGCCACATAGAAAGTCAACGGCGCCTTTAATTCCAGCCGCAAGCCTATTTTATTCAAACCCCGTCCTATTTGCTTGGCCCTCAGTTTATATTGCTTGCGGTCATTTATGTCACAATACCGCAAGATAGGCAGCAGGTACTCGGAAGTGTCATCCTTGTATTTATCCACAATCTCCTGCATCAGCTCCTCCCACAGAATAGTCAGCCGTTGCCCGGTCTTTTTCCGGCTGTATGTCAGAATTCCATTCTGGAGGTTGCTCTTCTTCAAGTGTGCCATATCAATAAACGACATGCCCCGGGTATAGAAACTGAAAAGGAAAATATCCCGTGCCAGCTCCAACTGGGGTTCGAATGACAAATCAAGTTCCTTGATCATTTTGATGATTTTAAAGGGAACGGCCCGTTTTACGGTCTTGTCTATGCCGGTATAGACATGTTTGAAAGGTTTCTTGTCGGTGGTATAGCCTTGCTCTACAGCCAGATTATACACACTCCGCCAGATTCTCATATAATAGGAAGTACTGTTCTTTACCAAGCCCTTCTCTTTCAGATAGGCTTCATACATCTCCATCAGCTCCGAATCAAAGGCTTCAAAACTCAGATCCTCATTCTTTCTGAATTGGATAAAGCTGTTCATTGTCGAGGTATAACCTTCTGCCGTCCGTCCCCTTTTCTGCCGCTCCAGTTTATTGATACATCGTTGCATGAAGTTGAACACACTCTCTACAGAAGGGATTTTCCGGAAAGAAGCCACGATATCATCAATGGTGTATTCCACACCGGTCCGCTCCAGATCATTGATAATACCTTGTAACCGCGTCATCTCCCAATTCGTCTGGTCACGTATCAGCAGAAGACGCGCTTTACATTCGGACTGTGTTGAAATAAGCAGACTGCCGGTGGAGTCGTCCCACTCGGAAGGCATGATCCGGTAAGAAGTCTTGATGAGCCGTGTCAGTCTGTAATGAATAATTTGATAACTTAATACGCCCTTTTTTCCTTTTACGCTCGATGGGCGGAATTTCAATTTAATGGATGCCATATTTCTTTTCTATATTATGGTTTTGTTATTCAAAACGAATATAGCAATATGGCATCAGGTACACTGTTGCACCTCTGGTTATTCTACCCTTCTATCTCGCTCAGTTCCAACCAGCGCATGGTCTTTTCATCAATCAAATCATTCAGTTCCGGCAATCGTTTGGATTTCTCCGTCAGTTCCTCCACTCCCAGCGTACCGCTGCAAAGGGCGGCTTCTATATCGGCCTTCTCCTGCTCCAGCCCGGCTATTTCTTGTTCCAGCTGCTCGAACTCTTTCTTTTCCTTGAAGGACATCTTCCGCTTATCATTCAGACGTACGCGGGCGGTCTTTTCCTCTTTTGGTTTTTCCGCCTCTTTCTCGCGCTGCTCTTTCGCCTCGCGCCAGTCACGATAATCGGAGTAGTTACCCGGAAAATCACGAATGTCTCCCTGTCCCTTGAATACCAGCAAGTGATCTACCACCTTGTCCATGAAATAGCGGTCGTGGCTTACTACGATTACACAGCCCTTGAAGTTCTGCAAATATTCTTCCAATACCTGAAGGGTGATGATATCGAGATCGTTGGTAGGCTCATCCAGCACCAGGAAGTTGGGATTACGCATCAGCACCGTACACAGGTACAGGCGGCGGCGTTCTCCCCCACTCAGTTTATATACATAGCTATGCTGTTTTTCGGGGGTAAACAGAAAATGTTGCAGAAACTGGGATGCGGTCAGCTTCTTGCCATTTCCCAATTCGATGACTTCGGCAATATCCTGCACCACGTCGATGACCTTCATTTGCTCATCAAACTTCAGGCCGTCCTGAGAATAGTATCCGAAACGGACTGTCTCACCGATATCCAGTGTTCCACTGTCCGGCTTCTGTTCGCCCATCAGTATTTTAATGAACGTGGACTTTCCCGTACCATTGTTTCCCACGATGCCCATCTTCTCATAACGGGCAAAGATATACGAGAAATCTTCCAGAATCTTCAAATCACCGAAACGCTTGTACAGATGATCCGCCTCAAAAATCTTGGAGCCGATGTAAGAGGCTTTCATATCCAGTTTCACATTGCCGTCGTTGAAACGCTGCTTCGCCACTTTCTCCAGTTCGTAGAAAGCTTCTTCCCGATAACGCGCTTTATGTCCGCGTGCCTGGGGCATACGGCGCATCCACTCCAGCTCTGTGCGGTACAAGTTATTGGCGCGGGCTATTTCGGCATTGGTAGCCTCGATACGCTCCTGCCTCTTTTCCAAGTAATAGCTGTAGTTCCCTTTATATGAATAGACCTGCTGATTGTCTATCTCGATAATTTCAGAGCAGACGCGGTCCAGGAAATAACGGTCGTGCGTCACCATGAGCAGACTGATGTTTCCCCGGCCGAGATACCCCTCCAGCCACTCCGTCATATCCAGATCAAGATGGTTGGTAGGCTCGTCCAAAATCAGGAAATCGGGCTCGGTTATCAGCACATTCGCCAAAGCCACCCGTTTCAACTGACCTCCGGAAAGATGTTTGATCTGCTGGCTGAAGTCCCGGATTTTTAATTGAGAAAGGATTTGTTTCGCCTTCCGTTCATAATCCCATGCCTTTTCGTGCTCCATCCGTGCCAACAACTCTTCCAGTCCCGGATTGCCTTCGGTTTCCATGCAGCTTTCATATTCTTTGATGAGTTCCACCGTGCTGTTTCCGTGATAGAAACAGGCTTCGAGCACGGTCAGGTCTTCGGGATAATGTGGGTCTTGCTCCAAATAGCCCACCCGCAAATCACGACGAAAGACGATGCTTCCTTCATCATATCCCTCCTTACCGGCTATTATATTAAGTAAGGTAGTCTTGCCTGTACCGTTCTTTGCTATCAGACCGATGCGTTGTCCTTCGGCCACTCCAAATGAAATCTTCCGGAACAATACCAAGTCACCGAATGACTTGGTAAGCCCGTCTACTTGCATATATGGGGTCATTATTTGTCTATTTATTTAAATCATCCAACACTGCCTCCGCCTCTCGCTTAATTTTCCTGAATTCGGATTTCAAGTCGCAGGGAAGTCCCTTTTTAGCTTGTCCCCACACCAGTGCGGCAGGGTCCAGCACCATATCCGAACACATAAACTGCAAGGCGGGATATTCTTTCTGTCCCTCAATGACAGTCACCCATTCCATACCTTCCATCTCATTCACCAGAATGGCTCCGAAGGCAATACCGAAATTCTCCCACGCCATACGCTGCTGGGTCTGGAAACGTCCGCTGTCCATTACCTGCTGTATACTGTCAATATCGCTCTCCGACGCAGTGAAATCCTTGGTGAGTTGCTTTTTAATCGTGGTAGAAGCCCACTCAAAGGCGGTGTTCACCTCCCCGATTTCCAAGACACGGATCGGAATGATCTCACGCGGGTGACTTACACCTTCTTTGCGGATCTGCAAAGACCGGATGATTTCTTCTGCCGGATGCTTGTCACCTCCTTTGGACACGGTAAAAGAACATTCGAAAGAAAGATCCCCCTCTCCTGTCACCCAGATATGAGTGGTGTACCAGGCGCCTTCTTCCTGAAAAGTTTCCGCGCTGTAAGCACAATCCCACTTGCCCACTTTCACCAGGGTGGAAGAAGTATTTTCTTTCAATTCGTATGCGATGCACTGCGGACCATAGTCAGCCGCTTCATCCTTATAGGCCGATATGCGGAAATTACCTGTCCACCGGTCAGGATTATAGAATAAAAAACTCTCTTCTGTATCTTCAAACTCGTGCCAGCCCATCGGGTATTCCAATGAGAACCAGCCACCGGGAGAAATGTATTTCATAGTCTCTATCTTTTTAATTCATTACTAACGGAAACGATCGTCTTACTTTACCGGCAATATCTCAATCCAGTAATCATCAGGATCATTGATGAAATACAAGCCCATAGCGGTGTTCTCGAAGCAAACGCATCCCATTTCCTTATGGAATTTACGGACTTCGTCATAATCACCTTCCACACGCAGACACAGATGGCTTTCGTTCTCACCCAACTCGTATGGCTGGGTATGGTCACGCAACCAGGTCAGTTCCAACAAGAAATTGCTGTGGTCATCGGCCATATACACCAGCACGAAGGAACCGTCCGAAGCTTCCTTACGATGAGACTCATGCAAACCTAACGCTGTTTCATAAAACTTGATACTCTTGTCCAGATCAGTTACATTGATATTGAAATGATCAAATCTTCCTTTTACTTTCATATTGTGTTATTCTTTTGTTATTCAATCTCTATTTTTTGTCCGCGATGTGTCAATGACACAAAACGCACTCCATGCGCTTCGGCAAAGTCGCGGAAAGCATTTGCCTTGGCATACTCCGGTGTGAAATGCATGGGTACAAAGATATGAGTTTTTATCTTTGTTACAAACTGTCCGGCACCCCGCATGTATTCTTTTCCCAAACGGGGGTCAACGGGAAACATCGCCACATCCACTTCGGGCGTATAGGCGTAAAGATCATCCAGCTCATGCAGGAAATTCTTCTCGGCTCCCTTCCACTCCGCCTCGGTACTCTCGTCCATCCAATGCCAGTTATTCAAATCACCGGCATGAAAAATCTTTTTTCCACTTGCCTGAAGCAAAAACGATACTCCCACATCCGTGGAACCGAAAGCACGCACGCTCAATGTTTCATCCTTATATTCCTCTCCTTTTTTCAGCCAGACGGCATCTTCTTTCTGCGCCCTGCGATGACGCAAAATGTCTTTCGAGAAAATATAGATAATATCCGGCCGCTGTTCACGCCATTGCAATACCTCTTTATTAAAATGATCCGGATGAAAATGACTGGCCAGCACATACAGTTTTCCGGGTCTCCGCAATAATTCGCTGTGTACGGTTCCTTCCGGCATTCCCGCCTCTTGATTGCTGAAAGTCCCATCCATCAACCGGTTCAAATCCGCCTGCGCCTGTCCATCCTCCGAATCACGGTAATAATCCATGATTACAGTAAAGCCATCGCCTGACAAGGCGAATCCGCTATGATATATATAAGTAAGTTCCATATCCATACAACAAATTTATTTACCGATAGGTTGCACCTGCGCACGGGTCTTTTTATCAATCTCCAGAAACATATAATTCACTTTACCCGAATGTATCAGGGAGTCATTCTCCCGGTATTTCCTCGTAGCGTATTCCTTTGATTTCTCGTAGGTCAGTTTCGACATCTGGTTCTGGGATTTGCCCACCATGGTAGAATCCAGCTTCTCATCCGGAAAGAAATCATCCAGATTCACATCCCCTATCATCGTGGTTTCCAGAAAATTCATATTCTTATGTGATTTGTCCGTGTAATAACCCACAAACATATGTCCCGGAATACGCACCAGGATAGGATTGATATTGATGGCTTTCATCAGTGAGGCCAGCAACACGCTGCCATCCACACAGTTTATCTGCGAGGATTCCAGCGCATCGTCCAAGGTACGGACGCGCTGTGTATAAACCACATTGGACGAAAGACTGGTATTGGTGGTGGAGCTATACTTAAAGTTCCGCTTTTGCAACACATTCCACAATGCATAGACCTGTTTGTCCACATTCTCCGACTGGTGTGCATTACCTTGATACCCAAGAAAACGATTGACGATACGTGTATCCAAGGCTTCACGCAATAATTTGTCAATCTGAGGATGCTCCTCGTTGACGTAGGCCGCAAAAAACTCTCCCGTATCGTGAAACTTCATTTTATCGTCCACATATCCTAAAGGGCACTCATTGATACTGCGCATCGAGATGGTTTTCAAACGCTGTGGAAGTTCTTTCTTATTCAATTCCGCCTTGACGGAGATGCTAACGGGCACTGCCTGATTATTATCACGCAAAGCCTGATAGTTCCATATAATATCCGGGAAAACCAGATATTCTTTCCCCGCCTTGGGTAAAATAAACTCGGATACAGACTGAGAGAAAAAAGGAGTCTCGGCCACTTCTATACGCAATTTGCTATTGGCATAACTGTTCTTCAGCCGGATGGCGATACACGACTTGGGATTTCCGATATAATCGGAATCGGCAGGTACGATTAAACTGGCATCTGTGGTTGCGGTAGAAAGAATGGTTGCAGGGAAAATATTACCACCCAGCTGGTCGGTAATCTCGAACCCGGATTTAAAAGGCTCATACCGATAAATAAAGACTGAAAATGCCATTACCAGTATAGCAGATAATATTAATGTGGACCATTGCCACTTGTTCAGTTGTTTCATATTCCACTTTTCTACGCTATCTGTTAATCAGTTGTTTTTATGATTCCCCATCCACCATCATTCACTACAGACTACACTGATTGACACAGGTTCCATATCAAGCAATTGCTTTTCAATAGAAACAATCTGCATCAATCCGTGCAATCGGTGGCGAAAAGCTCGTTATCTCACTGCGATACTCTCTATCTCCACAAGCGCTCCTTTCGGCAAAGCCTTAACAGCTACAGCAGAACGGGCAGGGAAATCTCCTTCGAAATACTTGGCATAAACAGCGTTCATTTCAGCAAACAAAGACATATCTGCCAAAAATACGGTTGTTTTTACGATATTAGCGGTAGTCAGACCGGCTTCTGCCAATACATTCTTGATATTCTCAAAAACCTGGGTAGTCTGTTCAGTCACTCCTCCCGGAACAAATTCACCGGTAGCAGGATCAACGGGAATCTGACCTGACAGGAATACCATACCATTCACTTCAACAGCTTGACTGTAAGGACCTATAGCAGCAGGAGCCTTTTCTGTAAAAATCACTTTTTTCATCTTTTCTCTATTTATAATTAAGTAAAAATCAAATTTGACGGGCTAAATTAGTATTTTTTTCGCTATTTCATGCAGACTCTGCTGAACAATCTGACCTATTTTTACGTTCATTTAACATCAGGGTTTTCACAGACAGAAAGGATGTTTCCCCACGTCGTTTTTTTTATTAATTTCATTAAATTCGGCAAAAAATCTTCTGTAATATGCATGAGATTAAAAAAAAATATCTACTTTTGTCCTCGGTAAATACGTCAGTTCCCTATCCGGGAAAGTCTGTTTACTTCCTGATAACAATCAAAACAACATCAATCCCATAATCGTAATTATGAGTGCATTTCCCCCTTCTAACACATTTTTGTGTAGATTGCGCTCCTTAATTATACCATTAAAAGATTATAAAGAAATATATTACTAATAACTATACTCTATGTATAACATTATTCAATTAAACGACAAAGACTTGTCGGAATTACAATCGATTGCCAAAGAGTTGGGTATCAAGAAAACAGACTCTCTAAAAAAAGAAGATCTGGTTTATAAAATTCTGGACGAGCAAGCCATAGTCGGAGCAACCCAAAAAGTAGCGGCAGAAAAAGCCAATGAAAGTCAACCCCGTAAAAGATCACGTATCAACGTTAAAAAAGACGGTGACAAGGTCTATACTGCAACCAAGGACAAGGCACAGAAACTGGAAGCCAATACCCCGCAGCCTGCCGCCGCAGCTGCCGAAACAGTAAAAGAGACTGCTCCTGTAGCGGTAACACCACAAACAGAAGCCGTGGCCGAAACAAGCGCGGAAGAAAAAACACCTAAAAAAAGAGGACGCAAACCGGGTAGTAAGAAAGTAACAGCCAAGACAGAAGAACAACCTGCAACGAAAACGAAAGAAACTGCAAAAGAGGAAGTGAAAGCTGAAGCACCGGCGAAACCGACACCCAAAAAAGCAAAAAAAGAAGAAACACCGGCTATTCCCGAAGAAAAAGAAGTGATTCTTCCCGAACTGGAATTCGGCAGTGAAACCGATGATTTTATTCCCATCGAGGATCTTCCTTCAGAAAAAATAGAACTTCCTACTGAGTTGTTCGGCAAATTTGAGGCTACCAAAGTAGAAACACCGGCTCCGGTACAGACACCTGCCCCCAAATTCCAACCACGCCAGCAGCGCGATCAAAATCAGAAGTACAACAATCCGCGCAACAATAATTACAACAATCCTCGTCAGGCAAACAATAATAACAATACGACGGCTGAGGGAGAAGCGTCTGCCAGCATTCCTCAACAACCGGAACGCAAACAGGTGGAAAAGCCTTACGAATTTGAAGGTATCCTGACCGGTACCGGGGTATTGGAAATCATGCCCGACGGATACGGTTTCCTCCGTTCATCCGATTACAACTATCTTTCCTCACCCGATGATATTTACGTTTCACAATCGCAAATAAAACTGTTCGGTTTGAAGACCGGTGATGTAGTGGAAGGCTCTATCCGTCCGCCCAAAGAAGGAGAAAAATATTTCCCGTTGGTAAAGGTGGAAAAGATAAACGGTCTGGATCCCGGATTGGTACGTGACCGCGTTCCGTTTGATCACCTGACCCCGCTGTTCCCCGATGAAAAGTTCAAACTTTGCAAAGGGGGATATAGTGATAACCTTTCAGCCCGTGTGGTAGATATGTTCTCACCTATCGGTAAAGGACAGCGTGCTTTGATTGTGGCGCAGCCCAAAACCGGTAAGACGATCCTGATGAAAGACATCGCTAACGCAATCGCAGCCAACCATCCGGAAACGTACATGATCATGCTGCTTATTGACGAACGTCCCGAAGAAGTGACAGATATGGCGCGCAGCGTAAATGCCGAAGTGATCGCTTCTACATTTGACGAACCGGCAGAACGTCACGTAAAGATTGCAGGTATCGTACTGGAAAAAGCAAAACGCATGGTAGAATGCGGTCACGATGTGGTAATCTTCCTCGACTCTATCACCCGACTGGCACGTGCATACAATACGGTTTCTCCTGCTTCCGGCAAGGTATTATCCGGTGGTGTGGATGCAAATGCCCTGCATAAGCCCAAACGTTTCTTCGGTGCTGCCCGTAACATTGAAAACGGTGGCTCGCTGACCATTATCGCAACCGCACTGATTGACACCGGTTCCAAGATGGATGAAGTAATCTTCGAAGAATTCAAGGGTACAGGTAACATGGAACTCCAGCTGGACCGCAACTTGAGCAACAAACGTATCTTCCCGGCAGTAAACATCGTGGCATCAAGCACCCGCCGCGACGACTTGCTGCTCGACAAGACTACTTTGGACCGTATGTGGATTCTTCGCAAGTATCTGGCAGATATGAATCCTATCGAAGCCATGGATTTCGTAAAGAGTCGTTTGGAAAATACCAAAGACAACGAAGAATTCCTGATGAGCATGAACTCATAAAAAATAAATCTCTTTTATTAAATGACGCAGGCTGTACCTTTTCATTAAGGTATGGCCTGTTTTTTATTATACTTCAATCAATATATCAATGCATCAATTTGCTAATATGCCCATGACCACGCAGAGTAGAATGCAGCAAATTGACACATTGGCAAATTATCCAATGGGTACAAAACCTGATTCCTTCCGTCTGATTAAAAAGACCTTTAAATCCGGAGAACCCATGAAAACAAAAATAATCTGCTTTATCGCATTTGTCAGTTATACCTTTTATTTAACCGCAGGAGATATTTATGTTTCTCCCTACGGTAACGACAATGCTGCCGGTACACGCCAATCTCCCCTCCAGACTCTGGAACAAGCCATCAAGCAAGCGCGCGAATGGAGAAGATTGCAATCACCCGAAACAACCGGAGGCATAAATATCCTATTGGAGGAAGGAATATACCCACAATATAAAAGCCTGTTCATCCGCCCCGAAGATAGCGGGACAACAGACTCTCCCACCCGTATCACCGCTGTTCCCAATGCCCGTGTAGTCTTAAGTGGCGGAGTTCCTGTGACAGATTGGGAACAAGGATGCAAAGATACCAGAATACCAGAAACACTTAGAAATAAAATATGGGTAGCGGAAGCGCCCCGTATGGGAAACAGGATATTGGAAACCCGGCAAATGTGGGTCAACGGAACAAAAGCACAGCGGGCCGCACAGTTTCCCGACGGAGTAATGGAACGCATGATTGATTTTAACCCTGAGGAAGAGACGATCACCATTCCCACTCCACAAACAGCAGGGTTGAATGCCGCTTCACAAGTAGAGATGATCGTTCACCAACGTTGGGCCATCGCCATACTGAGAGTGAAGGAAATGATTACTGAAGGGGCAAATACAATCGTCCGTTTTCATGATCCCGAAAGCCGGTTGGAGTTTGCCCATCCCTGGCCTCAACCTGTCATTGACGGAGAAAAAGGAAACTCCACCTTTTGTCTGGTCAATGCTCTGGAACTATTGGACCAGCCCGGAGAATGGTATCAGGATTACCCTTCCGGACGCATCTATTATTACCCGCGTCCTCACGAAGACATGACGAAGGCGCAAGTCATTATTCCGGCTTTAGAGACTTTACTGACTATAAGCGGAACTTTGGAACGCCCGGTAAGGAATATACATTTTCAAAATATATCTTTCGAACATACTTCATGGATGCGCCCCTCTTATCAAGGGCACGTTACATTGCAAGGAGGCTTCCATCTGCTGGATGCTTACAAGCTACCCATACCGGGGCTGCCCGAAAAAGCGGAACTGGAAAACCAGGCATGGATAGGCAGACCCGAAGCTGCAATACAGATAAAATGCGGCAATAACATAAACTTCAACCACTGCACATTCCAGCATTTAGCAGCCACCGGAGTAGATTATGAACGCGCCGTATCGACTTCCATTGTCGAGAATTGCCATTTCACCGATATTGGTGGCACAGCCTTACTGGTGGGCACCTTTCCCGATGAAGGATTTGAAACCCATGTGCCTTATACACCTTTTCATGAACAGGAATTATGTACGGGAATCACCATACGGAACAACCTAATTGAGGAAGTGACCAATGAAGATTGGGGAGGTGTAGGCATCGGAGCCGGATATGTAAAGAATATCCATATCGTACATAATGAAGTCTGCCACGTCAATTATTCAGGTATCTGTGTGGGCTGGGGATGGACCCTGCAGGAAAGCGGAATGAGCGGCAATCGGATTGAAGCCAATTACGTCCACCACTTTGCCCGGAGGCTGTATGATGCAGGAGGACTTTATACCCTCTCCAACCAACCCGGCTCCGTGATGCGCAATAACCGGATTGAACATTTAATTGACGCGCCCTACGCTACCAACGACCGTGCGTTTTACATCTACTTTGATGAAGCGACGGATGGCTATACCGTAGAAAACAACTGGTGTCCGTCCGAACGTTTCGACTCCAACCGTCCGGGACCTCATAATGTGTGGAAGAAGAATGGTCCGCAAGTAGATGAAAGTATAAAGCAAAAGGCAGGCAGGGTCGCTGTAGATGGGGTATCACAACCAAGAATCATTATAAAAACAAAATAACAAAAAGAGAATGAAACCAACCAATTACCACTTATTCGATTTTCTGGACTTTGATCCCGATCTGTCAAGAGACGAATCATTATGGAAAGCATACAAGCCCACCTCTGTCTATGAAAAAGACGGGGATATCTGTATAAACGTCCCCTTTCAAAAGCAAGTACTCTCTAACGATATGGCGCCCGATACGACATCGCCCCGTGAAGAGTATACGCTGGTCATCCGTCAGTACACCTCAGGTATCACCCGGCTCTTTATCGGATTCGGTGAAGAAAGCATGACGGATCAGTCGGAAATGCTCCAATTCAGTGACCGGGTAAAGAAACTCCCTTTGCAAGTGACACAAACAGAAGGGGAATGGTTGATCACTACCCAAGACGGAATCCAACGGGCACTTATCCATGTAAAGCCCCCGGTACTGGACCGTTGGAGCGAACTGCTGCCCGATCCTCAAGAGACCTTGGATCTTCGCCTTTACCCCGACGGCAAACGTGAAATCCGACTGGCTGCCTACGACCACTTCTCCCCTCCCCGTTACGATGCGTTGCCACTGGCTTTCTGCAAACGAAACGGAGTGAAGGAACGTGCCACCCTTTCCTTTGAATCAAAACCCGATGAATGTTTTGCCGGAACAGGGGAACGCTTTGCCAAAATGGACTTAAGCGGACAAACGTTCTTCTTAAAGAACCAGGACGGACAAGGTGTGAACAACCGCCGTACCTATAAGAATATTCCTTTCTACCTCTCCAGCCGGATGTATGGAACATTCTATCACACCTGTGCCCACAGCAAACTGTCACTGGCCGGGCAATCCACCCGCTCGGTACAGTTCCTGAGCGACCAGGCCATGCTGGATGTTTTCGTCATAGCAGGCGACACGATGGAAGAAATCCTCCGGGGTTATCGGGATCTGACCGGATATCCTTCCATGCCCCCCCTCTGGAGTTTCGGCATCTGGATGAGCCGCATGACCTACTTCAGCGCTGATGAAGTAAATGAGATATGCGACCGGATGCGTGCCGAACATTACCCCTGTGATGTCATCCATCTGGATACCGGCTGGTTCAAGACCGACTGGCTGTGCGAATGGAAATTCAACGAAGAACGCTTTCCCGATCCCAAAGGGTTCATCCAAGGACTGAAGAAAAAAGGATATCGCGTGTCCTTATGGCAACTCCCCTACGTGGCGGAGAACGCCGAACAGATAGACGAAGCACGCAAAAACGATTATATAGCTCCGCTGACAAAGAAACAAGATTCGGAAGGTTCCAATTTCTCCGCTTTGGACTATGCCGGAACCATTGACTTCACTTATCCCAAAGCAACCGAATGGTATAAAAGACTGCTGAAGAATCTGCTGGATATGGGCGTGACCTGCATCAAAACCGATTTTGGAGAAAACATCCACATGGATGCCCTCTATAAAGGCATGAAACCTGAATTGCTGAACAACCTGTATGCATTGCTTTATCAGAAAGCCGCTTATGAAATCACAAAAGACGTAACCGGTGACGGCATCGTATGGGCACGCTCGGCATGGGCGGGATGCCAACGCTATCCGCTGCATTGGGGAGGCGACTCATGCAGTTCATGGGATGGAATGGCAGGCTCGCTGAAAGGCGGTTTGCATTTCGGGCTTTCCGGTTTCGCCTTCTGGAGTCATGATGTCCCCGGATTCCACACATTGCCCAACTTCATGAACTCTATAGTGGACGATGATGTATATATGCGCTGGACACAATTCGGTGTATTCTCCTCCCACATCCGTTATCACGGAACAAACAAACGCGAGCCGTGGCATTATCCCGCTATCGCACCCATGATAAAAAAGTGGTGGAAGTTGCGCTATACGCTTATACCTTATATTGTAGAACAAAGCCGTAAGGCCATCGCAAGCGGAGCACCTCTCTTGCAAGCTCTGATTTTTCATCACCCCGAAGACAAATTGTGCTGGCACATCGACGATGAATACTATTTTGGTAACGACTTCCTGGTAGCCCCGGTCATGAACAGCGAGAACCGCCGGGATGTCTATCTGCCCGAAGGAAAATGGGTGAATTTCTTCACAGGTGAACGCTTGGAAGGAGGACGCTGGCTGAAGAATCTGGATGTCCCTCTGGACGAAATGCCCGTATATGTACGTCAAGGAGCGACCATCCCCGTTTATCCGGATGAAGTGGAATGCACGGACGATATGGATTTAAGCAAAAGCATCGGTCTGCACATAGACCCTCATTTTAAAGGAATATTTAAAAACTGACGAATATGGAAACCTGGAAAACGAATTTAGACGAAACAAAGAAACGATATATAGATTGGTGGAACCATAAAGGAATCATACTGAACATGTGGGAACACTTTCAGGAAGGTGTGAAACCTCATGCGGATATCCCTGCACCCTCCCCGGCAAAAGACCTGAATCAGAAATGGTTCGATCCGCAATGGCGTGCAGAATACCTGGACTGGTACGTGGCACACAGCAGTCTGAAAGCAGATATCCTGCCGGTAGCCAATACCCAGTTAGGCCCCGGTTCATTGGCAGCCATCTTGGGCGGCGTGTTCGAAGGAGGGGAAGATACCATTTGGATTCATCCCGATCCCGATTTCAACGATGAGATTGTTTTCAATCCCGAGCATCCCAACTGGATCTTGCATAAAGAATTGCTGAAGGCATGCAAGGCGAAAGCAAACGGTCACTATTACGTAGGAATGCCCGATTTGATGGAAGGGCTGGACGTACTGGCCGCCTTGAAAGGTACAGACAAAGTTTTGCTGGATACCGTGATGCAGCCCGAAGTGCTGGAACAGCAAATGCAACAAATCAATGATATCTATTTCAAAGTCTTTGATGAACTTTACGACATCATCCGTGAAGGAGACGAAATGGCCTTCTGCTATTTCTCTTCATGGGCGCCGGGAAAGATGAGCAAGTTGCAAAGCGATATCTCCACCATGATCAGTGAGGATGATTATCGTCGTTTTGTACAACCCTTTATCCGCGAACAATGCCAAAAGATAGACTATACCTTGTATCATCTGGACGGCGTAGGCGCCATGCATCACCTGCCCGCCCTTCTTGAAATTGAGGAACTGAATGCCATTCAATGGACTCCGGGCGTAGGTGAGCCACAAGGAGGATCACCCAAATGGTACGACCTTTACAAGAAGATCCTTGCCGGAGGCAAGAGCATCATGGCTTGTTGGGTAACCTTGGACGAACTGAAACCCTTGCTGGACAATATCGGTGCGGACGGTGTGCATCTGGAAATGGATTTCCATAACGAGAGAGAAGTGGAACAAGCGATGCGCATTGTCGAAGAATACTCCTCTTCTTCCTCTGACGTATCCAAAGAAGACCTTTCGAAAGAAGAAGCCGCTGCAACAAAACAAGAAACAATCGTCGTCAAAGACTCTGCGGCAGCCGGGAATGAAGCCTTGAAACCTTTGTTCAATGCCATTGTGGACGGAAAGCTGGAACCGGCCGTAGAAGTAACCAAGAAAGCCATCGCCGAAGGAGTACAGCCCCAGGAAATTATCAACAACTACATGATAAAGGCTATGGGCGAAGTGGGACAACGCTTCCAGGACGGAAAAGCGTTCGTTCCCCAACTGCTGATGGCAGGACGCGCCATGAAGGGAGCTTTGGAACTTCTGAAGCCTTTACTGCAAGGGAGTGCCTCGACCACCATAGGCAAGGTAGTCATCGGGACCGTGAAAGGCGACTTGCATGATATCGGCAAGAACCTGGTGGCTTCCATGCTGGAAGGTTGCGGCTTTGAGGTAATCAACATAGGCATAGATGTATCTTGCGACAAATTTGTGGAAGAAGTCAAGAAAAACAAGGCAGACATCCTGTGCATGAGTGCCTTGCTGACAACAACCATGACTTATATGCAAGAGGTGATCAACGCTTTGGAAGCAGCCGGTATCCGTCATCAGGTAAAAGTAATGATAGGCGGCGCTCCGGTAAGCCAGGGATTTGCCGATGAAATAGGTGCGGACGGGTATAGCGACAATGCCAATACGGCCGTAGCGGTAGCCAAAGAACTGATGGGACTTCATCAATAAACGGAATATTCATCTTAATCTGATACATGAATTATGCACGCTAATTATTTAGATACGTTAGATTGGGGCATTCTTATTGCCTACTTTCTGATTCTTATAGGCATCGGTATATGGGCCAGCCTGAAACGCAAAAAAGGCAGCAGCCTTTTTCTTGCCGAGCGTTCCCTGAAGTGGCATCACATCGGTTTCTCCATGTGGGGAACCAATGTGGGCCCTTCCATGCTGATAGCCTCCGCCAGTGCCGGATTTACCACCGGTATCGTTTCAGGTAATTATGCCTGGTATGCGTTTGTTTTCATCTGCTTGCTGGCTTTTGTCTTTGCCCCTCGTTACTTAGGAGCACGTATCACCACCTTGCCGGAGTTCATGGGGCGGCGTTTCGGACAGTCCACCCGCAACATTCTTGCCTGGTACACCATTGTGACAATCCTTATCTCGTGGCTTGCCCTGACCTTATTCGCCGGAGGTATCCTTATCCGTCAGGTTTTCGATATTCCCATGTGGCAGTCAGCATTGATCCTGCTCGTTATCTCCGCATTCTTCACCATGGCCGGAGGGCTGAAAGCGGTAGCCTATACCAATGTATTCCAAATGCTTCTGCTTATTTTCGTATCGGCCACGCTTACTATAGCAGGTCTTTACAAAGTGGGTGGCATCAGCGCATTGGCCGAAGCGGTTCCGGCCGATTACTGGAACCTGTTCCGCCCGAATGACGATCCCGCCTTCCCGTGGCTGCCCATTATTCTGGGGTATCCCATCATGGGAGTCTGGTTCTGGTGCACAGACCAATCCATGGTACAGCCTGTATTGGCTGCTAAGAATCTGAAAGAAGGCCAAATGGGTGCCAACTTCACCGGCTGGTTGAAGATACTGGATGTTCCTCTCTATATCCTTCCGGGTATCATCTGTCTGGCACTCTACCCGGGCTTGAAGAACCCCGATGAAGCCTACATGACTATGGTCACTAACTTATTTCCTGTAGGCATGGTGGGGTTGGTACTGGCCGTATTGACCGCCGCACTGATCAGCACTGTCGGCTCTGCCCTGAATGCGCTGAGTACAGTCTTCACGATGGATATCTATGTCAAGAAATTCAGACCGCTTGCCAGCCAGAAAGAGATCATCCGTACAGGGCATGTGGTTACAATGGCGGGAGCACTGATTTCGGTGATCATCACCATTGCCATAGACAGTATCAAAGGATTGAATCTGTTTAATGTATTCCAATCGGTACTGGGATTTATCGCACCGCCTATGGCGGCTGTTTTCCTGTTCGGCATCTTCTGGAAACGAACTACCACGATGGCTGCCAACATGGCATTGACATTTGGTACGGCGTTCAGCATGGGAGTGGGCATTCTCTATTTATGGGTATTTCCTGCAGAAAAATATACAGCATGGCCTCACTTCATGATGCTGTCTTTCTACCTGTTCGTTGTCATCAGCGCAGGCATGATTTTGGTATCCTTATTGGATAAACGCCGGCAAGAATGTACATTAAACATGAAGAAAGTCATGGAGAAACCGGCCAAATCGGTTATCCTTACATGGACGCTACTGACTATTATCATGATCGGGCTTTATCTATTCTTCAATGGGCATTAAAAGAAGGTGCAGAAGGCTGAAAAGATTGTATTTTTATATGCCTACGTTTGGTATTCCACTCGGGTAGTGAGGCAGTCCCACCCCGGTGAAATTGCAGTTCCACCTCGGTGGGACTGGAGTTTCACCAGGGTGGAACATCAGATGAAAGTAGTTGTTACAGCAGATGGGGACAGCTGTTATAACCTGTCTTGATAGGACAGGAGATTCATTAAGATTGCAACAAATTGTAAAATCAATGAGATTAATAACAACATCTAGCCATTTGGGACTCTGATTTTTGTAGCCATCCTATTATCCCCGCTGCTTCCGCCTGTAACATCTATCGTACGTACAGAGACCGCAAGTATATTCCAGCTTACGGACATCCTCCCCCAGCCCTATTACTCCACTGACCGATTTTATAGGAAGCATCAAACTGGAATCTGTCAACCGGATGCCGCAAGGTTCCGCCGAAGGGAATAAGGGAAATAATTTCTTTTGTTCCGACACATGCCAGCCGCAATATCCGGGACTGAAACGGTTGGTATGCCTCCACCCTCTGTCGCGGATGTATTCATCCAACGCAATTTCCATACAATCCGCAGTCTTCTCGGCTATGACACTTCCTATGGCATCCGCTATATAAACCTTTACCATATCCCCCTCTTGCAGCAACGTATGCTGGAACCTTTCAAAACCGGTTCCGGCAGTCGCGGCAAAGAAAGCGAAGGATTCCGAACCACGCAGCTGCCGGGTGATTATTTTACCTATACTGAAACACGTATCGCCGACAGAAAGCGAGTCTTTCGATTCATCCAACTCTCCACCGGATATGAAAAAACAAAAACGGGGAGAAGTTACTGCCTCCACCCGTCCAAGCACCCCACGGACTTCTTTTTCTACCGCTTCGTCGGGCACAGCATCTGCATACCCCATTGCCTCATAGAGTTCGGACAATGAGATAGACAGATCAGCAAAAGAAAGTTCTTTTTCAAGCATTATTGAATTCATTTAATGCGGCAAAGAATGCATCAATATTTTCAGATGGCGTATGAGGCGGTGTGTCACATCCGCTGGAGAGCACGAAGTTGGGATAGGACTGGGTAGCCTCCAACAGGTCGAGTGTGGCTTTCTTCATCACCTCCGGAGTAGCCGCCTTGAACAAGCTCACCGGATCAAGATTTCCCATTGCAAGAGCATCGGCAGGTACTTCTTTCAGAGCTTCGACCATATCTATTTTATTTCCAAAATGATAAGCGGCAGCTCCTGTAGCTACCATTGCCTTGGTACAATGACCGGTATTTCCACAATTATGCAGAATGACCGTGAAGTGATCGTCCTGCACTTTCTCTACGATCTCCTTAATGAAAACAGACGAGTATTGCGTGCAGTCCTCATCAGACAAGAGTCCGGCAGCCGGTTCGGCCATCACTACCCCATTCACTCCTGTGGCCTTCAATGCCATACAGTAACGAAGAATGAAATCCGAACATTTCTTCAACAGCGAATTGGCCGCTTCCGGATTGATATAAATAAGCATCATGATTTCAGACATGTCATACAAACGTCCTGCCAATGAGTAAGGGCCGATGCAACCGGCAAAGACGGGCCGGTCCGTAATGGTCTTGGCCGCCAGCATATTCGCTTTCAAGTACTGGGGAACTCTTCCTTTATTCAAGGCAGGAATTTCCAGTTTGTCAATAGCTTCCTCATCATTGAGAAGACGCCCCACCACACTGGGAACCTCATTTTCGGGGAAGACAATCTCCGCTCCGAAAGCCTCGGCTTCTACCGTCAAATCCATAATCACGGTTGCGGCGGCTGTGGGATATTTCTCACTCAATGCCTTGATGGCGTTGTAATGCACTTGTCCGTCAGTGACGGCATCGCGTACCGTTTTCCCTATCATCTCTATGCCCGGATGGGTCATGATGGGCATAGCCACCACTTCTTTCTTTTGGATAATTTCGTTTATCCACTCTTTCATATTCAGTTTACTCATGGTCTTTTATTCTTTATTTATTCTGTTATTGCAAAAGTAAGTCTTTTCTTTGATAATCTGCTGTCCCCTTTGCTCTTTCTCATTCAAAAAAGCGGTATAAATCCCGTTACAATACTACAGGGATTTACACCGTTTTTCATCTTATAGACTTATGGCAATTTATGCAAAAGATGACGATAGTATGTTTCAACATCTTTCCAATGGTAGAAAGGAGCAATATCCGTTTCTACAGGGATGGTAACTTCTTTCTCGCAATGCATGAACTTCACCAGTATATCGTCAGAAGCTTTTTTTCTGAAGAAAACCAACTGGACGTTTGCCGCCATCGGAGTGACCTTGAAATTACACCATGCCTGATAGAATTTATCGGGATCCGTTTCGGCTTTCCACATATCGCCCAATTGAAGCAACGCTACCAAGGGAATGATATTTCCATCGTGCCCAAAACGTAATGTCGCCGCATGGGTCCCGGATCTGATCGCCTCATCGGCCGAATCCAATATATTTTCAAGCAATGACCGGGCACTGGCCGTCATTATTCCACCATTGGCAGGCGCAGGTCCGTCACATACATAATTATGATAATTGCAAACTTGCCAAAGATCAAATAATTCATCTTTCTGAAATACATCATAAAGACTCACTTCTATCTCTACATTCTGCAAATCTGAAGCAATCCAATAAAGTCCCCACATCAATTCGCCGGGATTCACATTCTTACGGATATAGTCAGGACTATTAAATAAGGAAGTAACCAGACGATCGGGACGGGTATGACTTTCTTTGAACTTTCTATATTCCTCATACCAAGGTCCCTGATGAGAAACAAACTTCACGGCTTCCGGCGTATGATAATTCATATATTTCATATACCTGGCACAAGCTTCGCGCCGGATCTGCAATGCCGGATTGAGTTCTTTCAACCGTTCACAAAAGGCATCCATACTCAATACACATCGCAACACCACGGTAGAGCGTGCAGACAGAGCAGGAGATCCCTTGAATACCTCGGGATAGTTCTGAAACATTCTTTCGGCTATCCCCCGGTGTTGCCTCACACCCAAAGGAGTCAAATCTCCCCCATGTCCCTCGGCATCTTCCCACACCAACGCCATTCTTTTGCGGACATCTTCTCCCAAAGCGGTCAAAGCTCCGGCTTGATGCGCTTTCTCGAAAATATCAACCACTGTCTTATAATCCTGTTCCGATTGAATCCATCTGGAACCGTGTCGTGCATAATGACTGATATAGAACGGTTTATACCCTTTAGGCGGAGGAGTCGCGATAGCTTCCTTTACAGGATAAGCATAGTACACTCCTCCCGTCCGGGCTATATCTTCCAATATAGCCTCACGGGTGGACTGAGCAAAACCATTCAGATGAATTCCACACAAACAGACAGACAGGACAATATATTTAAAAAGCGCCATCGTTTTCATGCTTATTAATTATATCCCTCGTTCTGACCAAATTCATCCGGATTCAAGATAGAGTCCAGAAACATCTGAGGAATAGGACGCCATGCATGATGCGGTTGGATCAAAGGAATATCCGGATTATGAGCTTTCACATATTCTACCAATTTTCCGGTTCTCTTCAAATCAAACCAGCGCATAAATTCGCCGCAATACTCACGTGCTCTTTCTTCCAAAATAAAGTCGATCGTCATCTTGTCCACTCCTACCTCCATTTCAGCTTCCTTGCCCGGTACAGCCGCACGTCTGCGTATGTCATTGATACGTGCTTTAGCTATCTCCTTATTTCCTCCGGACTTCATGATCTCACATTCGGCAACAATGAAATACATTTCGGGCAAACGCATGGTAATCACATCATTTGCACCTACCTGCGAATTGGTAGGCAATCCTTTGTTTTCAAAATTCGCATCTTCGTACTTCAGCAAGGTCGGGAAGTGAATGTTAAAGTTGGCACTCTTGCTGACACTTCCATCGGCTGCATAGGTATCATCGATATCGACGACAGCGTATGGCAAGTTACGTTTGTCGGCAATCTTCTTCTTGGTGAAAAGCAGCGCTGTTTCTCCCGGCTGAATAACCTGACCAATCATAGATGACGGTTTTTCAAAATAGTCCAACTGATCCTTAGTCCAGGCATAAGCTTTGGGTGTATTCAGTTTATACTCTTCACGGAACCAGGCATTGTAACGGGCATCTATATTCTCATTATACAATTCCAACAAATAACGGGTAGGCATCATCGCCATACTGCCCGACTTGGCATTCTTATCATTTCCATATTCATAATCCTGCACCATACCTGCTCTTGCCGAATAACTGGCATGGAAATACATATGCATACGGTTCGGGTTTTTAGCCTGCATATTCAATGAGGACTCGGTAGAGTGGGTCACAACGAACATAGCCTCTTTATTCGTTTTATTATTATCCGGATCAAAGACTTCGTCAGGCGTATCATACAAAGATACTTTCAACGCATTCTGATTATCAATCACATATTGAGCCGCATCCTCAGCGATTTTATAATATTTGTCTTTGTCTGCCTGACTGTCACAATAGGAAACCCGTGTCAGTGCGATGCGCGCTAATAAACCATAAGCCGCTTTTGAGGTCGCACGACCTACATCTTTAACAGGATAAGGATCAACGGGCAGATTATCCACCGCATTCTGTGCATCGGCCAGCATTAAATCATACAAATCTTCATAGCTGCTGCGATAACAGTTCATTGAAAGACTTTCGGCAGAAGTTTCTTTGGTTCTAAGATCCACGTTACCGTAAATTTCAACCAAATGCCAATAAGCGTAAGCACGCATGAAACTTAATTCACCAAAACGGATATCTCTCAGTTTCTTGTCTTTGAATTCCACTTGGTCAATCCGTTCCAAACCGGCATTACAGTCGTTTATAATTTCATACAGACGATTCCACGTATTCTTAATCTGACCAACCGAAGCTGTCAATTCTTCATATTTGGACATCTGACGGCCATAACCGCAATTGGCAATATTGATCCAAAGGTCGCCACCACCGTTCAGTAATAACACAAAATCTTCACGTCCATAAAACTGACCGCCCCAAAAAGCATAAGCCGAATTGACAAGGGCCTCAAAACCGGCCTGTTCTTTGTACACATTATCCGGGGTACTTCCGGCAGGATTGTATTCCTCCAAATCACATGATTGCATGCCCAACAACAGGGCGGCACATGCTGCAAATAGATATTTCTTATTGTATTTCATGATAGTTATTTCTTTTTTATCTGTTAGAAATCAAGATTCAAACCAAATATAAACTGACGCTGCAACGGAGCTTTAGCCGATCCTCCGCGTTCTGCATCGTAATCCTGAATCAAATGATTCTTGGCAAAAGAGAAGAGGTTATTGGCAGTGACATATGCACGAAGTTTGGACACACCCAATTTGGAAGTCAACGATTTGGGGAATGTATAACCCAGTGATACAGTCTTGATCTTCCAATAAGAACCGTCAATGTAATTCAAAGACTCGTATCCCAGATAGTTATAGAAATTGGTCTGAGCCGGACGCGGAAAATCATTTGACGGGTTTTCCGGTGTCCAATAGTTCAAATATGCGGGGAAGTTTCCTTTTCCCTGAGGATCGTAAGCACCTGCCAGTTCATAGTCAATCATCTGTCCCCAACGAGCTATAATATATACATTCAGATCGAAATTCTTATAACTAAAGTTATTATTGAGTCCTCCCGTCCATTTTGGAGACTGGCTGCCGAGATAAGTCCTGTCATTATCATCAATAATAAAGTTGCCATCCAAATCCTGCAATTTTATATCACCCGGCTTAAAAGACTGTGTCTTCTTTGCATCTTTAAAATATTTGGCAGCTTCCTCTGCTTCATTTTCCTGCCATATTCCCTGATTGATAAAATAATGATAGGAACGCAAAGGACGGCCAATCAGCAAACTACTGGTAATGGATGATTCGGCGCCAATGATATCCTTACCATCAATCAAATCGGTAATTTCCTCATGATTGGCAGCAAAGGTAAGGGTGGAGTTCCACTTAAAGTTTTTGTTATCCACATTGACGGTATTTACCGATACTTCAATACCACGGTTCATGGTTGCACCGATATTTTGATACATCTTGAACGGAGTTGCGTTACTACCACCCATGGAAGTAGGCAAAGTACGGGGCAACAGGATATCAGTAGTCTTTGTCTGGTATAAATCGACAACAGCCGAAATACGGTTATTGAACAAACCGATATCAAAACCTAGATCCCAGGTATTGGACATCTCCCAGCCTACATTCTCATTACCCACATATTCATTGTATATATAATAGGTATAGCCATTATCCTGGAAAGCAGAGTTTGTTTTCGGAGTCAAGCCCGACTGAGTTCCGTAAGCCATGATACCCGAGTTACCTGTCTTACCCCAACTTAAGCGCAACTTCAAGTTGCTAAGGGCTTCCACATTCTTCAAGAATGCTTCATCACTAATGCGCCATGCAGCAGCTACTGAAGGGAAACTTGCCCATTTATTGCCTTTAGACAAACGTGAGTCACCATCCCAACGATTGGAAACCGTCAACATATAGCGGCCTTTATAACTATAGTTGAAGCGCAAAGCATACGAGAAAGTCTGATGCTGTATATAATCCGATCCGATTACATAAGAGCTTTTATCATTGGCTCCCAGATTATGCCATAAATAAGAATCAACCAACTGGCCTTCACCTTGTGCATTCACCGATGTATATTTGGATTGTGTCCACGAAGTCAATGCAGTGGCACCAAAAGTATGATCTTTGACGGTTTTGTTATAACTGATAATATTATCCCAATTCACAAAACTCTTTTCGGAAGATTTGATTTTGGACAGTGACGTTGAATTCTGTCCCAAACGGTCAATAGAACCGGCCCCTTCAAAATCCTGCTTACGATAAAAAGCATAATTGGTTCCTAAATTAGAACGGAAAGTCAATCCTTCAATAGGGGTAAAATCCAGATACCCATTGGCTATCAAATTGGTTTTCAGCACATGATGTCTTGCAGCCACTTCAGATGCCTCATCCACCAACGGACTCACCTGTCCATTCTTTCCTAATGGATATTCCACCACTTTACCGTCTTCATCGTATGCTTTACCAAGAGGTGCATTAGTAGCAGCACGCCATAACACATTCTCGGCACGCTCATCCTGTGCATAATGAGTGATCTGTGTGGTCGCTCCTACTTTCACGGTCTTGCCCAACTTGTGCTCAATGTTCATACGCAAGTTGTACTTATCCATTTTATCATTTTTGAAAGAACCCTTTTCCTGATAATATCCGGCAGACAACATCGCGGTTGTCTTTTCCGTACCGCCCGAAGCTGTAACCTGATGGCTTTGAACAAGCCCTGTATGAAGCACCTCATCTATCCAGTCAGTCCACTCACCGTTCTGAATGGCCTGCCATTCCTCCACAGTGAAAAGTTTCTGGTCATCGGCGGTAGAATTCCACTGACCACCGGTACGAGCTGCTTCACGACGCACCTGCATATAGTCTTCACCACTCAGCATATCAGGATATTGCGCCCAACCGTTGACACCAAAATAACCGTTGTAAGAGAATTTGGTCTTACCTTGCGCACCTTTCTTGGTGGTGATAATGATTACCCCATTAGCACCTTGCGAACCATAAATTGCCGTAGAAGAAGCATCTTTCAGCACTTCGATAGATTCAATATCAGCCGGAGCAATATCCGAGAAATCACCTCCCTGCATACCATCAATGATAAACAGCGGAGCATTGGCAACATTGTTACCAAACTCATCTTTCACATCGGACAGTGAACGCTGTCCACGGATATTAATGGTTACACCCGAAGTAGCCTTACCTGAATTACGTACAATATCCAAACCCGGAACCTGCCCCTGCAATGCTTCCATGGCATTAGATGCCGGTGATTTTACAATATCAGCCGCCTTCACTGAAGCAATAGAACCTGTAAGGTCACGTTTCTTCATCACGCCATAACCCACAACGACCACTTCATCCAAAGCCTGCGTATCGGCCTCCATTTTAATGTTCAGCTGATTGCTTTTTCCTACCGTTATATCCTGCGTTTTATATCCTATATAAGATATGACGAGAATATGCTTACCTGAAGGAACTTCCAAAGAATAATTACCGTCAAAGTCGGTAATCGTACCCACCGTTGTACCTTTCACCAGTACGGATACACCAATTAACGGCTCCCCTGTGTCATCTATGATTTTACCTGTAACAGTACGTCCTTGCTGGACAGACTGAACCAATTCACCGGCAACAGGGTCACTTGCATTTGCATAAGAAAATGCAGACGGCATACATAATGCTGCCGATAACCCTAAAATAATGGGAGTACGTCTGATATTACTTTCCCAATTTTGTTTCGAACTTTTTTTCATGCTTTTTATTTCTATTATAATAGTCAACAAAAGTTTATTTTATTATATCTATTTAAATGACGCATGTAAAAAGCCCCTGTACCCAAACTCAATCATAAAAATACGTTAAAACAAAAGTATAATTTCTTTCATTTAGTATTTATTTTTAACTGAATCGCAAACTTAAATTTATAAATACCTGATTTTAGCCGATAAGATTCTAATACAGGTAGCCCCACGAATTATCTCCCTCCAACTCCCATTCGTGCACAATTTATATCTACCGTAGTGTTACTGTGAGGCTTCAATTCAAAGCCATGCTCCGATTATTTATAAGATCTACTGATTATAAGCAATCTCAATCGGTTATTTAAGGTTTCATAAACTAAAAGGAACCATACAAATACCTCTATACAAATCAATATAAATAGAATATAATCAATTTCATCATAGTAATTATAATAGGTAGTAACAAATCGATATGCGACTACCAATCCAATGGAATGAAAAAAAATTGTCTTGCCTCTTTACAAATAGAGACAAGACAATTATTCTACTATAAAAGTTTTAATTTATTAATATCCAGGATTTTGATATTCAGCACCATTAGATATAGTTGCAGTAAATGTTGTAGAGATAGGTCGTAATGCATAATTAGGATTAAAGAACTGAGCCAAGTCCGGATGTGTTTCCTCCAAATAATTTGAACTCTTAAACATGCCGGTACGTTTCAAATCATAAAATCTACAATATTCGCCACAAAGCTCACGTCCTCTCTCATCTAAAACAGTACGAACTGTAGCTGTACCTGTCAATGCCTTTGCCCCTGCACGAGCACGTACCTTATTAATGTATCCCATTGCATTCGCACCACCATTGATATAAATATCAGCTTCTGCAGCTATCAGGTAAACTTCTGCCATACGCATCATAAAAGTCGCATTTAAATTGCCATTGCGTTTTTTAGAAGCATTGGCCACATAGTAATTGCTACTATTATGCTTATTCAATGATGGATAAAAATAACGGAACTGATTTTCCATACCATTATATTGCATATTTACATTATGTTTTTGATCATTGTACACATCATCATAAGCAATCATTAAATAATTCGAGGTATGTCTATTTGCTTTTTCCTCAGCATAATCCTCATCCTGAGGCATTACAAATTTAATCGCCAAATCTCCCTTCTTTAATTCAGTACCAACTATAGATTCATCTTTATCATACATATTAGCCGCACTAGTATCCCAAATATAATTCTTATTCGCATTCCATTCAGTAGTAAATGACTCATGGAATCTAGGATCAAGTGTTCCGTCCTCCTGCACATAAAGGTTTAAAAGATGTTGAGTAGGCATAAAAATGCCAGAAATACATCCTTCCCAAGTTAAACGAGTTTCTTGATTATCTTCACGTGCTCCGAATTTATTCACATTACACAAGAAATATTCATCATTACGATTTAATTTATAGTTACCGTTACTAGAACCATGACCATCAGAACCAGCATACCAACGATGCTTCCACAAAGCTTCTTTATTTTCCCAATTATTCGATTCTTTAAAAACTTCTTCATAGGTCGGATACATATAAGCATTATATTTTGCACCACCTGATTCACAATCAGCAATCAATTCTTTAGCCGAATCCAAAGCCTTTTGCAAATATTCTGTCGAACCATATTCATAAGTTTGCAAACAGGCCTTTGCCAAAAATCCCAAAGCTGCCTTTTTGGTTGGAACCGTAGTAGTGGCATGTGTACCAACTGCCAACCATTCTACAGCATATTCTAAATCAGGAATAATAACTTCTTTATAAATAGTCAGCGGATCTGTACGTTCCGGAGCATAATTCAAAGTTGTCTCAGGTTCAGTCAACATAGTGACCCCACCAAATTGCTCTACCGCATTAAAATAATAGATTGCACGCAAGAAACGGGCTTCTGCAACTTTAGCATTTCGTTCCGCTTCCGTTTTATATGGTGCATAACCAGCCAATGCAATTGCTTCATTACAAGAGCCTACTCCATCATAAGTACCATTCCACCAATTATTTGTATAAGTGGTATTAGGAGATGCTCCTGCAAAGAACCAAAACCATTGGGTGTATGAAGTTGATTGATTAGCCTGATAGGTCCAAAGGTCTGAATCACCTTCGGTCAAACTCATCCAACTATCCGTACCATAGAAATATCTTTCCATAGCAAAATAACACTGGTTAACCAACGTTTCATACCCTTCAATAGAAGTAGCAAGATTTTCCTTGGTAAAGCCTGCCGGATTATTTTCTTCCAACGAACAAGAGCTGAAAGATACAGCAGCTAAAGCCACTGAATATAAAGTAAGTTTTCTGAATATATTTTTCATTGTAAATATCTCCTATATAAAAGTTAGAAAGTTAAATTAACTCCGAATACAAACTGTCTAAAAGTAGGGAATGCATCCGAACCGTTTGTTTCTGGATCTGTACCCTTCAACTGTTTATCCTTTACATAAATAAACGGATTGTATGCAGTTGCATAGATACGGCATTTTTCCATCAAAGCCTTACGTGAGATATTAACTGGAAAAGTATATCCTAAAGTGATATTTTTCACTTTTATGAATGAACCATCACGCACTCTTAAAGCTGAGATGACCGTACTTTGTTCCGATCCTGTACCTGGAGCAGGATAATAAGCTCCCTGGTTATTTTCCGTCCAATAATCCGCTCCAGCCAACTGATTTGTTGTTACACTTTGTTCTGCCGTATAATAACCCAACAAATCACTATTAATAGTTTGACCATAACGAGCCATTGCAAATACAGACAAATCAAAATTTTTATAAGTAAATGTATTATTCAAGCCAACAATCCAATCCGGATTAGTGTGTCCCAACACTTGACGGTCATTTGTACTATATTTGTGTACTCCACCATCACCATCTTTTTCCAAAGTTTCAATCTGAATAAAACCGGGTTTAACACCATAAGCCTCCAAAATATCCTGAGGAGTATTTGTACCCCAAATTCCGGTATATTTATAGCCATAGATGGACTTTATAGAATGCCCTACAAACAAATTTTCAGAAATTAAATCACCGTCAGGCAATTTTTCTATTTTCTCTTTACTCCATGTTACAGATAGTGTGGTATTCCAACTAAAATCTTTGGTTTTTATATTATGTGAATTAATGGTGACTTCCACACCTTGATTACTAGTTTCAGCAATATTCTGCCAAATAGATAATGGGGATCCCCAACCGGTCAAACCACTAGTAATAGGCAAAGTACGTTTAAAGAGCAAACCTTTTGTTGTTGTTTTAAACCATTCGATAGAACCATCAACGCGATTGTTTAATATGCCATAGTCCAAACCAACATTCCAGTTATAAGACTTTTCCCAACCCAAATCCTTGCTACCATAAGTACCTGTATACTGAGTAAAAGAAGAGTTTTGACCATTTAAAGTAAGTCCATTACCGGTATAAACATAGGCTTGTGTAGTTGTACCATAAGCATCCACCCCGCCCGAATTACCTGTAATACCATATCCTACACGCAGTTTTAAATTATTCAACCAATTTTTTGCCACATTCATAAAAGGTTCGTCAGAGATACGCCATGCAATTGCTCCAGCAGGGAAACTATCCCACTTATGCCCTGCTGAGAACTGAGACACACCATCCCAACGATTTGAGAATGTAAACAAATACTTACCTTTATAAGAATAATTGAAACGAACAGCAAATGACATTTTCTGTGTTTGAGCAAAATCAGACTCAACATGCTGCGATGCGCCGGATGCTAATCGCCAAAATGACCAACGATCTACCATTTGACCACTAGCTGCAGCTAAGCTACTATCATTTTGATTCTTATTCCAAGAAGTAATAACAGAACCACCTATATTATGATCTTTTGCAATAGTAGTATTATAAGAAAGAATATTCTCCCATGTATAATTCCATGCGTTCTTATTAGTAATAGCAGCATGAGGTGAACCTGCATAACTAGGTCTATTAGCATTACATTGATCTCCCCAATATTGTCCTTGACGAGAATCACTGAGCGTACCATTAATACGGCTTGTAAAAGTAAAATCTTTTATTGGACTCAGTTCCAAATAACCACTAACATTCAAATAAGTGGAACGAGTATTATTCACATATTGATCTTCAATAAAATCACCTAATGGAGAATATTGTCCTGTAATATATTCATGATTTATTTTCCCATTTTGATCATAAGCATCTCCCAAAGGAAATGATGAAAGACCTTTTGTAAAGGTATTTTTCACTCCTTGATTTCTATCTTGATAAGTTAGATTAGAAGTAAAGCCCATTTTAGCCCAAGAGAAAATTTCTTGATCAATATTCAATCGCAATGAATATTTATTAAGATTGTCATTACTCAATAAACCCTCTTCTCTATTATAAGAAGTTGAAGCAAATATCTTAGTCTTCTCACTACCCCCTGAAACAGAAAGACTATATTTTTGGGTTGTAGCTGTATTACCTGAGGCTTCATCAATCCAATCAATCCACTTTCCAGCATTATAAGCATCCGTATAATCTTGATTACCAAATAAAGCAGACATATCAGAAGGGTAATCTCCATTCTTATACTTATAAGCTTCTCTTTGATAATTCACCCATTCATCTCCAACCATACCATGCTTATAATTAGGTGAACCACTGAAACCATAATATGCATCAAAGTTTACAGTAGCTTTTCCTTCCTTCCCACGTTTTGTTGTTATAATGACTACGCCATTAGCTCCTGCTGAACCATAAATAGCAGTAGAAGAGGCATCTTTTAATACATCCACACTCTCAATATCAGAAGGGTTCACCTGGCTATAACTCCCAGGAATACCATCAATAATGAATAACGGTTCATTACTACCATAAATAGAACGAGAGCCACGCAACAAAATAGAAACATCTTCACCAACCTGCCCGCTAGACTTCACAATATCCATACCTGCAATTTTTCCTTGTAAAGCCTCCATCACATTACTAGTAGGAGCAACTGTCACATCTTCATTTTTCATGGAAGCCACCGCACCAGTCAAATCACGTTTCTTCACAGTACCATAACCTATTACCACAACTTCATCCAAAGCCTGTGTATCAGGTTCCATTTTTATATTTATCAGACTATTATTCCCAATAGTAATTTCTTTAGTCTTATAACCTATATAGGAAATCTCCAATATATTCTTTCCACTAGGCACTTCAAGTGTATAATTACCATCAAAATCAGTAACGGTTCCTATAGTCGTACCCTTTACCAACACAGAAACTCCAATCATAGACTCTCCTGTTTCATCCAAGATTTGTCCTTTGATTGTTTTTCCTTGCATAACAGATAGAACAGATTCACGATCCATTCCATTATCAACATTTGCATACGAAAAAGCAGCCGGCATACATAATGCAGCTGATAATCCTAACACAACAGGTGTTCGTCTGATTCCGTAACCCAACGGCTTAGGACATTTCTTCATGTCTTTTCTCATTTTTCTATGGTTAACAAATTAATTAATAATCCATATTATTTATCTCTAATGTAGTAAAAATACGATGTTTTAGTTTTCTTTCTTCAGATAAAGTCATTACTTCCATTGCTTCATCAGAAACCAATAATACATTCTTGGCCTCTTCAAATACTTTCAGCAGTTCTGCGTGCTCCTTTAAAAGCTTATCCCAATGAAAAGCTGATTCAGGAGCATCATCCAGAACATACTTGATAAAGTCGTCATCCTTCAAAAAGTCTTCTACCTTGCTATACATCTTTTTTGTATCCACGTTACAATCATTTTTCATTATGACGGATAGTGGTTCAAAGTTGTACTCACCTGAAAACTTAAAATATTATCCTACCAATTCCCTTAATCTTGTAATACCTCTATGCATCAAATTTCGTACCGACTGGTAATTCATATCCATAATGGTACAAATATCTTCATATTTCTTCTCTTCTATATAATATAAGGTAAGTGCCTCACGTTGGCGCGGAGATAATTGAGCCAACAAATGTTTTACTTTTATATTTTCAAAACAACTTTTTTCCTTTTCCAAATATTGATGTTCTACATCATCACCTGCTGCAACGGGATTCAGTTCCTCAACAGCCGTTTCCGACATGAACATCCGTCTGCGAAGTTCATCACATAACTTGTTTTTCAAGGAAATGAGGAGGTATGATTTGAAGTTGTCAATGATACCCAATTCAGCCTTCTTTGTATACAATTTTACAAAGACATCATGAATGCAGTCCTTCAACAATTCTTTGTCAGTAGTTAACTTACATCCATAATTAAATAGAAGATTAATATGCATATCATATAATGTAGAGAATGCACTTACATCTCCCGATTGGAAAGCGGTTACCAAGCAAGCTGTCTTATCATTTAAGTTTTGTTCCATCACAGTATACTAATTATAGGTTGTTTTGATGATGATGCAAAACTAGGGAGGATACGCTACTTTTTTAGGTAATATTTGATTATTGGACCGAAAAAACAGATAACCTGCTGAAAAACATATATGCTAAATAATACAGATTTTCATTAAAAAGGAGAACCAAAATAAGTCCGGTTCTCCTTCCATGTACTAAATTCTATGAAACCAATAAATACAATCTTTGTTTTCCTCTGCTTTAAGCATATATATATCTTTAATATTCAATCGTTTAGCAATCACCGTTATTGCTCCGGTCTTCGGATCAACAGACTTCAATATGTATTTCCCAGGTGATAAATGAACAGGAATATCTGTTGCAGAATGGGAATAAATGATACTTCCAATACCAGATTTTACCAGTTTCTGATACTTATTTGTACCAGTATCCTCCATATCCATAGCAGCCGCATCAGTTAAAAAGCTTTCATCGGCAACCGGAACAACCGAGCAAGAGCCACTTGCCATGAAGACAGCCCAAGCCATATCCGGATAATTCTGCGCATAGTAAGTAACCGCTTTTTCCGGGAACTTCTTACGATATTCACTCACCGCCCGATAAGCTTCATCAAAAGTAACCTTACCTACTTTCATTTTACGGGCATGCTGACGGGGAGCCAGGTTCTTTCCACCTTCGGGAGCATAAAGACCATCCACTTTATAGTGCCAGTAACGAATATCAATAATGTCAACTAATTTCGCACGCTGCGTATCATTCAGAATGGCATCTTGAACATCCTTTGTCGCACTTAACGCCACGGTCGCTTTCTTACCGGTTTCTTTCTCCCACTCTCCTATCACATCCAGCCAGAATTGTACAAAATGCAACGGACCGGTAAACTCCGCACTGATCAGTTGTACCACATTTGCATCATCGGCAAAATTATCCAAGCATTGGCGAATATACTTTCTATGAAACTCACGATGTACCGGATGACTGATATCATAAAACATATCCGCTACAAAGATACGTTTGTCACCGGCAAAAGGAACAGGTTCAGGCATATCGGTCTGATTGATATTATTGGCCGACCGCCAAGGACAGTCTACCCAATGTGCTCCCGCCTCCAAGATATTATGCTGGAAGTAATTCTCATGGAAAAGCAAAAGACCTTTCTCCGCCCCTTTTTCGGCAAACTGCTTCAACCGGTTCCAATACCATGCATTGGGACGGTTCAAATCATACTTGCTCAATCCTTCCCAAGCAGTACCTTCTCCACTGCGGGCAAACGGTTGTTCGTAGAATGGCCCCCACACATCTCCATCACGGCGACGGACACGCTCATGATCGTCACGACGACGCTCATACCACAAACCGTAATTATGATCTAAAACCAAAATCTGATTCTTCACCATATAATTCACCGTAGAATCAATTCTATCCGTCAGCCCAAGTCCTTCGCGTCCCGGCACGAAACGGGTAACATGTGGCTTGGCTTTAGACAAGAAGCTGGTCCTCAGTTTCCCATTCCACCAAGGAACCTCCTGCCTGCCGCCTACCAGTAACCGGCCATCCACCTGCATACGTCCATTAATAATGGCAAACAGATGATCCTCTTTTTCCTTATATATAGGTGTCTTGAACTTCAAATCTTCTAAAGATTTCAGTTTTCCGGAAGACACACTGGCTGTATAAGGTGCTTCCTCAATCCATTTTTGCATAGTAAGACGGGGAGTATAAGCTTCCTTTGCCATCTCCATTGCCGCTTCTACGGTAGGACTGCTGGTTGCGTTGGTAGCCCTGGGAAGAATACGTGCCTGGTCAGAACAATCTTTATTCAAACGTGCCGCCAACTGTGCATAAAACAAGCTGCGGGGATGTACGTGATTATTTGATTCCGCCCATTGGCCGTCACCCGAGAATTGCGCCCAACAACCGTATGCACGGTTTACCGCATCTCTTGCCGGTGAATAACACTCTATCCCGGCAGCTGTACATTGCCAGAAAAGACTGTTGCCTGTATTCCAACCGGCACCATTTTTATCCTGTCCCAAATTCTTAAACACCAAATCATGGCCATCAATGTTTACCACATCAAATAATAACCCGCAAGCCCAGGAATCAATAGAACCGCTGAATCCTAACGACTCTTCCGAATCACACTGTACAAAAGCATTCGGACCTGCCGCACAAAATCCGGCTGAGAAATCATGAATACCCTGTTTAGAATAACAACGCTGAAAAAGTGTCTGCTGCCCCATAGTATAAAATGTACTGCGACGCATTCCACCTATCTCTGAAACAGGTTCTGTGGATACACAATCTTCTACAGTTGTTTTAGAGCCGGTACGCTGTACAATCACAGCACTTCCTGCAAAGTGCTTAAAATTTACCCTGCGCACCCAACAGTTTTCGGCATTTTCTATAGATACCCCCGTCCAGCAATGATCCTCATCTTTAGGATACTTCTTATCATAGTCAGAAGCCAATGTCAGATTCTCCAAACCTGCTTCTGCGATTCTGCCCGGCCAACTATAACGTAACACTTTGACAGTTCCCCATTTATTATCCAAAGCCATTGTCAAAGGAGCATCCAAAGTCAATTGGTTTCCATCCGCCTTACTTACCGACCTATCCCAAACCAAATCCATCTCTCCTTCTTTCCAGCCCAAAGCGGAAATACCTCCGCCAAAAATATCACAACCGACAGAAGCAATCCATTCTTTCGTAGAGGGGCGGACAATCCGGACCCGCTCTCCGGAAACCAGCTGTACATTATTGGTTACCTGAAAAGTACAAGTATTTACAGGAACGTATGATGTCAACACATCCAAGGTATCCGTAACAGCCAAATCATTCCGCCCTTCAATATAAAGCAAAGCTCCTCTGTCCACTCCCTTTTTCAACAATACGGTCTGTTCCCTGTCACTGCCGCGCAGCACGACTCCCGACACAGAAATACGCAAGCTCTCATTCAATTCAAAAGTTCCTTTATCCAGCAAAACAGCCCCACGAAAACCATTTTTATCCAAAGCCAATGAAGATACATAGTCAATGGCGCGCTGAATACGAGAGGAATTATCCCCAGGCTTCCATGAAACAAAAACGGCATTCGCCACATCAGGTATAGGGTATTCCGAGTTACGGTAACCGCAAGAAGAATAATCTAGAATACGGTTTCCGCGTTCATCAGTCACATAAGTCAGTTTTTCTTCCTTCACCTGTAAAGGAAAGGTTTGCGCAGAAATCCGCGCAAACCCCAAACTTAAAAATCCAAATAATAATAACTTATAATTCATTTTACATCAAACTTTTACGTTTTGCCAAAGTATCATGATTGTTCTTTATATCCGTCCAATCCACTTTCTTTGCAGGATCTATGCCATTAATGTATTTTTCAATATTGGTATACCCGTCGCCATTACAATCTTTCACCGCATCACCCGGATCATTAGGATTGAGTCCGTATCTCACCTCCCAGACATCCGGCATACCATCACCATCCGTATCAACCACAGGCGTACCTTTATATTCGGGCAAGCCACCTACCTGACGGGGATCTGTAATGATACCTTGTTTATAAGAGTCAACAGGAAGACGTCTTTTTACATAAGTACTAACGAATTCAGGAGCGTCTTTCACGTAAATAGCTTTCCCTGTCTTCACCGTCTTCATCACACGGGCATCCACCGCATCCCTTTTAGGGAAAGTAGCCCCGGCATTTTCCAATACATAATTATAGGCAGTTTTGGCATCCATAATAGTCACATGGGGCATTGAGAAAGGCTCGTTTACACGAATTTGATCTGTAAACTTCCCTGCGTCCGGCATATCGTACACCTGCACGCCGCCATCCCAATTATTCTTTGTCACACGCGCATTACCTTCCACTACATTTCCGGCTACATACGCTTTACCAAATGTATCCGGTTTCTTCTTGTCACGACTTGATTCGGGTTTCACAATCCGGTGGGCAATCGGCTTATCTTTCGGAGTGATAGGCCCCGGTTTAAAATAATTATTAATAATATTCAAACGGCTGGTTTCATCTCCCCCGTCAACAGAACGGTTCCACCAATTAAAAGTCACATTGTTTACCAGATTAAAATCCTCATTCATGCCAATGGAACAGTTACGGCTGATATTGGATGCGAACAAGTTACGGCAAAACATACTGTTATGCCCACCTATAGTCGCCCCGAAAGCATGATTGTAACAATCCAAAGCTTCCGAAAAAATAGAGTTCTGAATAGTTATGTTGACAGTAGGAAGCTTCAGACCATGCCCTGTGGAATCGCGATTGTATACATGGCGGTAAACAGACATGTTTTCATCCAGTCCCCAACTGGCAGAGCAGTGATCGATAATAACATTACCCACACAGTTACCTCCCAAAGCATCATCCCGGAAGAACACATCCTGCGCCCCCCGACGGAAACGCATATGGCGGATAATAATATCATGCGTATCAAGCAGGAAAGAGGCTCCTGTTACACAAACCCCATCCCCCGGAGCTGTCTGACCTGCAATAGTGATATACGGAGCACGGACGTTTATAGGGGTTTTCAGCCGGATAACGCCCGAAACATTGAATACAACAATACGCGCGCCACCGGTCTCACATGCCTCACGCAATGTTCCGGGCCCACTGTCGGCCAGCGAATTGACCACAATTACTTTTCCTCCACGTCCACCGGGAGTATAGGCCCCTCCCCCTTCTGCCCCGGGAAAGGCAGGTATGTTGCTCTTTATTAAATCCTCCGGTTTGGATGCCCATGGTTTATAAGGACGTCCTTGAACAGCCTCAGACATTACTACAGGTAATGCTTTCGCCCATGCCTCATCCGATTTCCGGTCTATTTCCTTTTGTTGTTCTTCTCCTCTGATTTTTACCGAATCAGGAATTACAGGATACTGTGCCGCCACAGGCAACACACATGCAGTCAATGCTGCCACTGCAAATAGTTTCTTTAGTTGATTCATTTGGTCGCTAAATTATTATTTTTTCTATAACTTCGTAACATAACACCCTGCTTTTAACATGATTCAAACACACATTGCGAGTATTTCTATATCAAAGACGGAACAGAAAGCCTGTTGTACTCTCTATCCGCACATAAAAAAAGAGCTTGACACCGTTTCACCGGGCAAGCTCCTTTTCCGCTTTTCAATAAACATTAATTTATATCTTTCCTCCACGTGCCTTGATACGTTCATACCAAGCCTTACGTTCTTTCACTAAATCATATCCCCGCTTAGAGAGGTAATTATTAATCCGGCCTTTGTATTTGCCGAAAGCAGCATGTTTCTTATTTGAATTTTCAGCATCCATGGCAAATTCACGGGCTTCAACAAGCCATGCCATAATCTGCGCTTTCTCTTCTTCTTTCAAGGTAGGAATCATGTCAACCGTAGCTTTATAAGTTACCATTACCACACCATAAGTCATGCCATCTTTCACTGCATCTATCTGCTTGGCATCCAAATAGAGCGAAAGATCGGCCGGGAAAGCGAAATGAGTACGGTAAAGCGCCGCATCCTTTTCAGCTTCGGCAGCTTTAACGGCTTCTTGTTTCGCATCGCCCGTCAGGGTTTCTTTTGCCAGCTTCACTTTGGCATCGCGCGTTTCGTATATGTCATTCAGTTTAAAATAACGGTTGGCTATGATAGTTGTCACTTCACGGGCGGCAACGGTATCTGTCAACTCCAGTTTATCTACAATCTTCTGCGAACGTTTCACAATAGATTCCACGTAAGCCGGATCGCGGCCTTCACGGTCCAAATCCACTGCTCCGGCGGTAATGACTACCGCCATGAGCAACAGAAACATTATACCTGACTTTTGTATCATATCCTGTCTTCTTTCCTCCGTTTATTACATCAACTTTCCTTTAGAAGCCAATGTATCATAATTGTTTCTCAAATCAGACCAGTCAATACAATTTCTAGTGCTGATACCATTAATATATTTCTCAATATTTGTATAGCCGTCACCGGTACAGTCCTTATTAGCATCCGAAGGATCATTAGGATTCAAGCCATTTGCCTTTTCCCATTCATCGGGCATACCGTCACCATCCGTATCCACATACGGAGTGCCTTTGTATTCCGGATATCCCCCCATCTGGCGGATATCGGTGATGATACCCTGTTTATAAGAATCTTTCGGCAAGCGGCGATATTTAAACTGTCCGTCTTCTCCCATTGATTTAGGAGCCAGCCCGGTCAAATCACCGTTAGCATCCTTGGCCATCTTCTTATCATAATAAGGAACGCCTGTTCTCACTTCCTCTACAATACGTTCATCCACAATATCACGGCAAGGAATGTTGGCACCTGCATTTTTCAGTACAAAATCGTATGCATCATGTGCAGAAGTAATGCGGATGTACGGCATTTCAAAAGGACGGTTGCTACGCATATTCTCCGTATATCCATCTGTATTCGGCTGAGTTTCAATCTGGATACCACCTGCCCAGTTGTCCTCTGTAATGGCAGGATAGCCTTCCATAATATTACCATCAGCATAAACACGGCCATACACTTTATGATCCAATTTGCTTCGTCCCGCTTCGGGTTTCAGGATGCGATGCCCCACAGGAGTATCTTTCGGAGTGGCCGGTCCCGGTTTATAATAGTTGTTTATCATATTGAACATAGCGGTATAATCGCCACCGTCCGAAGAGCGATGTACCCAGTTGAACACCACATTGTTTACAAAATTGAAAACACCATTCCAACCGACGGAAGGATTACGTCCCGAATTACTTGCCCACAGGTTACGCATAAATGCACAATTCTCACCACCTAAAGTGCTGCCGAATGCATGATTGTAAGTATCCAGCGCTTTTGCCGAGATAGTATTCTGTATGGTAACATTTACGGTAGGCAGTTTCAGATCTTTTGATTCATATTGTCCTTCGCTGGGGTCGTACATATGGCGATAGAAAGAAATGTTCTCATCCAATCCCCAAGTACAAGAGCAATGGTCAATCATGATATTTCCAATCGGGTTGCCTCCGAAAGAATCGTCACGATGCCATACCTTTGTTTCGCCGCGGCGGAAACGCATATGGCGTACCACTACATCATGCGTATTTACCCAAAAAGACTCTCCGGCAATACATACCCCGTCACCCGGAGCTGTCTGTCCTGCAATAGTGACATATGGAGCCCGGACGATAATGGGAGATTCCAATTTAATAATACCTGAAACATTGAAGACAATGATACGTGCTCCACCTGTCTCACAAGCCTCACGGAAAGAACCGGGACCACGGTCATTCAAATTAGTCACGGTAATCACCTTACCGCCACGACCGCCGAAACTGTACATACCTCCTCCTTCAGCACCGGGGAAAGCAGGAATTCGTGCCTGCGGCAAATCGTATGGACGGGAAGCCCACGAAATATACGGACGACCTTCTCTCGCTTCTTTCTGTACAACAGGCAATGCTTTTGCCCAGGCTTCGTCAGAGCGGCGACGTTCTTCACTCATCATTTTCTGGTAGGCTTGCTTCGCTTCCTCAGTCAACTGGGGATACTGGGCCATTGCCACTGGAGCAATAAAAGTAGCCATACACAGTCCTAAAAACATTTTTCTTTTCATACTTTATTCTTAAAAAATTATATCTGTGCTATAAGTAAGTTGGAATTTATATTCCGTTCTCTTTTTCTTAACAATTATCTTTTTCAAGACGCACTTTTCGGGGATATGTACTCAAAAATGCTTGTATCTGTCATAATAAACTAGCAGATATAAAACTATCGTATTAAATTATTTCCTAGCATCCAATGTGCCTTCTGATTCATAATAATCCAACCATCCTTTTGATTGTTCCAACCACGGATTCATATTCAATACATTAGAGGGCAGACCGGACAGGTAATAGTTTTCCTGCCATGAAATTACTGCTTCCTGACCATTCACATTATCTACCGGAGTTTCTCTATCCTGTAAAACAAAGTGCTGGCTCCAGAACTCTCCCAACCTATTCATTTCGGCTTGTAAGTCTGCCGCATTATCCACATCTACAGGCTCAAAATCAGCAATGACAGAAACAAGAGGATCTGCCTTTCCGTCATAATCCTTCACTTGTAAATATTTACCCACACGGGCAGTACCATTTAACGGCTCAATACCCAAGGTAGTACAGGTGGTATTGTTATCACTTGCATCATCATTATACAGCATCCAACGCCATAAATCCCAATAACGCTTACCCTCATAAGCTAATTCCACCTGACGCTCACGCAGACAAGCCTTAATAGCTTCATTCTTATCGGTAATCGTTCCCAAGCCATAATTATTGGATGCAGGAATACCTACACGGGCACGAATTTCACCAATTGTTTTCACTGAATTACTTATATCCCCCGTAGCTGCATAACATTCTGCAAGGTTCAACAACAATTCAGCATAACGATATTCGTATACATCAGTGCCATCCCATTGATATGTGTTTGCACTATTTTCAGCCGGATCGGACATTTTACGTACTATCGCCGGACTGCTGCCTTCATTTTCCGTGTAATAATGCAACTGAGAACCATCTTCTTTCGTTTCACTCCAACGATAATTCCAAACTACGGCATCTGCATCCTGATCATATCCCCATTTCGCTCCGGAGAAAGTAAACGTATAATAGAAACGCGGATCACGATTCTTGAAGAATAAAGAACGGTCGTACCCGTTTATCGCCTCACCGTCATCATTTACAGCTTTGGAACCATCCGCCATCGGGAAAATATCCAACATACCCATAGGAACATGATAACCGGAACCACTGCCACCCATTGTTTTCAAACGGATTGTTTTCTGCCATCCACTATGTTCATCATTTTTAGAGGTAGAGCTAGCCAACAGTTTGACCATAATCACCTCCTTACATTCCTGATTGTCAAACTTGTAGAACATTTCATTCCAGTCTTTGGCGGAATTGCCATACAAACCATAACCTTCGCTGCTCAAGAAAGCCTGTGCTTCTAGAGTAATATCCAACGCATCTTTCCAGCGTTTACTGCCTGTATTATTCCAATCTGCATTAAAGATAGGGCTTGCAAATACCAGCGCCACGCGGCTTCTGTATGCCAATGCAGCTTCCTTGGTCAACCGTCCATACTGGTCACTTCCCCATTCTTTACGAGTGGGAAGCAGATTCGCAGCCTCTTTTAAATCACTCAAGATCTGGTTGACACATGTTTCCACACTTTCACGATTATAATCTTTAGCTCCCTCACGGTCGGCCGCCATAAGCACTTTATTTACCACAGGAACAGCTCCGTATACACGTACCAAATCAAACAACTGCATGGCACGGAAGAAATAAGCCTGTCCTTTCGCTTTTTTTATGGCAGCTTCCGACAAGTCCTGACCATATTTATCAACTCCTTCCAGAATTTCATTGCAACTGCGGATACGGCTATATGGATCATTCTTTATATTCGTAGCCAGATTACTGCCAAAATAAGTTTCACAGTCCGTAGCTTTTTTCAAACTTCTGGAAGCGTCAAATTTCTTCTCGATACCCCATTTCTCCTCCGTATAAGTTGAATAGTCATTCCAGTTACCGGACAAGCCGTATGACTGTGGAGGGGTCATACCCGACTTATAAAAATAGTTATAATACACATTCTGAATATATAAGTCCAAATTAGATTCGATGCCGAAAGTCTTTTCCGGTGAATAACTGTCATACGGATTCATATCCTGCAAGAACTGGTCACTGCAACTGCTAAATGCCAATCCGGCTGCCAATAACACAGTATATAATATGCGCTTTTTCATATCAATGATTCTTTTTAATTTTAGAATGATACATTTACTCCCAACGACCACGTTCTCAATGTAGGATACAATGAAGTTGTTCCACAATACATATTACGATAATGATCGGGATACGGGTTATAGAAATCCCATAGATTATTACCTGTCAGACTTAATTTAGCCGACTGGATCTTTAAAGGTGACAACCATGCCTTAGGCAGCGTATAACCGATACTTAAGTTACGGATATAGCAACGGAACGTACTGATAGACCAAAAATCAGACGGTGCAATTACTGATCCTGATATTCTGTTGTCTAAACCTAAATTAGGATATTTCCCCGTCGTATTATTTCTTTCATCAAACATATCTTCCCAGAATGAGTCCGGTGTCCAAAGCATATCCCCACTGGATGTTGTGATTTTATTGACGTCAATCTGGCGATAACCACCCCATGAAGTGGCAATCATCATATTAAAGCTGATACCTTTCCATTCCGCCCCCAGTTTGGTGGTAAAACCATATGTCTTTCCACTCTTATTCAGTTTGGCATAATCCTGGGTCTTGGCAATACGTCCGTCGGGCCCCGACTGCGTACCATCCTCATTCAATACGCCACCCAAATCCTGATAAGCCAACATACCCGGTTTTAACTGACTGGCATCTTTTACGCCCAAATATTCCGGAGAAGTGCCTGCGGCTTCTGCATTGGCCGATAAATAGTTCCAATAATTCTCAATATCATCACTGTTCCGTAAAATACCATCTCCGGAACTTGTACCTCTCCATACTTTATACCCGTATGTAGGGAATATAGTAGAAGCACCCTCTCTTACAGAATTTTCCTGTATATAACTCGGAGCAGACTGGGGCCATTCTCTTACCCTGTTGCCATTAAATCCAAAATTCACTCCGATATTATATTTCACCTGATCTATTTTATCGCGCCAATTCAAAGAGAATTCACTACCAAAAGCATCAATACGCCCAAAGTTCACTTCTGTCAAAGCACCTCCTGCAAAAATAGGAGTACCTATGATACCACCGATATTCTGATTCAAGATGTCAGAGTTTATATCATAGTACACATCCACAGTCGCACTTAAACGGTTATTGAGGAAACGCAAATCAAAACCAAGATTAAATTTATCGGTATTATCCCAATGCGCATCAGGATTAGGAGTCGCTCCCGGCTTGATACCCGTTTGCAGGATACCACCGTTAGAACCGAATCCATATCCTCTACTAGGATCCAATGAATAGAGTTGCTTCCATCCCCATGCTTTGATATTATCTTTACCGGTACGTCCCCATGAGAAACGTACTTTCATGTATTCAAACCATGACGGCAGCAACTTCTTCATAAACTCTTCTTCCGAAGCTACCCACCCCACGGAAACACCCGGGAAGAAGCCCCAATAATTGGCCGGAGCAAATTTAGTGGAAGCATCGCTACGGAATAGGAATTGGAACAAATACTTATCGGCATAATTATAGCTTACACGACCTAAATAAGACAAAGAACCCTGTTTGTATTTATATGTAATAGAATTACCTGTATCCATCGCTCCCGCACTTGGCGAAGTACCCAAATAACCATCCGGGTCAGGGTTATTAAACAACATCCGCTTGGAATGCATATAAGCCTGCATTTTTTCCACTGCAGCCATGGCGGCAATGCTATGCTTGCCAAACTTTCCTTCATAATTCACATAGAAGTTCAATTGCTCGTTTTTAGCCATCTGGTCTGAATATACCACACGAGTGCTTCCCGTAAATTCTTTTAATTGATAATCGGAAACAGACGGATGATCGCTATAAAAACGATTTCCGGGTGTCAATGCATCGCTTGCTTTCAGATAAGCCAACGTAAATGGCATAAATGCCTGCTCACTATCACTGGCACTACGCTTCAACGCATAGCTTCCCTTGAATGAAAGACCTTTGATAAACGGAACGGCATAAGTGACGGAGAAGTTGGCATCATAACTGAAATTATCATTCGTGGAATAAGAACCGTCATTATTCTCCATAGCAAAATAATTCCATGTACTCATTTTATTGCCCGATGTTGCATTACCCGCACTCGAGTAACTATTCAACAAAGGAGATGTATAATAGGTATTACCATCATCCAATGTTATCTCCCATGGCAAATAATTCGGCATATGAGCAAGAACCAAATAATCACCGGATTCACCGGGCTTAGTTCCCCCATAACCGTTCAAATTGCTTAAACCTTTGGTAAAACTCGATGTGGTTTCCTGCTGGTTACCCGCTATGGTTGCAGAAAATTTCAAATCGGAAGTCAATTTGATATCCACACCTGCACGGAAGTTCCATCTATTATAATCCTGTTTTCCAAGATTCGCCCCCTGAGTATAGTAAGAAGCACCCGCAAAATAAGTAGCTTTCTCGCTACCGCCACTTACATTGACCGAATGGTTCATTGTAAAAGCGCCGGACCAGGCTTCATCCAGCCAATTGTAATTCAAGCCATCCATCTCGGCCAGTTCCGCTTCATTATAAATTTTATTCATCCAGTTTCCATCCGGATCCATACTTATCTTATTATTGGCCAAATTAAAGGAATTGGCAAAACGTCCATAAGCTGCTCCTTTTAAGGTTTTAGGATGTCCCACTGCATCATTAAATCCGAATTTACCTGAATAATTGATTTTGGGAGCTCCTGATTTACCTCGTTTGGTCTTTACAATAATAGCACCTTGCGAAGCACGGGAACCGTAAATGGCAGCACTGGCATCACGAAGGACTGAAATACTTTCAATTTCAGAAGGATCAAGGGCATTGAAAGTTTCTAATGTCGGAAGACCGCTGTTGGCATCTATCTGAATCACATCATCGATTATGACCATCGGATTAGTACTACCACCATCTTTAGAATACGAGAAAGATTGACGAATAGACATAGTTGCCCCTTCACCCGGACGGCTGTCACCACCACTGATACTCAAACCAGGTATCTGTCCCGCTAGCGCAGCACCCAAATTCGACACCGGCAAATCTGAAATTTCCGAAGGAGTAATAACCCCGATAGATCCTGTCACATCTTTTGCTTTCTGAGTACCGTAACCGACTACAACCACTTCGTCCAGCATTTTGGAATCTTCCTTCAGCACCACTCTAAAGTCTTTTCCTTGTTTCGGAGCAATCGTTTGCGGCACATACCCCACAAATGAAATGACAACCTTCTTGCCCGAAGGGACTTGCAAAGCAAATCTTCCGTCAAAATCAGTAATGGTACCGTTTGTAGTTCCTTCCACCACCACACTGGCACCAATCACCGGTTCACCAGTTTCATCAACCACCTGTCCGGTGACAGTTTTAGTCTGTTGCACCGACTGGGATATAGGAAATCCTGTCTCAGCGGATACTCCCTGAACAGAAACTCCTGTCAGAAACAGACTGAGACAGACCACTTGTGTCAAGTTGCCAATCTTGTCCAGCTTCTGAAGAAATGCATTTTCTTTCTTCATAGAATCATTTTTAAAATTAAAATATTATCTTATTTTTCTTGTTGAAATATCTGTTTCAGATAAGCGACATTCGTCCCGAAGTTTTTCTTTACATTCCGGACTTCATCCTTATTCCGTGACCGTTCAATGACCAGCCATCCGCTCCACCCCATCTTATCAAGGGTATGCTTTACGGCATTCATATCCAGACGGGTATTATAAGGAAGAGTAACCCCGTCTGTATCCGTACAATGTATCTGACAAATCCGATCCTTTCCCAATTTTTTCAACTCTTTACAGAGGTCGCGTCCATTTTCCAACGCATTTTGAAAACTATAATAAATCTTTATACCTTTCGAATTAATTTCTTTCAACAGTTTTATATCCCCTCCGGCGTCCAAAGGAGTACGGATACCTATCACTACTCCATCTTTCACTGCCATTTCTCCCACTTCGTGCAAACGGCTTACCAACTCCTGACGTGCATCACCCGCTACTGTCCAGTCCTCTTTTATGCCGCCTAATGGAAGGAAAGCTACTTGGGCCCCCATCACCTTCATCGTATTCAAACAATCCTGCACTAAAGCTTTATAATTATGATGAGTCAAGAAAGATTGTCCAAAGAATCCGGACATCGCCACAGAAGGGACTTCAATATGCTGTTCCTGTGCTGTTTCTTTAAATAATTTACAGAAATGGGGCTGGTGGAACTTATTATCAAAAGTATCCCGTTTTCCCAAGCCTCCCATGTCCATTTCTATGCCATCACCTCCTAGTTCCTTCATCAATTGAAAAGAACCGATCTTCTGACGCTTTAGCATCATCCAGTCACACGCAGCTATTTTATAGCGTTGTTTTCCCTCTGAATTCTGTGCTCCCAAAGGCAGTAACATAAACAGGAGCATGATTAAACTGATAATTTTTTTTCACATTCATCGTAATCTAGTTATTGTTTAGAATTAAGACGAATCACAAAAAGTATGTAATCACTAAATCTTAATAAAGTCCAAAAATAACTTAGCACACAAATAAGACAATCCATTCAACACGACGCTCGCCTACATCTGTTTACGGGATTCCTGCTTTATAAGGTCAAGAAATCAACCTTTACGCCATTCATTCATATATTCCCTCGGAGTCTGATCATATTTCTTACGAAAACATTTACTGAAATAACCGGAATCCTTGAAGCCCACGGCAAAAGCTATTTCTGAAATACTCATATCCGAGTTTTTAATCAACTCTATTGATTTATTCAGACGAATCTCTTTCACTAAATCCACCGGAGCAAACCCGGTCAGGCTCTTTAACTTCTTAAAGAAAGCCGAGCGGCTCAGCCCGATAGTCGATGCTATAGTATCTATATTAAAATCACTATTATCCAGATTCTCTTCTATAACCTGATGAATCTTTTCAATGAACTGCACATCTTTCTTCACCAGGAACTGTTCGTATGTATCCTGTTCCTCCTTATGTTCTTCGGGCTGCTGCCATACACGTTCACGGAACAATTTACGTTCATTCAGCAACTGTTCGATACGTGCTACCAGATAGTCTTTGCTGAAAGGTTTGATGATATAGGCATTCGCTCCCATGCTTATCGCTTTGGTCTTCGCTTCATCATTACCTTTCGCCGTCAGGATAATCACCGGAATATGACTGATCTGGAAATCTTTACGGATGCGTTGCAACATCTCTATTCCATCCATATTCGGCATCATCTGGTCGGTGACTACCATGTCGGGATGATAAAGATGTACTTTCTTCAGCCCCTCCACACCATCATTGGCCATATAAATATTGAATTTATCTTCCAATTGCAGCTTCAACATATTGCATAAATCCTTATTATCTTCTACAATCAGCACGGTAGGCAAAGACGAATCGACAGGCTGTTCTTTCTCCTCCTCGCTTTCCTTGCCGGCAGAGGCAGAAACAGATTCAGCCTCAGGAACACTCACCGTTTCCCCGCCCATATAGAAATCGACTTCCGACGGTTTGTAATGCTCCTTACCCAGTTGCAATTCAATGGTAAAGACCGCTCCCTTCCCTTCAGGACTCTCTGCATAGATTTCCCCATGATGCAGACTGATAATTTCCTTAGACAAAGCCAATCCGATGCCCGTTCCCTGATAATAAGCGCCACGTGCATTGTCAGCCTGCGAGAAACGCTCGAAGATTTCGGAAAGCTTGCTTTGGGGAATCCCCACACCGCTATCTTCCACCCGTACATAACAATGCCTGTCATCATCCGACACTCCCATCGTGACATAAATATTTCCCCCGGCAGGAGTGAACTTGAACGCATTGGAGATGATGTTGCGGATCACGATAGCCACTTTCTCCTTATCCGCCCATACCATGATATCCTCACCGGCCAGCTGGAACGTGAAGCTGACTTCATTTTCTTCGGCCATCACCCTGAATTCTTTCTCAAAAGAGTCTACCATCTCATTCAGGTTGAACAACGACACATGCAGACGCATCTTGCCGTTCTGTATTTTACGGAAATCCAATATCTGATTGACCAGTTGCAGCATCTGTTTGGTATTCTTTTCCATCAGATCCACATATTGCATTCCTTTCTGAGATAGTTTCTCCTTTTCTCTCAGTTCCTGAATAGGCCCTTGGATCAGAGTCAGCGGAGTACGCAACTCATGCGAGATATTGGTAAAGAACTTGATTTTCAATTCGGACAATTTTTGTTCGATATACACATCATTCTTCACCTTAATCATGAAAAGAGATAATTTTATAGCCACCAGCAATAAGGCTACGGCTATAATCATATAGATAACATACGCCCACCAACTGGCCCACCAAGGCGGCAGAATGACAACGGTCAACTCACGGAAAGACTCCAAACCGGGATTTGCCTCATCCAGTGTCTGTACTCTGAAAAGATACTTACCGGGAGGAACATTGGTATAGGAAGCTATACGGTTCTTCCCGTTATAGTGCCATTCTTTTTCATATCCTTCCAAAATATATTTGTAAGACACACGGTTCTGATTATTATAGTTCAACGCCGCAAACTCTAAAGTAAACATGGACTGGTTATGATTCAATGTAATCCGGTCTGTATAGGTAATGGACCGGTCAATAATGGGATGTTCCGTATAGCTGCGTATATCCCGGTTTGATATCTGACATCCTACAATGAATGTATTATAATCGACCTTTTTCGTTTCCAATTTATCGGGAGAAAAGGTCAGGATACCCTCTTTACACCCCAGCCAAAGTTCTCCGTCCAGCGTTTTCAGTGCGGTGTTTTCTTCCATCACAACCGGAGGAAAGCCATCATATTTGTCATAGTTACGCACCTGGCTTGTCGCCCTGTCAAAACAAGAGAGTCCTTTTTCCGTAGCAAGCCAAAGGAAACCGTTATCATCTTCTATAATAGACATCACCACATCATTATTCAATCCGTCTTCCCAGCCATACGATTTAAATGAAAGCTTATGCGTTTCCTCATCATATCCCGACAATTTGCTCAATCCTCCACCAAACACGCATACCCATATCTGAGAGAACTCGTCTTTATAAAGCGCGTACACATCGCTATCGGCATAATTTACCCGGTTGGCACCACGGTAGGTTTCAAAATCAATCTGCTCCACTGAGGCAAAGTTGTTTTTAAAAGACATCAGCCCGTCCATCGTACCTACCCACATACGCCCGTCATTATCCTCTATCATATTTCTCACTTCCATATAAAGGCCATACGTAGGATAGTTCTTGAATCCGTTATATTTATTCTTAAAAGTGACTTCCCCATTTTCCTCACAAAGCAGATTCAATCCTCCGTCCAAAGTACCCACCCAGATACGTTTCTTTTCATCCTGATAAGTGAAATACACATCATTCCCGCTGATTGACGACAAATCAGACAAATTATGCAGATAGCGTTTAAAACGGAAACCACCTGCCGCTTTCTCATCAGGAACAGCCTTCACCAATCCGTCGCCTTTGGTAGAGAACCAAAGGTTTCCCTTGTCGTCTTCCATGATGTGATATACATTACCTATGTGCTCGTCACCTGTCGAAAAAACATGTTTGGTTACACCGTTCCGGTCCATCCGATAAACACTCTGCCAACGGGTGCCCACCCAGATATCGCCACTTTTTGATTGGAAAAGGGCTCTTACCCCTATCGTATAATTTTCCTGCCCGGCTGATTGCGGAGACAACGAAAGCAGATTGAATTGCTTCTTGGGGAAATTCATGCAATACACCCCTTCATCGGCAGAGGAAAGCCACAATACCCCGTCATTATCCAACATCAGATGATAAAACTGCTGATTTGCCCTATCATTAGAAAGTTGTTTCAACTTATTAATATAAACCATCTCCGCATGTTCCCTGTCGAACAACCAGGCCTCTCCTGCCGGAGACAGGAAAAAAAGCCCTCTTTCACCGGCATCTTCCGAATACAGGGTGGTTATCTTGCCGAACATGGTAAACGGAAACCGTTTTGCGGTATGGTTCAACGGATCATAATAAATCAGCGCCTTCTCATTTTCGTGAAACCATATTTTATCATACTGGTCTATGAATGCATGAGTAACCATAGCGTCATTCATTTCAGTATTTATCTTTTGCAACCTGCGCTCGGCCAAATCATATTCGTATGTACCTTGTCCGGCCACACTGAGATAGACATAACCTGCCGGAGTAACCAGCAAATTGCTGATCGCACCTTTTATTTCGGAAAGTACATACCGGTTTACCAAACCGGTCCTTACATCGATACTGTAAAAAATACCCGCACGATCTCCGACCCATACCTTCCTGCCATCCTCAAAGAAACTGGTAAAACTATCCTTGTCACCGGAATTAATCTTACTGGTTATGAAATCGGCAGGCCGGGATGCCAATTCCGCTCCTTTATGCACGGCAGACACCTTATAATCAGTTCCTATCCAACTGATATATTCCTCCGTTTCGCACAGGACATGGTGTTTCAGTGTATAATCATGCTTGTTTATCTCGTCCCGAGAGTCGAACAGAATCTTGATAGTTACCTGCCCCTTTTCATCTACCCCGGCCAACAACAGATTTTTATCTTTGGTCAGCAACAACACATCCCCCTCGGCCGTATTTTGTAATTTTATCACCTGAATATTCTCCGAATAGTTCTTCATGTCATCATAAACAGCATGAAAACATTCGGTCACTTTATTGAAGACATACAACTTACGGTCAATGGTCTTTACCCATATATACCCGTTTTTATCCTCGACTATGCGCTGGATCTTACGTGGCGGCACATCCGAATCGTGCTCCTGTTTATTGAATGTTTTAAACTTCACTCCATCGAAACAACATAAGCCATACCAGGTTCCGAACCAGATAAAGCCATCTCTGTCTTTCAAGGTACAGTTTACCGTATTATTAGGAAGCCCTTGATCTACAGAATAATGTTCCACAATCATATTCACATTATATGACCACAGAGGAAAGCTTGTCAGGCAACAAAGTATAATAAGTATATATTTCTTCATAAGTATTTAGTTTTCTTCAAACCGAGATCAAAGATAAGAAAAAATCCGTTGGTACTTAAATTGAAATTAGTTAAATACCAATTATTGGTTAGATTGGAACGAGATAAGTCCGCGTTCTATCTATATTACTTCTCCGTACCGAATTCAGTTTGCTGTCTCTCCACCTCCATCAATACTTTTTGCCTTTCCTCTTCTGTCAGCACAACTTTCCCCGCCATTCTTTCTGTTCTAACAGGGCTTCCGGCCAGTCCTGCTCCGGCTGATTGGGCATCCGTCTCCTCCTCCGTATAACAGAAAGGCAGTTCTGACGGAATACTTTCTAATTCTATTTCCGTAGCAACCGGTGCATTCGTTCCTTCAAACTGCACATGGGCCTTCACCTTTATTTTGCCGGGCTTGCGGGTAGAACGGATCAATACGGGAGCAGAGCCAAACTCCACCGTGCGCGGATTGGCATTGATAGAGGCATCCCCTATAACTCGTCCTTCACCTTCTACAGTAAATACGATATTTTCTTTTGCCAGACGGCGCACATTACCGCTATCATCCGTCACTTCGGCCACTACTACGATAAAATCCGAACCGTCTGCCACCAATTGCTTTCCTTCCGTATCCACATACATACGCAACTTCGTGCTGCGGCGTGACGGCATCCGCTTATAGGTGCAAACCACTTTACCGTCTATAATTCCTTCTGCCACCATATTTACTTTCTGCCAGTTTTTTTGCTTATAACTATACTCGCGTGCTTCCCAGAAATCCCATACATCCTTGAATATCACCGGGGCATTAGGCATGTGTCCCTGCGCATGAACAACCGGAAGCGTCCGGCTCTCAGTACCGTCATAGACAGAGAGACGAACCGAGTCACAATTACTGAACACCACCACATCGGCATCCGAGAAAGGAGACATCTCATGGGCGATAAACACCATAGGGCCACATTCCGCCACAGGATGCTTCAATGTCGCGGCAGACTGGCTGCGAAAAGCATAATAAGCGTATTTAGGCTGACGGAACGCATCATAAATGCCCCCGAAATACGGATCGGGATGATACCCCCGCTGATGGTCAAAAGGATGCCATTGCGCCCCACCGACAAACTGCCCTGTAGTGCGGTACATTTCATCATAACTCTTTGATAATGACAGTGCCTGCACCAGCAACGGGCGTTCCCCCCAGCTACGGCTGGCACGGTTATTATTATTATGTGCATACCAGTCATCCACATTCTCGCCAAACTCACGAGTAAAAATACATTGTTCCGGACGGTCTGCCTTCTCATCATCTCCCGGCCATCCGTACACCACATCATAGTTTTCCGCCACTCCTTTCGAATGAACATCGGCTGCCGCTACAGGACGTCCGGGATAAGGAAACTCCTCCCGTGTAATCCGTAACGCCTCCAGTGCGAAATCGCGCGGATAAGGCGTTTCATTCAAAATAGGCTCCCACATCAGCACACTGGGATGATTGCGGTCCCGGCGTATCATCTCACGGGTATTCCGATGTACCAACTTTGCGAACTCCGGATTTTTATTCCAATATTGCCATCCCGGAGTAGCCACAATAACAAACAGCCCCATTTCGTCGCAAGCATCCATGAATGCCGGATCTTGCGGATAATGAGCTACACGGATAATGGTACATCCTGCATCACGCAAGCGTTTGGCATCCCTCCATTGCTGGCTGTTGGGCAGCGCATTACCCACGTATGCAAAATCCTGATGACGGTTCGCGCCGACCAATTGACCAAAAGGCTTGCCATTCAACCAAAAGCCATCCTTACCTTTAAATTCCGCTTTGCGGATCCCCACACGTGTCACTCCCCCATCCAACACTTCATGTCCGGCTTTGACACGAGATTGTATCCTATACAAATAAGGCGAGTCAGGAGACCATAACTTAGGATTGCGAACTGCAAACCGTTGCCGCACCGTCTTCGATTCCCCTGCTTGCAGCTTCACCTGTTGCGAAACCCGTTTTACGGGAACATCGCCGGCATCCACCAAAACCGTCTCCACGGCTACGGTACGCGTCCGCTTTCCACTGTTATGCACTTCCGTATCCACATACACTTCCGCTTTTTTCCCGCTTATATTGTCAAAATGCACAAAAACTCCGCCTCCGGCCACCTTATCGGCCTCCAAGGCATCTGTAATAGCTACACTTGATTTTCCTATCATCCACACATCCCGGTAAATTCCTCCATGATAAGCGAAATCCAAGGTATATTGACGTTTTCCCGGAGGAAAATTCTTATCATCACTATTATCCGTCATCACTGCCAGCAAGCAACTGTCTCCGGGCTGTACCCCCTGTTCCGTCAGTTGCACAGTGAAAGGAAGGTATCCTCCCAAGTGCTCTTGCACCCTCTTGCCATTTAAATAAATCACCTGTTTTCCCATAGCTCCCTCAAAATGAAGCGACACCTCTTTTCCTTTCATATCTTGAGGAATCACAAAATGTTTCCGGTACCATGCCACACCCTGATAGTTACGGCAACCGCTTGCCTCGGCAGGCATCAGTTCCACAGTATGCGGAACAGACACTACCTGCCAGGATGTATCATCAAAACGTACGGCTTCCGCGCCTTTTATGTCTCCACGATGAAAGCGCCATCCGGGATTGAAATTATATACTATTCTTCCGCTACCGGATAAAGGGATGAATCCGGCTACAGAGGTTTCCATTTGAGCTTGTGCCAACACAGGCAACAGGCACACAAGTAAAATAAACAGTTTCTTCATAATTATTACACTATCTGGGAAAAGAGACGGACCGGCCGTCCGTTTGTACCCGTTCCTTTTGAAAAAAGGTCTTGTTGTTTTTGAAAAAGATCCAGACATTTAAAAAAAAGGTCCTGATGTTTGGCGTCAAAGACAAGGTTCTTTTAAAAAAACGTCAAGGTCTTTTTATACAAAGAACAGGTCTTTTGAAAGGAATTACAAGGTCTTTTCACCAAGCTTTCCAAGGCTCAGGGCTCAAAGGCTCACTTAGGCGGTATTTAAGCCCAAAACAAGCTTCAAGAAACCTAATAACGCACTGATTTTTAATTAATTACAATAAAAAGAAGGGGACAAGACTATATTCTAAAAAATAAAATGAATAATATAATGAGCCCCAGACATACACGAACGCATCCGACATTTACCGGAAAGAAAAATGTATAAATAAAAGAAACTTCTATTGACATCATCACTTGGTCATTCCGGGCATCGTGAAAAATCCGAATGTGCCCATATCCATTGATCCGGCCATTATGAATAAAACCCGGCAAAAAACAAGCCTGGTCAAAGCAAACACAAATTCTATAAAACGACAGACAAAGTCAAGACAATCCTGAACTTTCCAAAGACCAAAGAATAATATTCAACCCGCACGTTTTGTCCCACCAAACAGACTGTAAAGCAAATACTTACACATCTACCAAGGTTTAAAATACCGCATAAGTGAGCCTTGAGCCTTGTGAGCCCTGGAAACGCATCGGAACGACTCTTTTTCTTTGCAGAAAGACACCCGATTTATTTATTCCAAATTTTAATCCCATTTATGTACTGTGAGTCAACACCAGAATAGGATACTAAATGTTCTTTTGAGGCCGATCCATATCTAGACACAACTTCGTTAGCTGCCCCGGATTGAGCTGCTAGATCTATTGACTTTTTTCTTTTTGTCGTAACACTTTCTCCTAAAAAAGAAGTGTGACACTGCCAATAACCACATTTTAAAGTGCAGGTCCTGAGAAAACCTAAATCAACAGATATGGTAAAGCAGCCCACGCTATAACGTGGGAACTACCATGCCTATTCTTGTTGATTTTGTGTTTAGTTTCTCAAGCTTCGCACTTACAAGAGTAGCATAACGCTTCTTTATTTTCAAATGCATGGAAATGGTTACCCAAATCCGAGTACAGAATTACGGAAAAACATTTGAAAAAGAAGCGGTAAGATAAAAATATCTGTTTGATATTTGCTCTATTGTTTGGTAGGTTAGAAATAATTAATTACCTTTGCACCAACAAATCCCGCTCGCTTCCCGTAAGATTAGCGTACCCAGCGGGACATTTTTATTTATGGGAGTCAGGTATACAAATCGAGCCATAACCACGGAACAACAAATTGATATTCTCAAAGAAAGAGGTTTGCTTATTGATGATGTTGAGCGAGCTGTTAAAGCCCTTGACATCATAAGCTATTTTCGTCTTGCTGGTTATTGGCGACATTTTGAAGCTGACCACACTACGCATCAATTTAGAGAAGGTTGTCGTTTTGCAGATATTATCGACCTGTATTCCTTTGATAAGCAACTTAGGGCTTTGCTCTTTACTGCCATTCAAACGATTGAAGTTGCTGTTCGCACAAAAATAATCAAGCACTTTGCTCTTGAATTTGGAGCATTTTGGTTTATGGACGAAAACTTTGCCACCAATGAGGCTCGTTTTGCTACCAATTTAGCTGTTATCCGTAAAGAGGTGGAACGCTCACACGATGATTTTATTACTGAGCATTTCCGCAAATACAACGAACCAGAGCTGCCTCCTGTATGGAAAACATTGGAGGTTATCTCAATGGGAACACTCTCTAAGCTCTATTCCAATTTTTCAAATGCCACGGCAAAACATGCTGTCGCAAGAGAGTTCGGTTTGAATCATCACAAATTTTTTAGAAGCTGGTTAGAGTGTCTTGCGGTGCTTCGTAATTGTTGTGCTCATCATTCACGACTGTCCAACCGTGTCTTTCCAGTAAAACCAAAGATGCCAGAACGTATGCCAAATACATGGATTGCTGATTTCTCATTCCGAGAACAAACTCTTTATCCACAATTATGCTGTGTTGTGTATTGGCTCAACTCCATTGTTCTTGAAAATACATTCATTACCGATTTCAAGCAACTCTTGATAAGCCATCCATCAGTGAAAACTCGCTTGTTGGGCTTCCCTCGTAATTGGGAACAAGAGCCTTTGTGGAGGTAATAATATCTACAATAAAATTATTTCCAAAAAACAATAAGTAACAGACAATATCGGATAAAATATTGTACCTTTGTATTGGCTTAGACATTGAGCCCAAATAGAAGTGAAATATCGGAAACGAATTGCACCGAAAAAAAGAATAAATCGCTCGTATTGACACCGTAGATGAGTTAATAATAACTAAAAGGGTTAAATATTCACCACTTAGAATATACCCTTAAAGGCTACGACCATATTTCCGGCTTACCACCAGTAAACTATTGATTAACTCTATCACCAAATAGCGGTGTAGGAAGGTATTGTACATCAATATGTCAATATAGTAATCATCTCCTGACACCTCAATATGGTATTGTCGTCCCATGAAAGCAAAACCTGCACCCATTTCCACAAGGAATTTCTCTACATGTTTCACCAAACCGATTTCTACATCACGCTCATTGTATTGGTCGGTAAAGGTCAGCATATCGAATATATACGGGTCTTTGAGCATTGATTTCACATCGTTTACTTCGGGAACAGGCAGGGTTTCAGTGAAATTGTTTGCCAACGCACCATGCTTGCCATAGTCATCAAGTTTGATAGCTTCTTGCAGATAGCGTGTATTCCAATGCGATGTAATACTTTGCACCATATACCAATACCGTGCGCGAATATCCTTGACTTGTTGTAAGAGTATCAGGTTATGCGTCCAGCCTAGATGTTTGATAGGAAAGAAAAAATTATATTCGCCTAATTGCGCAATCATTGATTGCGCAATTGAAGAATCAGCACCTTTCACCATCGTAAGTTCTTGATTGTATTCGTTGAAGAACTGTATCATACACTGCATGTTGCGCACAGAAAAACCCTTTATTTCGGAATAATCGTTCTTCAAGTCCACGGACAAGCGTTGCAAGGTTTTCTTGCCCCAACCATCTGCATCTTGACTTTGCTGCAACATACCTCCAATATCCCAATACATTCGGAGCATTTCTTCGTTGGCGGCATAAATCGCTCGTTGTTGGGCAACCAATACCCGCTGCTTGATTTTACGAAGCAGTGCCGCATAACCATTGAAATTATCTGCCAAGTTATCAATTGCTTGTTTATCTGTATTTTTAGTCATAATCTTCTTTGACATTTCCACAAAGTTACGCTTTTTATTCGATTGTACATCAAATTCTTACAATATTATTAGTTATACCCATTATGGACTATTTTCTCATTGAGAAACCTCTTTTCTGCTGTTGGTCATAATGTTATCTTACAATCGGTCTTTTCTTTTAGCATTTCTATAAATTCGACCAAGTTATTTTCTTTTCCCATGATAAGTTGTCATCCAATAAACACAATGTTTCCATGACTTCCTAGTTCGATGCAGTCATTTCAAAATCAAGAGAATACCGAGCGAACGGATAAGATACACTGTTTTCAACCTCAAATTATACGGAAAAACCCATACCTTTTTTATACCTTTGCCCCCAAAAGAAAACAACAGACATGGAACTATTCAATAAAATGATTGCCGCAGCCCTGAAGGTTTCCGTACATCAAGTAGACAATACATTATCTCTACTGGGCGGGGGAGCTACCATCCCTTTCATAAGCCGATACCGGAAAGAGGCAACCGGAGGACTGGACGAAGTACAAATAGGCGAAATTAAAGACAGAAATGACAAGTTGTGTGAACTGGCCAAGCGAAAAGAAACTATTCTTTCTACCATAGAAGAACAGGGCAAACTGACAGAAGAATTGCGCAAACGCATTGAACAGAGTTGGGATGCCACCGAAGTGGAAGACATATATCTGCCCTATAAGCCGAAACGTAAGACCCGCGCCGAAGCGGCACGGCAAAAAGGACTGGAACCGCTTGCCACCTTACTATTATTGCAACGCGAAAACCATCTGGACAGCCGTCTCCCCGCTTTTGTGAAAGGAGATGTGAAAGACGAAGAGGATGCGCTGAAAGGCGCGCGCGACATCATAGCCGAACAAGTGAGCGAGGACGAGCGCGCCCGCAACCAACTGCGCAACCAATTTTCCCGACAAGCTGTCATCACCTCCAAAGTGGTGAAAGGCAAAGAGGAAGAAGCTGCCAAATACCGCGATTATTTCGATTTCAGCGAACCTTTGAAACGCTGTTCCTCCCACCGTCTGCTGGCTATCCGCCGGGGAGAGTCGGAAGGCCTGTTGAAAGTAAGTATAAGTCCTGATGACGAAGAGTGCGCCGGACGGCTGGAACAAATGTATGTCCGTGGCAACAATGAATGCAGCCGCCAGGTAGGCGAGGCAGTGCGTGATGCGTACAAGCGGCTTCTGAAGCCTTCCATCGAAACCGAATTTTCAGCCTTGAGCAAGGAGAAAGCCGACGAGGAGGCAATCCGCGTCTTCGCCGGAAACCTGAGACAGCTTCTGCTGGCTCCTCCTTTGGGGCAGAAACGGGTCATGGGAGTTGATCCCGGCTACCGTACCGGATGTAAAATAGTCTGTCTGGACGCACAAGGCTCTTTGCTGCACAATGAAACCATTTATCCGCATCCGCCCAAGAATGAATACTCACAGGCAGCCCGCAGCATCGTGAAATTGGTAGAACAATATCAGATAGAGGCAATCGCCATAGGCAATGGCACCGCCAGCCGTGAGACAGAACAATTCATCACTTCACAACGCTATGACCGTGAATTGCAAGTATTTGTAGTAAGCGAGGACGGAGCATCCATTTACTCGGCCTCGAAAACCGCCCGAGACGAGTTCCCTGAATACGACGTGACCGTGCGTGGAGCCGTATCCATAGGCCGCCGGTTGATGGACCCGCTGGCCGAACTGGTGAAAATAGATGCCAAATCTATCGGAGTGGGACAATACCAGCATGATGTGGACCAGACTTTATTGAAGAAATCATTGGACCAGACAGTGGAAAGTTGTGTGAACCTGGTAGGTGTGAACCTCAATACCGCCAGCCGCCATCTGCTGACTTATATATCGGGGCTAGGTCCTGCCTTGGCTCAAAACATTGTGGATTACCGCACCGAGAACGGGCCTTTCAGTTCACGCAAGGAGTTATTGAAAGTACCCCGGATGGGAGCGAAAGCGTTTGAGCAATGCGCAGGGTTCCTGCGTATCCCACAAGCGAAGAATCCGCTGGACAACTCGGCCGTGCATCCCGAAAGCTATCCCATAGTGGAGCAGATAGCCAAAGACCTGAACTGCACCGTAGACGAACTGATAAAAAGCAAAGAACTGCGCAGCCGGATTGATATCAAGAAGTATGTCACCCCGACAGTGGGGCTTCCCACCCTGACAGACATCATGCAGGAATTGGACAAGCCGGGACGCGACCCACGGCAACAAATCCAAGTTTTTGAATTTGACAAGAATGTAAAGACCATAGAGGATTTGACTGAAGGAATGGAACTGCCCGGCATTGTGAACAATATTACCAACTTCGGTTGCTTTGTAGATATAGGAATCAAAGAGAAGGGTCTGGTGCACGTATCACAACTGGCCGACAAATTTGTGAGCGACCCCACCACCGTAGTCAGCATCCATCAGCATGTACGGGTGAAAGTGATGAGCATAGACCTAGAGCGCAAGCGCATCCAGCTCACTATGAAAGGATTGAATCAATAATTGCAACAAGGTAAAAAAGAATATGGAAGAAGATATAGAAACCTGCGGCTGGTTCGTTTTTTATAAGGATCAGCTGCTGATAGAGAAAAAGAACGGAATGTACACCATACCTTTCGGAACAGAGCCTCCCATGCCTGTTCCGGTGGGAAGCACTATCCACACCATCGGAGAGATAGAGGGACGCACTGCCAAGACTTTCTCCGTACATGCCCCGGTGCCCGGCAGCGAAAATGACCGCCACCTGATGATGGATCTCCGGAGTTCATACGACGTATTGCCTTGGGAAGAGTACAATGTGGGTGGCAAAGCCTTCCAGATACTGAATTGGGACAAGAACAGCCGCTATTGCCCCATGTGCGGCGTACCTACCGTACAGATTTCTCCTATTGCTAAAAAATGCCCCCAATGTCGTCAGGAAATTTATCCGCGCATCTCTCCTGCCATCATTGTATTGATACGCCGGGAAGACAGCATACTGCTGGTCCACGCCCGCAACTTCCGGGGAACCTTCAACGGTTTGGTAGCCGGTTTTCTTGAACCGGGCGAAACTTTGGAGGAATGTGTGCACCGCGAGGTACTGGAAGAAACAGGACTCCATATCAAAAACCTGAAATATTTCGGCAGCCAGCCGTGGCCTTATCCCAGCGGAATCATGATAGGCTTCACCGCCGATTATGAAAGCGGAAACATCAAACTACAACAAGAAGAACTGAGTGCCGGCGCTTTCTATACCAAAGACAACTTGCCGGAGATACCCAAAAAGCTGAGCCTGGCAAGAAAACTGATTGATGCGTGGCTGGAGGAAAAGGATCATTTATAGAACGAGATGAGTCATGTTCCATCCATAAATACCTATTTATCGCTTGCAGAACTTAAAAATGTACTATCTTTGCAATATGGAATGGTTAAATAGCTTATTTTTTGAACACACGCCTTTACAGGCGGTTGTAATCCTCTCGATTATCATTGCCGTGGGGCTCGGTTTAGGTAAAATCCACCTGTTTGGCATTTCATTGGGAGTTACCTTCGTCTTTTTTGCCGGTATTCTGGCCGGACACCTGGGATTCTCAATCGACCCGAATATGCTGAATTACGCCGAGAGTTTCGGTCTTGTGCTTTTTGTATACGAACTGGGCTTGCAGGTAGGTCCCGGCTTTTTCAGTTCATTCCGTAAAGGCGGCGTACAGCTCAATATGCTGGGCATAGGCGTTATTCTGACAGGTACGGTCATGACGGTGCTTTTCAGCAAACTGGGAGGCATACCGATGAGCGATATGGTAGGCATCCTTTGTGGAGCCACCACCAATACTCCCGCTCTGGGGGCCGCCCAACAGACATTGAAACAAATGGGGGAACCCGCCAGTGGCGCTGCGTTAAGTTGCGCCGTAACCTATCCGCTGGGAGTGGTAGGTGTTATTCTGGCCATGCTGCTGGTACGCAAATTATTTGTCCGTCCCTCAGATATCGACATTCACGAGCACGAGGACACCAATCAGACATTCATTGCCACCTTCAAAGTGCACAATCCCGCCATTTTCAATAAAAGCATAAAAGAAGTAGCTTTATTAAGCTATCCTAAATTTGTTATCTCCCGTTTATGGCGGGAAGGCACGGTAAGCATCCCCACTTCAGAAAAAATACTGAAAGAGAATGACCGCCTGCTGGTTATCACCACCGAAAAGGACGCTCCCTCGCTCACGATTCTTTTCGGCGAACAGGAAAACCAGGATTGGAATAAAGAAGACATCGACTGGAATGCCATAGACAGCCAATTGATTTCCAAACATATCGTTATCAGCCGCCCCGAAATAAACGGGAAAAAACTAGGCTCTTTACGTCTGCGCAACAGCTATGGCATCAACATCAGCCGTGTGATGCGCAGCGGGGTACAACTGCTTGCCACACCGGGGCTGATCCTCCAACTGGGCGACCGGCTGACCGTAGTGGGAGAAGCCAAAGCCATAGAGAATGTGGAAAAAGTATTGGGCAATGCGGTTAAAACGTTGAAGGACCCTAATCTTGCCGCCATTTTTATAGGTATTGTACTGGGATTGATACTAGGCTCCATCCCTATCGCCATCCCCGGCATCAGCACTCCCGTTAAATTAGGCCTGGCAGGCGGACCTATCGTAGTAGGAATTCTTATCGGATGCTTTGGCCCCCGTTTCCACCTCATCACTTATACCACCCGGAGTGCCAACCTGATGCTGCGCGGTATCGGGTTATCCCTCTATCTGGCTTGCCTGGGACTGGATGCAGGCGCACATTTCTTCGAGACAGTGATGCGCCCCGAAGGAGCCATCTGGATAGCTGTAGGCTTCGCCATCACCTTTATTCCGGTAGTCATTATGGCATTAGTGGCCCTCCGCATAAGCCACCTCGACTTCGGAAGCACCTGTGGCATGCTGTGTGGAAGCATGGCAAACCCTATGGCATTGAACTATGCCAATGACACGTTACCCGGTGATAATCCGGCAGTGAGTTATGCCACCGTATATCCGCTGTCCATGTTCAGCCGGGTCATTATAGCCCAATTAATACTTATGTTTTTTATATAATTTCCAGCTATGAACGCTTATAATTCTATCACACCGGAAACCATACAGGAAGATATGCGATACCTGCAACTGCTGTCGCATAGTTTCCCCACTATAGCCGATGCCAGTACGGAAATAATCAACCTGGAAGCTATTCTGAACCTGCCTAAAGGTACAGAACATTTCCTTGCCGACCTGCACGGAGAGTACGAGGCATTCCAGCATGTATTGCGGAATGCTTCCGGGGCCATCAAAAGAAAAGTAAATGAAATATTCGGCAATACCCTGCGCGAGAATGAAAAAAAAGAACTATGTACGCTGATTTATTATCCGGAACAAAAACTGGATCTGGTAAAAGCAGTGGAAACGGATTTGGACGACTGGTATGTCATCACGTTGAACCAACTGGTACGTGTATGCCAGAATGTATCCTCCAAATATACCCGTTCCAAAGTGCGGAAGTCGCTTCCCAAAGAATTCTCGTATATCATTCAGGAGTTGTTGCACGAAAACTCAATGGTTCCCAACAAACAGGCGTATATTAATGTCATCATCAGCACCATCATTTCTACCCGCCGCGCCGATGACTTTATCATTGCCCTATGCAACCTCATCCAACGGCTCACCATAGACACACTGCATGTGCTGGGTGATATATTCGACCGTGGCCCTGCCCCCCACCGCATTATGGACATATTATGCGATTATCATAATTTCGACGTACAATGGGGAAACCATGACATTTTATGGATGGGAGCCGCAGCCGGCAACGACTGCTGTATGGCAAACGTGCTACGCCTGGCCATGCGTTATGGCAACCTTGCCGCTCTGGAGGACGGATATGGCATCAACCTTCTGCCCCTGGCCACCTTTGCCATGGAAACATACGCTGATGATCCCTGCACCCTGTTCGGACCGAAAGTAGAGAAAGAAGACTGTACGTACAATGCCAAGACGCTGCGCATGATAGGCCAGATGCACAAAGCAATCAGTGTTATCCAGTTCAAGCTGGAAGCGGAGATTATCAGGCGCCGCCCCGATTTCGAGATGGACGACCGTATGCTGCTACACCGTATAGACTTCGAGCGTAAGACCATCACAATGCCCAATGGAAAAGAATATGAGCTGAAAGACAGTTTTCTTCCTACGGTAGATCCTGCCGATCCTTATAAGCTGACAGACGAAGAACGGGAAATTATGAACAAATTCCATCGTTCATTTGTCAGCAGTGAGAAATTGAAAAAACATATCCGCTGCCTGTTCCGTTACGGATGCATGTACACGGTGAGCAACTCAAATCTGCTGTTCCACGCCTCCATTCCCTTGAATGCCGACGGTACGCTGAAAGATGTGTCCATAGCCGGAAAAACGTACAAGGGAAAAGCCTTGCTGGAAAAAGTAGGGCATTTGATCCGTACCGCCTTCTTCGCTGAGGAAGACAACGAGGACAGACCCTTTGCCGTAGACTATGTATGGTACTTGTGGTGTGGCAAAGACTCCCCTGCTTTCGACAAAGACAAAATGGCTACTTTTGAACGTTACTTCTTAAAAGAGAAAGAGTTGCACAAGGAAGTGAAAGGTCACTATTACAGCCTGCGCAATGAAGAAAAAGTATGTGACATGCTGCTGGACGAGTTCGGCGTGATAGGAACACACCGCCATATCATCAACGGGCATGTACCCGTAAAAACCATCCAAGGTGAGAATCCGATAAAAGCAAACGGCAAGATGATGGTCATAGACGGAGGATTCTCTAAAGCGTATCATTCGGAAACCGGAATTGCCGGATATACACTGGTATACCATTCGCGCGGATTCCAACTGGTACAGCACGAACCGTTCACCTCAATGCAAAAAGCCATTGAAGAAGGGCAGGATATCAAATCGAGCACTCAGATAGTAGAAATGAGCACCCAACGCATGATGGTAAAGGACACTGACAAAGGACGGGAACTGGTGACACAGATCAACGATTTAAAGAAATTGCTGATGGCCTACCGGACAGGACTTATCAAGGAGAAATCCATATAAACAGATTATCCGCAATCATACTACCGGATAATAAATGAAAGTTTATTGCCCTATGATTGCGGATAAAAAAATAAAGCCCGTATCAGACTCACGTCTACCGGGCTTTTGGATTACCGAACAAAAATATCGTTATACAATCTTGTTCATCGCCGAATCGGGGAAAACCACCGTCGGCTTGAACGATTTAGCTTCCTCAAAATCCATCATGGCGTATGACATGATAATCACAATGTCACCCACCTGTACTTTCCGGGCAGCAGCCCCATTCAGACAAATACATCCCGAACCGCGCTCACCCTTAATAATATAAGTTTCAAACCTCTCGCCGTTATTATTATCCACAATGTGCACTTTCTCGCCGGCAATCATGTTGGCGGCATCCATCAAGTCCTCGTCAATCGTAATACTACCCATGTAATTCAAATTGGCTTCCGTTACACGGACACAATGCAGTTTCGACTTTAATACCTCAATCATCATAATTCTAATGGTTAACGATCACTATCCCTTATATTTTATATTATCTATCAAACGTACCTCTCCGCAAAATACCGTAATGCAACCTACTGCATAATCCGTATCTTCCCAATCCGTTATTTTCTGAAGCGTAGTGCCGTCTACTATTTCAAAATATTCCAGACGCAAACCCGGAGCGGCAGCAATCGCATCTTCTACAAACTTCTGAGTCTCAGCGACCGGATGAGATTTTGCAAAAGTACAACTCTTAAATAAAGTCTGCGAAATATTCAGCGCATACTCTCTCTCCACCGCAGAAAGCCGTGCATTGCGGCTGCTCAATGCCAGCCCGTCTTCCTCACGCACAATAGGACAACCTACAATTTCCAGTCCGTTGAACCCTATCTGTTTCACCATTTCACGAATAATAGCCAACTGCTGGAAATCTTTCTCGCCGAAATAAGCACGGGTAGGATTTACAATCATAAACAGCTTGCTCACTATCTGGCATACTCCATTGAAATGTCCCGGACGGAAACGGCCTTCCATCACTGTGTCCAACGGCGCATAGCTGAACTGCCGGGTATCAGGCTCAGGATAAATCTCTTCTACAGACGGAGCAAAAACAAAAGCCGCCCCTACTTTTTCCAACAATTCACAATCGGCATCCAATGTACGCGGATATTTTGCCAAGTCATTTTTGTCGTTAAACTGGGTAGGATTCACAAAATCACTTACCACCACTACATCATTTTCTGCAACAGCACGTTTCACCAACGAAGCGTGTCCGGCATGGAGTGCACCCATCGTAGGTACCAGACCTATTGTCTTTCCCTCACTACGCAGGGCATCCAGCTCTGACTGAAGCTCTTTGATTGTTTGAACTAACTTCATCTTTTTATCTCTTTTGTTTGAGTAGTTTCATTTAAAACGGCTGCAAAGTAAACCATTATTTGGGAGATAACGAAGAAAAAAAAGAATTTTAATTAATGATGAGTAATTAGTAATAAGCGGTTAATACCTTGCAGATATGGCGCAATAAGCCCTCTTCAGCCACCGGCGGGCCACTTGTTCTTTCCCGTTTTTCACCTAATTCCGCAAGACATCGGCCATTAACTTCAAATTGCTAACGACTAATTACCAGCCACTTAACATATCATAAGGAATTATTATTCCTCGTTTCTTGCCACTCTCATCTATTTTTTTTATATCTTTGCAAAATGATTATGAGCAACAAAAAGTTAAGATGAAGGCAAATAAAGTTTTATTTATTACACAAGAGATTACCCCTTACGTTCCCGAATCCGAAATGGCAAACATGGGAAGATTTCTTCCTCAGGCTATTCAGGAAAAAGGCAGAGAAATCAGAACTTTTATGCCAAAATGGGGCAATGTCAATGAACGCAGAAACCAATTACACGAAGTCATCCGCCTGTCCGGCATGAATTTAATCATAGACGATACGGACCATCCGCTGATTATCAAGGTAGCATCTATCCAAGCTGCACGTATGCAGGTTTACTTCATTGACAATGACGACTATTTCCAGCACCGCCAAATGGTAGCTGACGAAAACGGTGTAGAATACAAAGACAATGACGAACGTGCTATTTTTTATGCACGCGGCGTATTGGAAACGGTAAAGAAATTACGCTGGTGTCCGGACATTATCCATTGCCAAGGGTGGATGAGTGCATTTGTACCTCTTTATATCAAGAAGGCTTATCAGGATGAACCGTCATTCAGAGACTCAAAAGTAGTATTTTCGGTATTTGAAGATGATTTCAAATCGGACTGCGAAGGTAATCTGACTGAAAAACTCATGCTGAAAGGCATTGAAAAGAATGATGTGGAAAGCATCGTCAAATCTCCGGCAAATTACGAGGAGCTGTGCAAACTGGCCATTGCCTACTCCGACGGTGTGATACAAAACAGCGAAAAAGTGAACGAGAATGTCATGAAATTCGCCCGTGAATCGGGTGTGCCCGTGCTCGACTATCAGCCTGCCGATACCTATGTAGATGCTTTCAATGAGTTCTATGACAAAGTATGGGAGTTTGAAAAGAAATAACTCACTAAGAATAATAAAGATGAAAATCAAATACTTATGCGCATTGTTGTTGGCTGCACTTATTTATAGTTGCGATGATTCAACAACCGGCATCGGGACTGATCTTATCCCCGGTGGAGATAAGATTCCGGCAAATACAGACAGTTATGAGTTTACCACCAAATCTCTGTTGGCCGACTCCGTTTATGCACGTACCAGTACTGCATATTTAGGACGATATACCGATGAGCAATTTGGAGAATTTACTGCCGACTTTATAGCACAGTTCACCTGTATGGACAACTTCAAATTTGAAGAAGAGCTGACCAAAGTCATCGGAGTAAATATAAGTCTGCAATACGGGTCTTTCTTTGGCGACTCACTGAATGCCATGCGCTTACAGGTTGACACATTGGACAAGGTTATTCCTGAAAAAGAACTAAGCACTTTCTATACCAGTGTGGATCCTAAAGATTATTATAACGAAAAAGGAAAGCCTATCGCTGTAAAAGCCTATTCGGCAGTAGGTCCGTCTACAAGCAAAGATGAAACTACAACCACAAGCAGCGGTGTCAAGCAAAGAACAATTATACAGACTATCAAATTGCCCAATTCATTAGGCGATCACATCTTCAACAAATACAAGGAGAACAAAGAGTATTTCAAGACTCCTGAAAGTTTTATCAAGAATGTATTAAAGGGAGTTTACATTCGCTGTACTCATGGCGACGGAACCATTTTATACATTGACGGTTTAAGCCTGAATCTTAATTTTGAAGCCCTGATAGAAAGTTCTTCCGGCAAGCGGGATTCGTTGGTTTACAAATCCTATTTCTTTGGAGCAACCAAGGAAGTGATACAAGCCAACCACTTCAGTAACGGTAACAGATTGGAAGAGTTAGCCCAAGATCCGGACCATACTTACCTCAAAAGTCCGGCAGGTATTTTTACAGAAGCGACTTTCCCCATTGCAGAGATTTACAATGAACATAAAAGAGATACGCTAAATGGTGTAAATGTATCATTCACACGCTACAACGAGAAAGAGTCCAAATACAAAATGGGCATCCCCCAATATGTATTGATGGTCAGAAAGAAAGATATGTTCTCGTTCTTTGAAGAAAACAAGATTATCGATAACAAGACTTCTTTCTTAAGTTCATATAGCAGCAGTAACAATACATACACCTTTACCAACATCGCTCCCTTAATCACTTACTGCATTGAGGAACGGAAAAAAGGCATAACAGCAGCAGGTGGAGATCCTGAAAAGGAAGAAGACGGAAAAGAATGGGACGCTAAAAATCCGGACTGGAACAGAGTTGTCATCATACCTGTCAAAGCAGTATCCAATTCAAACAATGAAATAGTTGAAATATCCAACAGCTTAGGTATGGAAAGCGCTATGTTAAAAGGTGGAACGAATCCTGAGAATAAGCTGAAAATGCAAATCTTCTACACTACATTTTAAGACTTTTTTATTTAACCAAATAAAGAACAGGCGGCAACTACAGCAATATAGTTTCCGCCTGTTTAATTTACTCCACCGTAATCATACCACACCGGATGATAAATGGAAATTCATGGAACGCAAATATCCCATCAACACTTCACACCATGATTGAGAATGACCATAAAAACAGACTATATAAAATAAGCCGGCAAAATCCTTTTCACGGATCCTGCCGGCTTATTTATGTTTATGGGAATCCTCTATCCCCTAGAAAGGCAAATCATCCTTCTCGTCTGTCGCGGCAAAATCTACCGGTGCAGCGGGAGCAGCATTCATGGGAGGAAACGGAGCATCCGGTGCAACAGGTCCCTGGGCACCCACACGCTCTACTTTCCACGCACGGATACTGTTGAACCAACGACCATTCCACTCGCGGGCATCCACATCAAAAAACACATTCAACTCTTCACCTGCCTGAATATTAAATTGCGCTATCTTATCTGCTCCAAATACGTCAAAACACATTTTTTTAGGATATTGATCATGCGTTTCAATTACGTATTCTTGTACTTTCCATTCATTTCCTGTCTTTGAAACTCCTCCTCTCGGTTCGAGGACTGCTATTACTTTTCCTGCTAATTCCATATTACGTTATTTAAATTCGCCACGAAAGTACACTTTTCCTTGCGAGTAAACTAATTTTTTCGCCATTTTTTGCGCTTGAACCATAATCTTTTCGTAACTTTGGCAGTTAAATGAATATAGAGATATAGAATATAAATATAATAATATAAAACTATGAAGTTCATCGTTTCAAGTACTGGATTATTCAGTCATTTACAAGCTATTAGCCGAGTAATCAACTCCAAAAATTCGTTACCTATTCTTGATTGTTTCTTAATGGAACTGACTGACGGAACGTTGTCGCTCACTGCCTCTGACAGCGAAACGACCCTGTCCACTTCTTTGGAAGTAAATGAAAGTGACGGTGACGGACGCTTTGCCGTTTCTTCAAAAACCATACTCGAAGCCCTGAAAGAAATACCCGAACAACCACTGACTTTCCTGGTAAATACAGAGAATCTGGAAATCACCGTACAATATCAGAATGGTAAATACAGCCTGATGGGACAAAATGCCGACGAATATCCGCAGGCTCCCGCATTAGGCGCAAATGCGGTACACGTAACAATGGGCGCTCCGGTGATGCTGGCAGGTATCAACCGTTCTTTGTTCGCTACTGCCGATGACGAGTTACGTCCGGTAATGAATGGTATTTATTTTGATATCACTACCGAAGACATCACTTTCGTAGCCTCAGACGGGCACAAATTAGTACGCAATAAAACATTTGTGGCACACGGCGATGAAAAAGCCGCTTTCATTCTGCCCAAGAAACCGGCAACCCTGCTGAAGAACCTGTTGCCGAAAGAACAAGGAGATGTGCAAATTGATTTTGACGACCGTAACGCTACGTTTACATTAGAAAACTACAGCATGATATGCCGTCTTATCGAAGGACGCTATCCCAATTATAATTCAGTAATTCCGCAGGATAATCCGCACAAGGCCACCATTGACCGCATGATGCTGATCAGTGCGCTCCGCCGTGTATCTGTATTCTCATCACAAGCAAGCAGTTTGATAAAACTCCGCCTCAGTGAAAATCAGATCCAGATCTCCGCACAAGACATAGATTTCTCCACCTCAGCAGAAGAAACACTGACTTGCCAATATACAGGAAGCCCCATGAGCATCGGCTTTAAATCAACATTCCTGATCGATATTTTAAACAATATCTCGGCACAGGAAATACTTTTCGAACTGGCTGATCCTTCACGTGCGGGTGTTATTGTTCCTGTAGAACAGGAAGAAAAAGAAGACCTGCTGATGCTGCTGATGCCTATGATGCTGAACGACTAAAAACGACACGCCACCATGTGGCGGAAAAACAATATATAATACAAGCTGAAAATGAAATTGAACTTGAAGAATCCTATTGTTTTTTTCGATTTGGAAACAACGGGAACAAATATAAACACAGACAGAATAGTGGAAATATGCTATCTGAAGGTGTACCCAAACGGCAACGAAGAAACGAAGACCATGCGTATCAATCCGGAAATGCATATTCCCGAACAATCTTCTGCCATCCACGGTATTTATGACGCAGATGTGGCGGACTGCCCTACTTTCAAGGAAGTGGCAAAAGAGATAGCCCGGGACATTGAGGGATGTGACCTTGCCGGTTTCAATTCCAATCGTTTCGACATTCCGGTTTTGGCCGAGGAGTTCCTGCGCGCAGGAGTAGACATTGACATGATGAAACGAAAATTCATTGACGTGCAGGTGATTTATCACAAACTGGAACAGCGCACCCTGTCTGCCGCCTATAAATTCTATTGCGGAAAGAATCTGGAAGATGCCCATACAGCCGAAGCCGACACACGTGCCACATACGAAGTACTGAAATCCCAATTGGACCGCTATCCGGAAGAATTGCAAAACGATATGGCATTTCTAGCCGAATATTCAAGTTTCAACAAGAACGTAGATTTCGCCGGACGCATTGTTTATGATGACAAAGGCGTGGAAGTCTTTAATTTTGGGAAATACAAAGGAATGTCGGTCAGCGAAGTATTACAAAAAGATCCGGGCTACTACAGCTGGATACTGAACGGTGACTTTACGCTGAACACGAAAAACGTACTGACAAAAATCAGACTACGTGAATCGGGAATGATGAAATGAGTATGAAAGGAAAAAAAATCGTACTAGGTATAACCGGAAGTATAGCCGCCTATAAAGCGGCTATACTCATTCGCGGACTTATTAAGAAGGGAGCGGAAGTACAAGTCGTGATTACCCCCGCAGGCAAAGAATTCATCACACCTATCACTTTGTCTGCATTAACAAGCAAACCTGTTATCAGCGAGTTTTTTGCCCAGCGTGACGGGACATGGAACAGCCACGTTGATTTGGGACTATGGGCGGATGCCATGATTATCGCTCCGGCTACCGCATCCACTATTGGTAAAATGGCCAACGGAATAGCGGACAATATGCTGATCACGACTTATCTGTCAATGAAAGCTCCCGTATTCGTAGCTCCGGCAATGGATCTGGATATGTTCGCACACCCTTCCACCCGGAAGAATCTGGACACGCTCCGTTCTTACGGAAATCATATTATAGAACCGGCAGAAGGGGAACTGGCAAGCCATCTGGTAGGAAAAGGCAGAATGGAAGAACCGGAAAAAATAGTGGAAATTCTGGAAGCTTTCTTTGCCAAACAACAAGACATGGCCGGAAAGAAAGTAGTCATTACCGCCGGTCCAACCTACGAGAAAATAGATCCGGTACGCTTTATCGGCAATTATTCTTCAGGAAAAATGGGATTCGCACTTGCCGAGGAATGCGCTTCACGTGGAGCGGAAGTATCGCTAATCAGCGGACCGGTAACGATTCAGGCCCATCACCCTAACATCCGCCGCATAGATGTGGAAAGTGCCGGAGAAATGTACGAAGCCGCCATCCGCGAGTTTCCTACAGCTTCGGCCGGCATCCTGTGTGCGGCAGTGGCCGACTTTACCCCGGAAACCGTAGCCGGTCATAAAATCAAAAGAGAGAAAGATAATTTAACACTGCAACTGAAACCCACACAAGACATTGCCGCCGCACTGGGAAACCGGAAAAAAGACGGACAGACATTAGTGGGATTTGCCTTGGAAACAAATGATGAAACAAAAAATGCACAAAGAAAACTGGAACGTAAGAACCTTGATTTCATTGTACTGAACTCATTGAACGACCAAGGAGCCGGGTTTCGTTGTGACACCAACAAAATAACGATTATAGACCGTCAGGGAGCAACTCCTTATCCGCTGAAAAGCAAACAGGAAGTAGCAAGGGATATTATTGACAGACTGGTAAATAATAAATAATTTCTTAATTTGCCACGTTGCCAATGTGCTAATGCGCTAATTACCATGCGGAATACAACAGCGCAGCAAATTAGCAAATTGACAAATCAGCAAATTATTAAAAAGGAGCAAGAATATGCTGCAATCTATCTATATACAGAATTATGCATTGATTGATACATTGGATATCAGTTTCACCCCCGGCTTCTCTGTCATCACCGGAGAGACCGGCGCCGGTAAATCGATTATTCTAGGCGCTATCGGCTTGTTACTGGGACAACGGGCCGATATCAAAGCGATCAAGAAAGGCGCCAATAAATGTATTGTAGAAGCACGTTTCAACATCTCCGCCTATCAGATGGAGCCTTTCTTTACCCAAAGAGATTTGGAATATGATCCGGATGAATGTATTATCCGCCGCGAGTTATATGCATCAGGTAAAAGCCGCGCATTCATAAACGATACTCCGGCCTCATTGGCGCAGATGAAGGAACTGGGCGAGAAACTGATAGATGTACATAGCCAGCATCAAAACCTGTTGCTCAACAGTGAGGGATTCCAATTGAATGTATTGGATATCCTGGCACAAGATGACAACGAACTTTCAGCATACAAGGATATTTATACCGAGTACAGAAACGTATGCAAACAGCTGGCCGACTTCATAACGCAAGCCGAGCAAAGCCGGAAGGATGAAGATTACATCCGGTTCCAACTGGAACAGCTGGATGATGCAAACCTTCAGGAAGGAGAACAAACCGAACTGGAACAGGAAGCCGAAACCTTGAATCATGCCGAAGAGATAAAAGCGGGTTTGTACAAAGTGGACCAAATAATGGCTTCGGAAGATGCCAGCCTGTTATCCGCTACCAAAGAATGTATGCAAACCCTGCATAACATAGCGAGAGTGTACACACGTGCCCAGGAATGGATAGGGCGTTTAGACAGTTGTTACATAGAACTGAAAGATCTGTCGCATGAAATAGCAGGCGCACAGGAGGAAGTGGAGTTCAACCCCACCCGTCTGGATTATGTAAATGAACGCCTGAACTTAATCTACTCTTTGCAACAGAAGCATCACGTACAAACAATAGAGGAATTGATAGCCGTGCAAACCGACTATCATGAGAAGCTGAACGCCATCACTTCTTTTGATGACCGTATAGCAGAACTTACCGCCCAAAAAGAAACGCTATATGACAAAGTGATAAAGCAAGCTGCTGTGTTGACAAAACTCCGTTCCCAATCGGGCAAGCACATTGAAAGACAGATGCAAAGCCTGCTGGTTCCTCTCGGTATGCCCAATGTGCGCTTTGTGGTGGAACTGAATCCGCGCAAGGAACCGGACAGTAAAGGGATGGACAGTGTGACATTCCTGTTTTCGGCCAACAAGAATGGAACATTACAAAATGTAGCTTCCGTAGCATCGGGTGGTGAGATTGCCCGTGTCATGCTTTCGCTGAAAGCCATGATAGCCGGAGCTGTGAAACTGCCTACTATCATCTTTGATGAAATAGACACCGGAGTTTCCGGTTCCATCGCCGAGAAAATGGCGCTCATCATGCAGGAGATGGGAAAACAAAACCGTCAGGTCATCAGCATCACCCACCTGCCCCAGATTGCAGCACGCGGCATCACTCATTATAAAGTATATAAGGAAGATACGGAAACAGGCACCAACAGCCACATCCGCCGCCTGACTGATGAAGAAAGAGTAAAAGAAATTGCCAATATGCTAAGTGGGGCTACCTTGACAGAGGCAGCCCTGAACAATGCAAAGGCGCTGATAAGTGGCTAGTGCCAATTACCACTAACCACCTGTCACTAACCATTAACCACTTATTAAATATGTTAGAAAAGAATGAAATGATTTTCGGTGTACGCGCTGTTATTGAAGCCATACAAGCCGGAAGAGAGATAGATAAAGTATTGGTGAAGAAAGATATACAGAGCGAACTGTCCAAAGAACTGTTTACCTGCTTGAAAAATACCCTCATCCCTGTTCAGCGTGTACCCGTGGAGCGTATTAACCGTATTACCCGGAAAAACCATCAGGGAGTTGTAGCATTCATCTCCTCTGTCACCTACCAGAAAACAGAAGATCTGGTACCTTTCCTGTTTGAAGAAGGAAAAACACCCCTATTCGTCATGCTGGATGGAATTACCGATGTACGTAACTTCGGAGCCATTGCCCGTACCTGCGAATGTGCCGGTGCAGATGCCATTATTATTCCCTCGAAAAACAGTGTCAGTGTCAATGCCGACGCAATGAAAACATCAGCAGGAGCTCTGCACACTCTTCCCGTATGCCGCGAACAAAATCTGACTAATACCATCAAGTATCTGAAAGACTGCGGATTCAAGATTGTAGCAGCCACGGAAAAAGGTGATTATGATTACACCAAAGCAAACTATAAAGATCCTGTATGTATCATTATGGGAGCCGAGGACACAGGTGTTCCCTACGAACACCTTTCCCTGTGCGATGAATGGATCAAAATACCGTTAATGGGTAAAATAGAATCATTGAACGTATCGGTTGCCGCAGGTATTCTGATTTATGAAGCTGTAAAGCAACGCGGCTTCACAGAAGACAAAACGGCATCCGCTTTATAAATACCGTATCATCGTTAACAAACAACTAACTATATCATGAAGAAAGTACTTTTGATACTGGCATGCGGCATAGCCGCCCAGCTAAGCTATGCACAAGCAACCCCAAAGTGGGCCGGCAAAGCTAAAAAAGCCGTTTTTTCCATCGTTACATACGATAAAGATAACAAAATCAAGAATACAGGAAATGGATTCTATATCAATGAAAATGGAACGGCATTATCCGATTATACCCTGTTTGAAGGAGCCGAACGTGCAGTAATCATTAATGCGGACAGTAAAGAATTGCCTGTATTGCGTATCTTGGGAGCCAACTCCATGTATGACATCGTAAAATTTAATACTGAAACCGATAAAAAGACCATAGCATTAAAATCGGCATCACAGCCGGCATCGGTAGGTGAAACAGTCTATCTGCTACCCTACTCGACTCAAAAAGCGGCAACCTGCCAGACAGGGACCGTCACCAAAGTAGACACCATCGGCGACAAGGCATATTACTATACACTGGCAATGACAACCAACGAAAAAACAGTAAGTTGCCCTATTATGAATGCCAATGGAGAAGTATTAGGTTTAATCCAAAAAAACGCATCGGATGAAGCCAAGGAAAGTTATGCCATCGGAGCTACATACGGTGCCTCGCTGAGCATCACCGCCCTTTCTTTGAACGATATGTCACTGAATAAAATCGGCATCAAAAAAGGACTGCCCGAAACAGAAGACCAAGCACTGGTGTACCTGTTCATGGCATCTTCACAACAAAATCAGGACGAATATATCACCACATTAAACGATTTCCTGGAACAATATCCCAACAGCGCGGACGGATATATACGCCGTGCCACTACTTATATGGGATTTAATGATGATGAACACAACGCTTTGGCAGATGCCGACCTGAAGAAAGCACTGGAAGTGACAGCCAACAAGAGTGAAACGCAATATAATATCGCTAAATTAATTTATTCGTACACCATCTCTTTAGGTGACAAGAAACCATACGGTGACTGGAGTTACGACAAAGCTCTCTCCATTATTCATGATGCCATGCAGGCCGACAACCAACCCATTTACACACAATTGGAGGGAGACATTCTGTTTGCTATGAAAAAATATCCTGAGGCATACGCCGCTTATGAAAAAGTGAACCAGTCTTCCATAGCCTCTGCCGCTACATTTTACTCGGCAGCCAAAACCAAACAACTGATTGAAGGAACAGATATGAACGAGGTTATTGCCTTGATGGATAGTGCTGTGGCACGTTTCACCAAGCCTTATACATCGGAAGCGGCTCCTTATTTCTATGAACGGGCAGAGATAAAAGCCCAGACAGGCAAATACCGTGAAGCGGTAATAGATTATGATACTTTTTATGATGCCATCGGTGGACGCGTTACAGCCGCCTTTTATCTGCAACGCGAACAGGCGGAAATACAATGTAAAATGTATCAGCAAGCTATCAACGACATTAATAAAGCAGTAGAAATGACTCCTGAGGATGTAGCCATGTGGGTGGAAAAAGGTTCGGTGCATCTACGTGTAGGGCAACATAACGAAGCAATAGAAGCATTGGAAAAGGCTATCTCTTTAGACCCGAAAGCCGCAGCCGCATATCGTATGCTGGGATACTGCCAGATACAATTAAAGAAAAACAAAGAAGCCTGTGCAAATTTTGCCAAAGCAAAAGAACTGGGCGATGAAGTGGTAGACGGACTGATACAGAAGTATTGCAAATAATACCGGGAAGCTCCATCTGAAATCCGCGAATCTTGCTACATGATTTCTGAAATCTTGTTGCATGATTCGCGGATTTTTGCTACAAGATTTCAGGAAACATTCCCTGTCATTCATGAAAAAGCAGGAAAGAAAAAAATTCTACTTATCTTCCAACTGCCGTATAATCAGTACCCGTTTCGTATCTTCCGTCACCCGGAAACGGTCATCGCTACGCTCTCCTACCAGCCATACAATCCGGTCTGCTGAGCAAACCACATACTGATTTTCTTTCTGGAAAAGAGAAAACTTACGATCTGTCAGATAATCGCTGACCTTCTTTTTCCCTTTCATTCCGAAAGGAACAAACTTATCCCCCTGCCGCCATTTACGCACCGTGAGAGGTAGTACCACCTTATCCGCATCCAAACAGGCCGTATTCTTATTCCTGGGGATGACAAAGTCCGGCATTATTTCCTGCGTTTCCATTGCAAGCCGGAATGGGGGCACATTTTCCTCCACTTCCTCATCCGCCGGCTTCCTCCTGCGAATAATCAGCTCCGTCCTGTCGCGCAGCACCTCCCATCCGGCAGAAACGAATCTTTTTCCCGACTGGGCAGACAAACTGCGGAATACATCTCCTACCTGAACGGAATTGAAACCTAACGGATGAAGAATCTCAAACAGCAAAGCCGCCGGAACACTCTCTTCCATCAAACGAGAAATAAGAATATGGCCGGACTTTTCCATCACCCTTTCTTTCCCCGCCTCTATTTCCTTATTATATATAAGAGAAACATCAGTCAGACGTCTGGATGTTTCAGCTATACTTTCACTGACAGAAGGATTCAGCTCACGCAACATCGGAAGAATATTCAGACGGATTTTATTACGCATATATTCATCTTGCAGATTGGTACTGTCTGTAACATAACCTTGACGCAAACAACGCAAATAATCCAAAATATCCTGACGGCTCACCTCCAACAAAGGCCGTACAATGCAGCCGTTATGCGGACTGATACCTTTCAAGCCATTGATTCCCGCGCCACGTATCAAATTCAATAAAAAAGTTTCCACACTATCGTCCCGATGATGGGCTACGGCAATAACAGCCATCCCCCTCTCCTTACGCAGTTGTTCGAACCAATCATAGCGCATTTCGCGAGCTGCCATCTCAATAGAAACATGATGCCTTGAAGCATAAGCGACTGTATCAAAATGAGTAACATGCAAAGTCACTCCCAGCCCTTTACACAACTCATTGACAAACCTTTCATCTCTATCGGACTCCTCACCACGAAGATGGAAGTTACAATGGGCAGCCTCACAATGATACCCTAAAACAAGCAAGACACGCAACAAAGCTACCGAATCCGCTCCGCCACTCAATGCCACTAACACCTTATCATGCAAAGTGAAAAGTTGTTTTTCCTCTATATACTTCTGAATATTCCAATGAAACATGACACAAAGATAAGGGTTCTGCAAGACAAAAACAAAGTGCCTGTTCTTTATTTAAAAACAATCTAAATAGTTTGCATACTTCTAAGTAATAACTTATCTTTGCGAAAAATTTAAAACAAGATGCGTTTATCCGAATTAAGAACAGGAGAAAAAGGCGTAATAGTCAAGGTGTTAGGTCACGGTGGTTTCCGCAAGCGAATCGTTGAAATGGGTTTTATTAAAGGAAAAACCGTAGAGGTAATCTTGAACGCCCCTTTGAAAGACCCTATAAAATACAGACTACTAGGTTACGAGATCTCTCTCCGAAGACAAGAGGCAGATATGATTGAGGTGGTAAGCGAGCAGGAAGCACGCACGATGCAGAACCCTTACCATGGTTCCATAACAGAAGATGTACCCGTGTCCGAATCAGAACTGGTGGCACTGGCAAAAGGCAAACGCCGTACAATCAATGTAGCCTTAGTAGGTAATCCTAATTGTGGAAAGACTTCGCTATTCAATATTGCATCCGGCGCCCATGAACATGTAGGAAACTACAGTGGTGTGACAGTAGATGCCAAAGAAGGTTTTTTCGACTTCCAAGGTTATCATTTCCGTATTGTAGATTTACCCGGAACCTATTCTCTTTCAGCCTATACTCCGGAAGAACTTTATGTACGCAAACATATCATTGAAGAAACTCCGGATGTAATCATCAATGTGGCAGACTCTTCCAACCTGGAACGTAATTTCTATCTTACCACCCAATTGATTGACATGAATGTGCGTATGGTCATCGCACTGAATATGTATGACGAACTGGAAAGCAGCGGCAACAAACTGGATTACATCAAGTTAAGCCAATTGATCGGAGTGCCTATGATACCTACTGTCTGCCGGCGGGGTGAAGGCATAGACCAACTGTTCCATGTTATCATCGGTATTTACGAAGGCGGGGATTTCCTGTCACAAAAGGGCGAAATACGTTCTGAAATTCTGGAAGATCTGAGAGACTGGCACAAAACCTATGTACCCGACCACGAATTCGGAAGCCACAAAGAAGAGGAAGATGCCCGCCCACGCGGATATATGCGCCATATTCACATTAACCACGGTCCTGAACTGGAGCGCAGTATCGAAGAAGTAAAAAAAGCAATCAGTCAAAACGAAGACATACGCCATAAATACTCCACCCGCTTCCTATCTATCAAATTACTGGAAAACGATAAGGAAATAGAAAATTTCATCTCTACACTGCCTAATGGCAAAGAAATTATAGCGATACGCAACAAGGAAACCTTACGTATCCGTAAAGTGATGAACGAAGACAGCGAGCAAGCTATTACGGATGCTAAATATGGTTTTATTACCGGAGCTTTGAAGGAAACATTCACCGACAATCATTTGGAAAAAGAACAAACAACCCGCGTGATAGACAGTATTGTGACACATCGCATTTGGGGATATCCTATTTTTTTCCTGTTCCTTTACATCATGTTTGAGGGAACCTTTGTTTTGGGTGACTACCCTATGCAAGGTATTGAATGGCTAGTAGACCAGTTGGGCAACCTGATACGGAACAATATGGCTGAAGGTCCTTTGAAAGACTTACTGATAGATGGTATTATCGGTGGAGTGGGCGGTGTTATCGTTTTCCTGCCGAATATCCTCATATTATACTTTTTTATTTCTATATTGGAAGATTCGGGGTATATGGCACGCGCTGCATTTATCATGGATAAAATAATGCATCGGATGGGACTGCATGGCAAGTCCTTTATTCCACTGATTATGGGATTCGGCTGTAATGTACCTGCCATAATGGCAACACGTACTATAGAAGACCGAAAGTCCAGACTAATCACCATGTTGGTGAATCCTTTAATGTCCTGTAGTGCTCGTCTTCCCATATATTTAGTTATGATAGGTGCTTTTTTCCCTAACTGCGCCAGCTTTATGCTACTTTGCATCTACACAGCAGGCATTTTATTGGCAGTAATAATGGCCCGTATTTTCAGTAAATTTCTGGTGAAAGGAGAAGATTCTCCATTTGTGATGGAACTCCCCCCCTATCGTATGCCTACCTCTAAAAGTATCATGCGCCATACATGGGAAAAAGGAGCACAATATCTGAAAAAGATGGGAGGCATTATCATGATTGCCTCAATTATTATCTGGTTTCTAGGGTATTATCCACAACATGATGCTTACGAAAGCGTGGCTGAGCAACAAAAAAATTCATATATCGGACAAATAGGCAAAGCCATAGAGCCTGTTATCAAACCGCTAGGATTTGACTGGAAGTTAGGAATCGGACTTATTTCAGGTGTGGGGGCTAAAGAACTGGTAGTAAGCACACTAGGAGTATTATACACAAATGAAGGAGATGTGGAAAATGTGAATCTTTCTAACCGCATCCCCATTACTCCACTGGTTGCATTAGCTTACATGCTGTTTGTATTGATTTACTTCCCCTGTATTGCCACTTTCGCAGCAATCAAGCAAGAATCCGGCAGTTGGAAATGGGCCATATTCACAGCAGGATACACCACTGGATTGGCTTGGCTTATTGCATTTACTGTATTTCAAATAGGAAGTCTTATCGTTTAATAAACCTAAACCTAAAATTATTTGTTTATCAAGCATGGAGTTACAACAAATTATAGTTATTGCAATTGTATGCCTCTGCACCATATGGATAAGCATACGTATCTTTCAGTATTTCAAGCGCATAAAGAACAATAGCAATCCGTGTGAATGCTGTAGTTCGGACTGCGCCATGAAGTCTATGCAGAACAAGCCAAAGTACGGTTGCGAAAAAAATGCAGAAAAAGTGAGAAAAAAATAGCAGAATATTTGCAGATTAAAAAAAATGTCGTACCTTTGCAACCGCAATCGAGAAACAAAGATTGCTAACGACAAGGTTCCTTGGATGAGTGGCTTAGTCAGCGGTCTGCAAAACCGTGTACGGCGGTTCGAATCCGCCAGGAACCTCCAAAAGCGAAAATGGATTAGAATGAAAATTTCTAATCCATTTTCGCTTTTCAGCTACTTACGTCCTCTATGGTAGAAGTAGAGAAGGGGGGTCAACGTAACAATCTGAGGGATTTTATATTTAAGCATATAATTTAGCAAGTCTATATAAGAAAAAAGGGCTCAGCGGAAATTTCTGGTTGGTAAGTTTTAAAATTAGCTATCTTTGCTTACCTTTGTTTTATGAAACCCGAACGACTCCTTCGTGCCATCCTTCCGGATGTGCTTATAGACAACTTTGATATTGTCAATTTCGACAAGAGTGCTGACCGTTTTGATATTTATCTTGATGAAAAAAAAGTTCAGCTAAAAGAAGATAAGACCAACCCGGATATCATATCCTATGGT